>Ga0302324_100007893_pt1 | contig 22539 bp, 16 predicted proteins | sample Palsa_T0_1_FD_201949 | JGI IMG/M metagenome (GOLD analysis project Ga0302324, IMG submission 201949) | Peat permafrost microbial communities from Stordalen Mire near Abisko, Sweden - Palsa_T0_1 | ecosystem: Environmental > Terrestrial > Soil > Palsa > Peat permafrost | place: Sweden: Abisko...
GCTCTGCTGTCGACGCTGCTGGCGCGCACAGTCTCCGACCGCTACCTCGGGTACGCGGGCAATATTTACGCTATCGTGCCGATCTATTTCACGATCGCCCATTCGATCGCCGGTCGTCGAGAACGACAGCTGCAATTACAGCCTCCAGCGCTCTGAGGCGCACCGTTTGCGCCCCGTAGCGCCCAGGCTGCACCCGAAATGAGCATTTATGCCGGTTTCAGGGGGAATGCGGCATCATAACCACGCCATAATCACGCCGTTGCGCGTGACCCACGAGGCTGCCTAGAACGTGTCCATCCATGTCGCTCTGAACCATGTTTCCCACTACCGCTACGACCGCTCGGTGGGCCTGAGCGCGCAACAGGTGCGGCTGCGCCCAGCCCCGCACTGCCGCACGCGTATCCTCTCGTACTCGCTGCGGGTCGAGCCGGCCAAGCATTTCGTCAACTGGCAGCAGGATCCGCAGGGCAACTACCTGGCGCGGCTGGTATTCCCGGAGCCCACGCGCGAGCTTCGAGTCGAGGTGGACCTGATCGCCGAAATGGCAGTGCTCAATCCGTTCGATTTCTTCCTGACCCCTTATGCCGAGCAGGTGCCATTCCAGTACGAGAGCATCGAGGCGGTCGAGCTGGCGCCCTACCTGGTCCAGACGCCCGCGACGCCTTTGTTTGCCCAATATCTCGGACGCATTCCGCGCGCGAAGACGCGCACAATCGATTTTCTGGTGGCGCTGAACCAGCGCATCGCCGGCGACATCCGCTATCTGATCCGCCTGGAGCCGGGCGTGCAGACGCCCGAGCAGACGCTGCAAAGCGAAGCCGGCTCCTGCCGCGACTCCGGTTGGCTGCTGGTGCAGCTGCTGCGCCACATGGGCCTGGCGGCGCGCTTCGTGTCGGGCTATCTGATTCAGCTCACCAGCGACGTCAAGGCGCTGGACGGGCCCGCGGGTCCGGCCGCAGATTTCACCGATCTGCATGCCTGGTGCGAGGTGTACCTGCCCGGCGCGGGCTGGATCGGGCTCGATCCGACCTCGGGGCTGCTGGCCGGCGAAGGCCACATCCCGCTCGCCTGCACCCCCGAGCCTTCCTCGGCCGCGCCCATCAGCGGCGCGGTCGATGAATCCACGGTGCAGTTCGAACACCGCATGTCGGTGTCGCGGGTCTGGGAGGCCCCGCGCGTGACCAAGCCCTACAGCGACGGGCAATGGCGCCAGATCGAGCAGCTCGGCGCGCACATCGACGCCGATTTAGAGCGCGAAGACGTGCGCCTGACCATGGGCGGCGAACCGACTTTTGTATCGCTCGATGATCCGGATGGCGCGCAATGGAACACCGCGGCCCTGGGCGAGGACAAGCGCCGGCTCGCGGCCGAGCTGTTTCACCGCCTTCGCGAGCACTATGCGCCACAGGGCCTGACGCACTTCGGCGAGGGCAAGTGGTATCCCGGTGAGCAGCTGCCGCGCTGGTCGCTGAACTGTTTCTGGCGTCGCGACGGCGAACCGATCTGGAGCTCGCACGCCCTGATCGCCGATGAGGCGCGCGATTACGGCGCGACGCCCATGCTGGCGCGGCAGTTCATGCGCGGCGTGGCCGAGCGCCTGGGTGTAGATCCGCGCCATGTGTTCGCGGCCTTCGAGGACGTGTTCTATTACCTGGGGCGGGAGCGCCGACTGCCGAGCAATGTGGATCCACTCGACTCGAGGCTGGATGATCCGCAGGAGCGCGAGCGCCTGTCGCGGGTGTTCTCGCAAGGCCTCGAGCGCGTTGCCGGTCACGTGCTGCCGATCGCGCGCGACGCGAGCGGCCAGCGCTGGCAGAGCGGCTCATGGTTCCTGCGGCCCGAGCGCTGCTATCTGATTCCCGGCGACTCGCCCATGGGTCTGCGCCTGCCGCTGGATTCCCAACCCTGGGTCACGCCCACGGAGTATCCCTACATCCTGGCGCCGGATCCGATGCAGAGCTTCCCGGCGCTGCCGCAGCACACGCAGATTCGCTCGCAGCTGCGCGACGCTACGCAGCTGCGCGACGCTACGCAGCTGCGCGATGCCGCGCTGCCGCGCGATGCCGCGCTGCCGCGCGTTGCGGCGCCGGAGCGGCGCCCGGCACTGCGCGAATCGGCCGGTTGGGTCGCGCGCACCGCGCTGTGCGCGGAGGCGCGCCATGGCGTGCTGTACGTGTTCATGCCGCCGACCGCTTGCAGCGAAGACTATCTGCAGCTGGTCAGCGCGGTCGAGGCCACGGCCGAGGCACTCAATCAGCCGGTGTTGCTCGAGGGCTATGAGCCGCCCAAGGACCCGCGCCTCAACTTTTTCCGCGTCACGCCGGATCCCGGGGTCATTGAAGTCAATGTTCATCCCTCGCACGGTTGGAGCGAGCTGGTCGAACGCACGACATTCCTGTATGAGGCGGCGCGCGCGTCGCGCCTCGGCACAGAGAAATTCATGCTCGACGGTCGTCACACGGGCACCGGCGGTGGCAATCACTTCGTGCTCGGCGGCGCCACGGCGCCGGACTCACCGTTCCTGCGCCGGCCGGATCTGCTCGCCAGCCTGATCGCCTACTGGCACAACCATCCTTCGCTCTCCTACCTGTTCTCGGGTCTGTTCATCGGCCCGACCTCGCAGGCGCCGCGGGTCGATGAGGCGCGCAACGACTCGATCTACGAGCTGGAACTGGCCCTGCAGCAGCTGCCGCCGGCGGGCGCCGAACATGTGCCGCCGTGGCTGACCGATCGACTGCTGCGCAATCTGCTGATCGATGTGACCGGCAACACGCATCGCGCCGAATTCTGCATCGACAAGCTGTATTCGCCGGACGGAGCCAATGGGCGCCTGGGTCTGCTGGAGCTGCGCGCCTTCGAAATGCCGCCGCACCCTCGCATGAGCCTCACGCAGCAGCTGCTGTTGCGCTCGCTGATCGCGCGCTTCTGGAAGACCCCGTACCTGCCGCCACGGCTGGCGCGCTGGGGCACGGAACTGCATGACCGATTCATGCTGCCGTATTTCGTCGAGCAGGATTTCCGCGACGTGCTCACGGAGCAGCGGGCGGCCGGATATGACCTGGACCCGGCATGGTTTGCGCCGCACTTCGAGTTTCGCTTTCCCAAGTGCGGCGATGTCTCGATGCTGGGCGTGCAACTGGAGTTGCGCCAGGCGCTCGAGCCCTGGCATGTCATGGGCGAGGAGGGCGCGCCCGGCGGCGCGGTGCGCTACGTCGACTCCTCGGTCGAGCGCATGCAGGCGCGGGTCACGGGTCTGCCGCCGGACCGTTTCGTGCTGACCTGCAACGGGCGGCTGGTGCCGTTGCGGCCCACGGGCACAGTGGGAGAATTCGTCGCCGGAGTACGCTATCGTGCCTGGCAGCCACCCGCGGCGCTGCACCCCACGATAGGAGCGCACTCGCCCTTGACCTTCGATCTGTTCGACACGTGGATGCAGCGCTCACTCGGCGGCTGCCAGTACCACGTCGCACATCCCGGCGGGCGCAGCTATACCACCTTCCCGGTGAATTCCTTCGAGGCCGAGAGCCGGCGTCTGGCGCGCTTCTTCCGCATGGGGCACACCCCGGCCAGTGCTTCGGCGTCCGGCGCTGCGCTGCTCGCCGAGCGCGCGACACCCAATCCTGACTTTCCGTTCACGCTGGATTTGCGCCGCTCTGGCTAAGGGTGCCGTTCAAGGCTTGCGTACGATGCCCAATTCGAAGCAGCTGCTCTATGCCGGCAGTCCGCAGCGCTATGACGAGCTGCTCGAACGCGACGGCTCGATCCGCGCGCATTGGCTGCCGCTGATCGAACATCTTGCCGACGGCGGCGCCGAAATGGCGCGTCGCAGCGTCGAGATGACGCGGCGGCTGATCGTCGAAAATGGCGTCACCTACAACGTCTATGCCGACCCACAGGGGCGCGATCGGCCCTGGCAGCTCGATCCGCTGCCGCTGCTGATTGCCGCCGACGAATGGCGCGGCATCGAAGCCGGCGTGCGCCAGCGCGCCCAACTGCTCAATGCCCTGCTGGCCGATCTGTACGGAGCCCAGTACCTGATCGCCGAAGGCGTCGTGCCGGCGGAACTGGCCTTCGGCCATCCGAATTTTCTCTGGGCGGCGCACGACACGCGGCCGGTCGGCAACACCTGGCTGCATATATACGCCGCGGATCTCGCGCGGGCTCCCGACGGAGGCTGGTGGGTGCTCAGCGACCGCACGCAGACGCCCTCGGGCCCCGGCTATGCGCTCGAAAATCGCGCCATTGTCGGCCGCGTGCTGCCGGGCCTGGTCAACGAGCTGACGGTGCGGCCGCTGGCCGGCTTCTTCAATACGCTGCGCGAGAGCCTGATGGAGTTCGCCGACACCGGCGATGCGCCACTGGTTGTGGTGCTCACGCCCGGACCGTTCAACGAAACCTATTTCGAGCACGCCTATCTCGCGCGGCAGATGGGTTTGCCGCTGGTGCAGGGCCAGGATCTCACGGTGCGCGACGACACGGTGTATCTGAAGACTCTGCCGGGACTGCGGCGCGTGCATGCGATCCTGCGGCGGCTGGATGACGACTACTGCGATCCGCTGGAGCTGCGGCCCGACTCGGCGCTCGGTGTGCCCGGTATGCTCGGCGCGGTGCGTGCCGGGCGCGTGTTGCTGGCTAATGCGCTCGGCAGCGGCCTGCTGGAATCGGCGGCGTGGCAGGGTTTTCTGCCCGGCGCCGCGGAGTGGCTGCTCAAGGAGCCGCTGCGCCTGCCCTCGGTGGCGACCTGGTGGTGCGGCGAGCGCCCGGCGCTGGACTATGTGATCACGCATCTGGAGCAGCTGGTCGTCAAGGCAACCTATCCGAATCAGAAGTTCGAGCCCTGCTTTGGCCGCGATCTGGGGCGTCAGCAACGCGCGGCGCTGATCCGCCGCCTGCGCGGCCGGCCCTACGCCTATGTCGCGCAGGAGCGCGTGTCCTTGTCGCAGGCGCCCTCGTGGCGCGCCGGTGCCGGCGTGCAGCTGACCCCGCGCACGCTGACCATGCGCGTCTATGCGATCGCGACGCCCAGTGGCTATCAGGTGATGCCCGGTGGTCTGGCGCGCATCGCGGCCGAGGGCGTGGTCGATATCGTCTCCAGTCAGCGCGGCGGCGGCAGCAAGGATGTCTGGGTGCTGGCCGGCGCGGCGGCGCGCGAAGCCGCGGGCGATGCGGCCGTGGCCAGCGAGCCCCATGCCCTGCCGCGGCGCATGCGTCACGATGAGCTGCCCTCGCAGCTGGTCGAGAATCTCTATTGGCTGGGCCGCTATTCGGAGCGCTGTGAAGACAAGGCGCGGCTGGTTCGGGCAACGCTGGCCATGCGCACCAGCGCGATGGTCTGGCGGCGCGCGCGCGAGCAATGCATTCGCTACGGCGTGCTGCCCCGTGAGGGCGATCCGGCCGTGACCGTGTTCGATGATGCGCACGAGTTCGGTCTCGCGGCCGATCTGGGCCGACTAGGCTGGTGCGCGACACAGTCGCGCAGCCGGCTGTCGGCCGAGCACTGGCGCTCGATCAGCGTCATGCAGCGCCAGTTCCATGAAGCCGGCGCGACCTACAACGACCCGCTCGAGGCGCTCGACCGGCTGGTGGTCGCGCTGACCGCGCTCAGCGGCTTCGCGCTCGATGACATGACCCAGGATGATGGCTGGCGGCTGCTGATGCTCGGCCGGCGCCTGGAGCGCGTGCAGTTTCTGGCCGCCCTGCTGGCCGACCGGCTCGCTTCCGGCGCGCTCATACATCAGGGGGATCTGGAATGGCTGCTCGATGTCGGCGGCGTCAGCATCACCTATCGCACGCGCTACGTGTCGACGCCGCAGCTCGCGCCGGTGCTGCAGCTGCTGGTGTTCGATGAAGGCAGTCCGCGCGCCCTCGGCTACCAATGGAGCGCCATCCGCCACGCGTTGACCGATCTGGCCGATTCCCTCGGAGCGGCGCCGGATGAGCAGCTCGAACTGCCGCCGGTGCAATTGAGCGAGTTGTCGACCGTGGGCGTCGAGGAGGAGGCGGAGCAGGGGGCGGAGTGCAGAAAGTTGATCTCGGCAGCGCTGTCGCAGATGGCGCAGGCGGCGGCGCAGGTATCGCATCGGCTCGCGCTGCGCCACTTCTCGCTGGTGGATCTGGATCTGCACACGGTGGCCACGTGAGGCCGGTGCGCTACGCCGTGCGACATGAAACGCTCTATCGCTACAGCCGTGAAGTGGCGCACTCGCACCAGCAGCTGCATTTGACGCCGCGCGACTGCTCGCGCCAGCAATGCCTGGAGCACAGCATCCGGATCGAACCGCAGCCGGGAGTGCGCAGCGAGCACCTCGATGCCTTCGGCAATCGCGTCACGCGCGTGGAACTCGATCGGCCGCATGATCGGCTGCGGGTCATCGCCGACATGCAGGTCAGCCTGGAAGCCCCTGCCTCGATCGCGAGCGATGAGGCCGAGAGCTGGGAGCGGGTGCGCGACCAGCTGGGCTACCTTGCGCAGGCGCGCGAGCCGCAGTGGCTCGAGGCGATGCGCTTTCGGGGCGAGTCGCCGTTCGTGCACATTAAGCGGCTGTTCGGCGATTTCGCGAATGACTGCCTCAAGCCCGGCAGCACCGTGCTGGACGTGGCCGCTGCCCTGATGACCAAGGTCAATGAGGAATTCACCTACGCGCCCGGTGAGACCGAGATTGCCACGCCCTTGATCGAGGTGTTCCACAAGCGCCGCGGCGTCTGTCAGGACTATGCGCACCTGATGATTGCCTGCCTGCGCAGTGCCGGCCTGGCTGCGCGCTACGTCAGCGGCTACCTGCGTACCCACGGGCCCCAGGTCGAGGCGGAGGCGGAGGCGGAGGCGGAGGCGGACGCCGATGCGGACGCCGATGCGGACGCGGCGCAGCCGGCGCTGGTGGGCGCGGATGCCTCGCATGCCTGGGTGGCGGTATTCGCGCCGCCCTTCGGCTGGGTCGAATACGATCCGACCAACAACGTGCGTGTGCAGCAGGAGCATGTCGCGCTCGCCTGGGGTCGCGACTTCGGCGATGTCTCGCCGCTGCGCGGCGTGATCCTGGGCGGCGGCTCACACACGCTCACAGTGCGGGTCGCGGTGCAGCCGCTGAGCGCCTGACCGGCAGGATCATGGAAGCGATCGAGGCAGCGCAGGCCCGGGCACTGTCGATGCTCGCCGAACGCGCGCCGTCCGTGGCCGCGACGCTGCGCCGCTGCGAGAGCGCGCTGGCGGCAAGCGCCCCCGGCGTGCTGGCGGCCAGCGATTTCGTGCTCGACGCTCTGTGCCGTGATCCGGCGCTGTGGCAGGCACTGCTGACCGGCCCGGCGCTGCTGACTGACCCGGCGCTGTGCCTGGCCGGTCAGGGGTTTGCCTTGCCGGAACTGCCGGCCGTGGCGGCGGGCGCGGTCCCCGAACAGGAAGCGCATTTCATGTCGGCACTGCGGCGCTGGCGTCGCAACGAATTCGCGCGCATCGCCTGGCGCGATCTGGCGCGCTGGGCCAATTTGGACGAGACGCTGGCGGACCTGTCGCGCGCGGCCGACGGCGCCCTGCGCCTGGCACAGGAGTTTGCGGCGCGCGCGCAGGCGCTGCGCTTCGGTGAGCCGCGCAGCGCCGCCGGCGAGGCACAGCAATTGATCATCGTCGCGATGGGCAAGCTCGGCGGCGGTGAGCTGAATTTCTCCTCCGACATCGATCTGGTGCCGTTGTACCTCGCCGGCGGGGACACCGACGGCGAGCGCTCGATCAGCAATCAGGAGTTCTTCACGCGCCTGGTGCAGCAGCTCATACGCCTGCTCGAGCAGCAGACCGACGAGGGCTTCGTGTTCCGGGTGGACCTGCGCCTGCGACCGTTCGGCGACAGCGGTCCGGTGGTCTGCAATGCCGCGGCGCTCGAGGACTACCTGCAGATCCACGGTCGCGACTGGGAGCGCTACGCCTGGGTCAAGGCGCGGGCGATCACCGGCGAGTCCGGCTACGGCGAGCTGTTTCGCAGCGCCATCCGCCCATTCGTGTATCGACGCTATCTGGACTTCGGGGTGGTCGAATCATTGCGCGACATGAAGGGGCTGATCGAGCGCGAGGTGCTGCTCCGGGACCTGGACGACAACATCAAGCTCGGCGACGGCGGCATTCGCGAGATCGAGTTCATCGTGCAGTCCTTCCAGTTGATACGCGGCGGCCAGGACCGGCGTCTGCAGGGCAGTTCACTGCGCCACGCGCTGCCGCTGCTGGCCGGCGCCAAGCTGCTGCCGGCCGCCGCCGTGGCCGAACTCGACGCCGCCTATGTATTCCTGCGACGGTTGGAGAACCGGCTGCAGATGCGGGCCGATCAACAGCTGCACAAGCTGCCGGGCGATGCCTTCGAGCGTGAGCGGCTGGCCTGGAGCATGGACTGCGCCGACTGGCCGCAGCTCGCCGCACAGCTGGCCGGGCATCGCGCTCGCGTCGCGGCGCATTTCCGTGCCGTGCTGTTCGGCAGCGAGGAGACGCTGCCGTCCGCGCCGGCGCTGCTGCCGCTGGGCGCGGGTGATCTCGAGGCGCTGTCGGCGCGGCTCACGCTCCTGGGCTGGGGGGATGCCGCCGCGGCCGCGCACATGCTGCTCGAATTCCATGACGCGGCCTCGACGCGGCGGCTCGATAAGGCCGGCGCGCGCCGGCTGCTGGCGTTGCTGCCGGTGCTGGCCGGCGAGCTCGGCGCGACGCGCGAGCCGCTGCGCGCGCTGCAGCGGCTGCTGCGCGTGCTCGAAGCCGTCGGCACCCGTTCGGCCTATCTGGCGCTGCTGCTGCACAATCCGCGCGCCCGCGCCCGGCTGGTGCAGCTGGCCACGCACGGGGATTTCCTGATCGATCAGATCGCCGCCCACCCATTGCTGCTCGATGAGCTCATCGATGAGCGCCTGCTCGAGCAGCCGCCGGATCGTGCCGCATTGGCCGCGGATCTGGCGCAGCGCATGGACGGGGTCGATGAAGGCGACGACGAGCAGCTGATCGAGCGGCTGCGGCACTTTCAGCGCGCCGCGATCTTTCGGCTGGCAGTGGTCGATCTGCTGTCGCGACTGCCGGTCATGCAGGTCAGCGATCGCCTGACCGATGTCGCCGAGCTCATCATCGAGCGCGCGCTGAGCCTGACCTGGCAGCAGCTGATCCCCTCGCTCGGTGTGCCGCGCTGCGGCGAGGGCGCGGCACGGCGCGATGTGCATCTGTGCGTGGTCGGCTACGGCAAGCTCGGCGGCATGGAACTCGGCTACGCCTCCGACCTGGACCTGGTATTCCTGCACGATTCCAGCGGCGCGCAGCAGGAGACCGAGGGCGGGCGCGGTATCGACAACCAGGTGTTCTTTCTGCGCTTCGCGCAGCGCATGGTGCATCTGCTGGCGGTGCATTCGGCCGCCGGTCGGCTGTACGAAGTCGACATGCGGCTGCGGCCGAGCGGCAAGGCCGGCCTGCTGATCACCAGCATCGATGCCTTTGGTGACTATCAGCGGCGCGAGGCCTGGACCTGGGAACATCAGGCACTGCTGCACGCGCGCGCCGTGGCGGGCGCGCCGGTGCTGATGGCGCAGTTCGAAGCTCTGCGCGCCGAGGTGCTGGCGCTGCACGTACGGCGCGAATCGCTGCGCGAGGACGTACGCCACATGCGCAACCGCCAGCGCCGCGAGCTCTCACGCGCCCAGTCCGGCCAGTTCGATCTCAAACAGGATCCCGGCGGCATTGGCGATATCGAGTTTCTGGCGCAGTACTGGGCGCTCAACTGGGCCCGCGATTACCCGCCGGTGGCCTTCTACGCCGATACCATCCGCCAGCTCGAGTCGGTGGCCTCGGCGAACCTGGTGCCGCAACTGCAGGTCGACGTGCTGACCGGCATCTACCGCGCCTATCGAACCCGACTGCACCATCGTGCACTCGATGGCCTCGGCGCCGTGGTGGCGGCGAGCGAGTTCCTCGCCGAGCGCTCGGCGGTCACGGCGCTCTGGGATCAGGTCATGGGCGAGTGAGCGGACCTGCGGCTATACTTGCCGACATGGATTCCAAGGCGGAGCTGCGCACCCCCAACGCCCAGCAGCAATACACCGTGAGCTGCTCGGATGTGCCGCTGGCCTGTCCGATGCCGGACATGAGCCTGTGGAATTCGCACCCGCGCGTGTATCTGCCGATCGAGGCCACCGGCTTCGCCAAATGCCCGTACTGCGGCGCCGAGTACACGCTTCAGCGGTAGGGTCGGTAGGATTTCTCCTCCACCAGCGCCGAGTCGAGCTTGAGATTGATGCGCCGCTTGATCGCCGCGCGTTCATCGTTGCGCAGATAGACGGCGCGCGCGAGCTCGATGAAGCCGGCGTCGAAGCGACGCGCGGCTTCGTGCTCGCGGATGCGATCCTCGATGTCCCAGAGCTCGGCATTGACCCGCTCGAGCGCCGACTCCTCGGCGGCAAGTCCGGCATCGGCCGGCAATGAGGCCGCGCGACTGTGCTCGAGCCGCGACAGCTCCAGGCGCACATTGGCGAGTTTGGCCGCGTCCTGGATGCGTGCGCACTTGATGCGCAGGATCGTGATCTTGTCCAGCAGCTCGCCCGGAGAGATCGGCACCAGGATGTCGTTGATCGACGGATTCATCGGCTTATCGTAGCAGGCGGCGCGCGCGGCGCGCGCGGCTCGCGCAGCAGCGCATCCAGACGTTCACGCACATCTGCAATTTCGATCAGATCCATGACCCCGGGGGTTTCGATCTTCTGATGCCAGGGCAGCGCTTCAGGCTCGCAGCCGCGGAAGCGGCGCGCGGCTTGCGGGTAGCGGTCGATGCTCCACTGGCGCGAGAAATACGGCCCGACGCGCTGCAGGCGCGTGGCGGCGTACAGACCGATCACCGGCGTGGCCACCATGGTGGCCATGTGCACCGGACCGGAATCCGGCGACAGCAGCACGCTGGCGCGTGCCAGCACGGCCAGCAGCTCCGGCAAGGAATCGCGGCCGATCTGATTGACCAGCGGCACGCCGGCGTGGCGCTCGATGGCCTCGCCCATCTCGCGCTCGAGCCCGGAGCGTCCGCCACACAGCAGCACGCGCATGCCGTGGCGCTGAACCGCGTAGTCGATGATCGCCGCATAGCGCTCTGGCCGCCAATTGCGCGCCGCATGGCTCGAGCACGGGCTCACGATCAGCGTCGCCTGCGCATCGGGAATCAGTCGGGCGGCGTACTCGCGCGCCTGCGCCGGCAGCGGCAGATTCCACTCGATCGCGCCGCGCTCGAGTCCCAAGGCCGGCAGGAAGCCCTGAAAGCTGTCGAGCACGTGCTCGTCGACTCGCGGCGCGATGCGCGCGTTGGTGAAGCACCACTGCAGTTCGCGCGCTCGCGCGCGGTCGTAACCCAATCGCAGCGGCGCACGCACCGCGAGCGAGGCCAGGCTGGAGCGCAGCGACAGCTGCATGTGCAGCAGCACATCGAAGCGGCGGCCACGCAGAGCGCCGCGCAGGGCCGGTATGGCCGCGAGCCCGGCGCGCTTGTCGATGGTGATAAACTCGACCTCGGGCAGCAGCGTCATCAGACGCGCCTCGGTGCGGCCGATGATCCAGGTCAGCCGCGTCGTCGGCCACGCGCGCTGCAGCGTGCGCACGACGGGGACGACGTGGCAGGTATCGCCAAGGGCCGAGAGCCGCAGAATGCACAGGCTCGCCGGCGGCGTAATGGGATGGGTCATGCGGAAATCTTTGCGCTGGCCGATCGGGGCTGAAGTGCGGCAGAAACCGATTCGCGGCGGCGCGATGCTATATGACGCCTCCCGCGCGGGCAATGCTGACGCCTCGTGGTTCGATCGCCAGTGGTGGTCGCGCCGAGGCGCGGTGCGCGATAGCGCCGAAGGGCGTGGCGCGGCCGTGTTCATCGATGCCGATGCGCGACAGCTGGTGCTGCGTCACTACCGGCGCGGCGGCTGGATGGCGCGGCTGTCGCGCGACCGCTACCTCTGGCGCGGCGAGGCATTCACGCGCTCGTACGTCGAGTGGCACCTGCTGTACGTCATGCGCCGGGCCGGTCTGCCGGTGCCCGTGCCGATCGCCGCGGGCTATTGCCGTACCGGCCGCTTCAGCTATAGCGCGGACCTGCTGACCGAGCAGATACCGGCCACCTCGTCGCTGGCCTCGCGCTTGCGCGCCGCGCCGCTGGCGCTGACCAGCTGGATCGCCATTGGCCGCTGCCTGCGCCGTTTCCACGACGACGGCATCTGTCACGCCGACCTGAACGCGCACAACGTGCTGCTGGACGAGCGCGAGGAAGTCTGGCTGGTGGACTTCGATCGCGGCCGGCTGCGCCATCCGGGCTACTGGTGCGATGGCAATCTGGTGCGCTTGCGCCGTTCGATCGAGAAGATCACCGATGCGCTGCCGCCGGAGCGATTCTCCGATGCCGACTGGGCCTCGCTGCTCGACGGCTACTTCACGGCCGTCTCCCAGCCGGTGGCCGCCTAGAGGTCTGGTGCGCCGCCTCTATACGCTGCTGCTCTACCTGGCACTGCCGTTCGCAACCCTGATCGTTCTGTGCCGTGGGGTGCGAACGCGCGAGTATTGGCACGGCGGCACCGCGCGCTTCGGCCTGGGCACGGCGCGCGCCGGCGGCGGCATCTGGGTGCATGCGGTGTCGGTCGGCGAGGTCCAGGTCGCCGCGATACTGATCGGGGCGCTGCGCGAGCGCGAACCCGGACGTGAAATCACGCTGACCTGCGCCACGCCGACCGGGCGCGCGCGCGCGCGGGCTCTGCTGCCCGGTGTCGAAGTGCGCTATGCGCCCTATGACCTGCCGGGCTGCCTGCGCCGCTGTCTGGCGCGGCTGCGGCCCAGGCTGCTGATCGTGATCGAAACCGAACTGTGGCCCAATCTGCTCGCTGAGGTCAGCCGCGCAGGGGTACCGATTCTGATCGCCAGCGCGCGTATTTCGGCGCGCAGTGCCGGAATTTATCAGCGCCTGCCGGGACTCATGCGCTCAGCGCTGGCGGCGAATGTCTGGGTGGGGGCGCAGAGCGCCGCCGATCTGGAGCGCTTTGCCGCGATCGGCGTCGCGCCGCAGCGGCTGGCGCTGGTCGGCAACATCAAATTCGACCGGACGCTGCCCGCCGACATCCATGAGCGCGGTGCGCTGCTGCGCGCCTGCTACGCGGCCGGTCGGCCGGTGTGGGTCGCCGGCAGCACGCATCCGGCCGAGGAGCCGATCGTGCTGCAGGCGCACCGGCAGCTGCGCCTGCGCGAACCGCGGGCGCTGCTGATACTGGCTCCGCGCCATCCGGCGCGCTTCGCGGCTGCCGCCGCGGCCGTGGCCGCCCAGGGGTTTCGTTGTCTGCGCCGCTCGAGCATCGGTGCCGATTCGCGCGCCGACGCGGTTCTGAACAGTAGCCACGAGGTACTGCTGCTCGACAGTTTGGGAGAGCTGGTCGACTTCTACGCCGCCGCCGATGTCGCCTTCGTCGGCGGCAGCCTGGTGCCGATCGGCGGCCACAATCTGCTCGAGCCCGCGGCGCTGGGCCTGCCGGTGCTGGCCGGTCCCGAGCAGTTCAACAGTCCCGACATCGCCCAGGTCCTGGCGCAGCAGGGCGCACTGATCACGGTGCACGACGCGCAGGAGCTGGCCGCGGCGCTCGCGGGGCTGCTGCGCGACGAAGATTGGCGCGCTCTCAAGGGCGAGGCGGCCCGTCTGGCGATCGATGCCCATCGCGGTGCGCTGGGCAAACTGCTGCGATTGATCGATACGCTGATGAGCCCCGGATAGGCGCGAGCCAGTCGTGGCCGACGCAGGGGCTCAGTAGCTGGGCAGGCTAGGATCAACCTCGCGTGCCCAGGCGTCGATCCCGCCGGCCAGATTGGCGACGCGCTCGAATCCGTGGGTCATGAGGAACTCGGCCGCACGCCGGCTGCGGCCGCCTGATTTGCACATGACGATCAGCTCGCCGGCGCGGTCGAGTTCCCCCAGACGCGACGCCACCTCATTGAGCGGGATATTGACCGCGCCTGCCAGGCGTACGATCGCGCACTCCCAGGGCTCGCGCACGTCGAGCACGGTCAGGCTCTCACCCGCATCCAGTCGGCGCTTGAGTTGCTGCGGGTCAATCTCGGGGATGCTCGCCATGCGCTAGAAGTCGAAGGTGGCCGGCCGCGGCGCACCCTCGAGCGCCTCGATGCAGGTCTCGAACAGGGATTCGCTGCTGCAATCGCCTTCGCTAGCGCAGCGTATGAGGCGCGCGCGCTGCGGCGTGCCGGCCCCGACCACGACGAACAGCCGGCCTCCGGGGCGCAGCGCGCGCTCGAAGCGCGGCTGATAGATCGGCAACGAGGCCGTCAGCACGATAGCGTCATAGCGAGAGCGATCGTCAAGCTGCATGCCGTCGGTCTCGATGACTTCCACCGGCCTGCTGCCCGCGAGCCCATTGAGATTTGCAAGATTTGCCCGCGCCTGTTCGGCCAGCTGCGGGTGCAGCTCGAGCGAACGCACCTGGGCACCGAGCCGGGCCAGGCAAGCGCTGACATAACCGGTTCCCGTGCCCACTTCCAACACCTGTTCACCGCCGCGCAGCGCCAGCGACTGCAGCAATCGCCCCACCAGCATCGGCCGCAGCATGCGTTTGCCGCAGGGCAAGGCAATCTCGCAGTCGGCGAAGGACAGTTCGCGCCAGGCTTCGGGCACGAAACGCTCGCGCGGCACGGCGCGCAGCGCCGCGAGGATGCGTTCGTCGAGCACGTCCCAGGCGCGCACCTGCTGCTCGATCATCTGCTCGCGGGCGACTTGTGTCAGCATTGAACGTAATCCCGAACTGGCTTGCCATGAAAGTTAAGGGTTTTCGCCGCATCTGCCAAGGGCGCTCGTCGCCGCGATATGGTGAAATCCACGATATGGTGAAATCCGATGGGTGCTGCCTCGCACTGGGCTATGCTGCTGTGGCAGGCGATGGCAGAGCTTGGCCCTTCTCCCAAGGAAAGCATCGCTTGAACAGACGACCTTGATGTCGATAATTGCCTTGCTCTGCCTGCTATTCGGTGTTGCCGCACTGTTGCTGTTGGTGCTGTTCTTCCTGCAACGACGCCAGCTCGCCGCGCTCGAGCAGGTCTCACGGCAGGTGCAACGGACCGCGATCGGCGGCTCGTTGAAGACCCGCATCGAATTGCAGACCGATCAACCTGAGCTGGCGGTGCTGGTCACGGCCGTCAACCATCTGCTGGCACGCGCCTCGCTGGCCTCGGAACAGCCGCCGCTGAGCAGTGCGCCCATCGGCACACTCGGTGATCGCGTGCACGAAGCGGTGCTGATTCACGGCAAGCTGATCCGTTACGCCAATCCCCAATTCGCCAGTCTCGTGGGCTGCCCGGTCGATGAGCTCATCGGTCGCCGCCTCGAGGACCTCGTGCCCGCCGAGTATGCCGAACTGGTCGGCAACAACATTCGCCGGCGCCTGGCCGGCGAGGCGACCGCGGAGCGCTACGAGGTCGATCTCAACGGCATGCAGGGCAACAGCGCGCGCCTGGAGCTGTCGACCTGGCCGATCGAGTACGAGGGCGAGCAGGCACTGCTGGTCGTGGGCGTGGAAGTCCTGCCGACCCAGAGCGTGCAGGCCTTGCAGGCCCCCGAGCGTCGCTCGCGTGCGCGCCTGGCGCTCGAATCGCTGCCCGAAGCGTTGATCACGATCGATACCGAGGGTCAGGTCGAGCATCTGAATCTGGCCGCTGCCCGGCTGCTCGGCATCGATGCCGCCGCCGCCGCCGGCAAGCCGCTCGAGGAAGTCGCGCGCGTGGTCGAGGATTCCGACCGCAAGCTGCTGATCGAGCCGGTGCGCCAGGCGCTCGCGGTCGGCACGCCGCTCAACATCGGCCGCCGCGCGCTGCTGATCCGCTCGGTCAACGGCGAGCGCCTGGTCGAGCTGTCGGCGGCGCCAATCCGCATGGAGACCGGTGAGAGCATCGGCGTCGTGGTATTGCTGCATGATGTGACCGAAGTGCGCGGGCTGGCGCGGCAGATGTCCTACCAGGCCACGCACGATGCCCTGACCGGGCTGCTCAACCGCCGTGACTTCGAGCGCCGCCTGCAGGACGCCACCGACATCGCCCATCGCGGCGACAGCGGCCACGTGCTGTGCTATCTGGACCTGGACCGCTTCAAGAGCATCAACGACAGCAGCGGTCATCAGGCCGGCGATGCCATGCTGCGCGAAATGGCCAAGATTCTGCGCGATGCGGTGCGTGATTCGGACACCGTGGCGCGACTGGGCGGCGATGAGTTCGGCATGCTGCTGGTGGGCTGTCCGCTGGACAAGGCGCGTCAGATCGCCGACGACGTCTGCCGGGCCGTCAAGGATTTTCGCTTCGTCTGGAAGGACAAGATCTTCAACGTCGGGGTCAGCATCGGGCTGGTAGAGATCGCGCGCGACAGCGGCAGCATCGAGGAATTGCTGGCCGCGGCGGACTCCGCCTGCTACGTCGCCAAGCGCCAGGGCGGTCACGTGGCCGTGTACTCGGCGCGCGATGAGGTGTTTGCACGCCAGACCGGCGAGATTCACTGGCTGCAGACCCTGCAGGCCGCATTGCGCGACAGCCGCTTCGAGCTCTACTGCCAGCCGATCGTGGCCTCCTATGCGGCCAACGACGAGGGCCCGGCCATGGAAGTGCTGGTGCGGCTGCGCAATGAGCTCGGTGAACAGCTCGTGCCGCTGGAATTCCTGCGTGCCGCCGAGCGTTACCGGCTCATGGGACTGATCGATCGCTGGGTCGTGCAGACGACACTGACGGCGCTCGGGCGCGGCGGGATTGCGCTGGCGCCCAAGCGCAGCATCGCCATCAATATCTCCGGACAGACGCTCGCGGATCTGCAGTTTCTCGAGTTCGTGGTGGAGTGTTTCGATTCGACCGGCGCCAACCCGATGCAGATCTGTTTCGAGATCGCCGAGAGCACCGTGGTCGCCAACTTCGAGCAGGCGCGCCGCTTCGTCGGCGTGCTGCACGGCATGGGTTGCCGCTTCGCACTCGACGATTTCGGCAGCGGCCTGGGTTCATTTGCCAACCTCAAGACCCTGGCCGTGGACTACCTGAAGATCGACGGCTCGTTCTTCAAGAATCTGGCACGCGACTCGGTGAATCAGGCGATGGTCACGGCGATGATCCGGCTCGCGCGCACTCTGAACTTCAAAGTCATTGCCGAGCAGGTCGAGGACGCGAGCACCATGGATGCCGCGCGCCAGATGGGCGTGGATTACATGCAGGGTTTTGCGGTCGGCCGGCCGGAGCGGCTGGCCATGGCGGCCTAGCACGAACGCACCCGCTAGCGCGCGGGCGCAAAGATCTCGTTGGCGCGTACGAATGAATTCATGAACGGCGCCATCAATTGCATCTGCGTGTGATGCTCGCGCAGCGCCGCGAGCTTGCCGGCGCGCTCGGCCTCGCTCAGCGCCAGGCTTTGCCAGGGCAGTGAGGCGGCAACGGCCGGGGGCATCAGGGCCAGATCCGGCTCGAGCCCGCGCGGCCGCGGCCAATCCGGGGCGTGCACGATCCAGTAGCGCAATACAGCGAACTCGCCGCGGCGCTCGAGCACCCGGCGCGCCAGCGCGCCGCTGGCGCTGTGATCCGCGTGCCGATCCTGTGGCGCGGCGGCGAATACCAGCGTGGGTCGAAACGCCGCGATCACCTGCTCGAGATCGCGTTCGAGATTGGCGCCGGTATAGCTGGCGCCGGGACTCAGGGTTCCGGGATAGGGCACGGCACTGGCGCCGGTATATTTCGAGACGTACGGGCGGCTGTAGTACGCGCCTGCGAGCCCCAGTACGCCTCGGTCCGGATAGCCCAGCGCGTACTGCGCAGCGCGCGGCACACCCAGGGCATCGGCGGCCCGCTGCGCTTCGCGCAGCCGCTCGATTCCAAGCCGCTGCATGCCGCCCTTTCCGGGCCACAGCGTGTGCTGCACCACCATCGCATCGAATTCGAAACTGTCGCCGGCCGTGATCCAGACCACCCCGACGCTGGCGCCGTGCGCCAGCGCCTGCTGTATCAGCCCGGCGCAGCACAGGCTCTCGTCGTCAGGATGCGGTGCGACCACCAGCACGCGATCGTGCGCGCTGAGCTCAGGCATGCTCGGCAGTACCGCACCCGCGGCGCTCGCCCAGGCTTCGGCCGCCATCACGGCGGGCCCCAGCAGGAGCCCCAGCAGTGCCGCCCGCAGCAGCCTTGGCGCTAGCACTGTCCGGGCACGGCCGCCTAGAGCAGCGGCACCAGCAGCAGCGCAACGATGTTGATGATCTTGATCAGCGGATTGATCGCCGGACCCGCGGTGTCCTTGTAGGGGTCGCCGACCGTGTCGCCGGTCACCGCGGCCTTGTGTGCATCCGAGCCTTTGCCGCCGAAGTGACCCTCTTCGATGTATTTCTTGGCATTGTCCCAGGCCCCGCCGCCCGTGCACATCGAGATCGCGACGAACAATCCGGTCACGATGGTGCCGATCAACAGACCGCCCAGAGCCTTGATGCCGGCTCCCGGACCCATGAGCGCGTTCAAGCCGAAGGCGACCACCACCGGTACCAGAATCGGCAGCAGCGAGGGCACGATCATCTCCTTGATCGCCGCGCGGGTCAGCATGTCCACGGCGCGTGAATAGTCGGGCTTGGCCGTGCCCTGCATGATGCCCGGAATCTCGCGGAACTGGCGCCGCACTTCCGTGACCACCGAGCCGGCGGCGCGGCCGACCGCCTCCATCGCCATGGCACCGAACAGATAGGGCACCAATCCACCCAGGAACAGGCCGATGATGACGGCTGGGTCGGACAGCGAAAAGCCGACCATGGCACGGCCGGTGTTGGCCATGTGGGCCGACAGGTTGTGCGTGTAATCGGCGAACAGTACCAATGCGGCCAGGCCCGCCGAGCCGATCGCATAGCCCTTGGTCACCGCCTTGGTGGTATTGCCGACCGCATCGAGCGGATCGGTGATATTGCGCACCGACTTGGGCAGATCGGCCATTTCGGCGATGCCGCCGGCGTTGTCGGTGATCGGTCCATAGGCGTCCAGCGCCACCACCATGCCGGTCATCGACAGCATCGCCGTGGCGGCCACCGCGATGCCGTACAGGCCGGCGAAGCTGTCGGCGCCCCAGATCGCCAGGCACACCGCGATCACCGGCAGCGCGGTGGACTTCATGCTGACCCCGAGGCCGGCGATGATGTTGGTGGCGTGACCGGTCTGCGAGGCCGCGGCCACGCCCCGCACCGGGCCGTACTCGGTGGCGGTGTAGTACTCGGTGATGATGATCATGGCGGCGGTAAGCGCCAGGCCGATCAGGGCGCAGCTGAACAGTGGACCGAGCTGCCCCGGCAACAGTGAGCGCGTGATGAACCAGAATGCGACCGCAGAGATCAGCCCGGAGACGAACACGCCCTTGTAGAGCGCGTTCATGATCTTGCCGCCCTCGCTGACGCGTACGAAGAAAGTGCCGATGATCGAGGAAATGATCGACGCCGAGCCCAGAGCCAGCGGATAGACCAGCACCGAGGCGCCGGCCTGCGGTAGCAGCAATCCGCCGAGCAGCATGGTGGCCACGATCGTGACCGCGTAGGTCTCGAACAGATCGGCCGCCATGCCGGCGCAATCCCCGACATTGTCGCCGACGTTGTCGGCGATGACGGCCGGATTGCGCGGATCGTCTTCGGGAATGCCGGCTTCGACCTTGCCGACCAGGTCGGCACCGACATCGGCGCCCTTGGTGAAGATACCTCCGCCCAGCCGCGCGAAGATGGAGATCAGCGAGCCGCCGAAGGCCAGGCCCACCAGCGAATGCAGCGCGGCGGCATCGCCGAGCGACTGGCGCAGCAGCGCGAAATAGCCCGTGACGCCCATCAGGCCCAGTCCAACCACGAGCATGCCGGTCACGGCGCCGCCGCGAAACGCCACCGACAGGGCCGCGTTCAGTCCGGACCTTGCCGCCTCGGCGGTACGCACGTTGGCGCGCACCGAAATGTTCATGCCGATGTAGCCGGCCAGTCCCGACAGCACCGCGCCGACGGCGAAGCCACCCGCGGTAGCCCAGTTCAGCGCGAATCCCAGTACCACGAACAGCACCACCCCGACGGTTGCGATCGCGGTGTATTGGCGGTTCAGGTAGGCCTTGGCACCGGTCTGAATCGCCGCGGCAATCTCCTGCATGCGCTCGTTGCCGGCCGGCAGCGCGAGGATGGAGCGCACCGACACGATGCCGTAGAGCACGGCGACGACGCCGGCAGCCATTGCCGTCCACAGCCAGTTCGTGTCACCCATGCAATCTCCTCCAGATCTCTAATTTGGCGTCTGTTTCACGTGGTAATGGCCGGGCTTGGGTCTTTATTAGCCAGCCAAAATGGCCGGGAAATATAGCACACGATGGCGCTCGGACCGCTGCAGTTCAGAGCTTGAAAGTGCTCTTGAGCCGGCGCCGAACCGCAACGCCACGGATGCGGACATAACTGGGCAGCCCGTCGCGATAGGGCGGGGGATCCTCCCCGGCGATCAGCGGCTGCAGATAGCGCCGGCAGGCTGCAGTGATGCCAAAGCCGTCGGCGGTGATGAAATGGCGCGGCACTTTCTTCTCGACGTTGGCCACCGCGCTGAGGGGCACGGGTACGAGCTTCCAGCGATAGGGCCTGGACGACAGGCGTTTGATCGCCGGCATCACCGCGTTCATTCCCGCCAGCGCGTACTCGACCGCGGCTTTGCCGACCGCGTAGGCCTGCCTGACGTCGGTCGCGGAGGCCACATGACGCGCTGAGCGCTGCAGATAGTCGGCGACCGCCCAGTGGTACTTGTAGCCCAGTGCCTCGCGCACCATGTTCGCCACCACGGGACCGACGCCCCCGAGCTGGGTGTGGCCGAAGGCGTCCTGCGTGCCCGACTCGGCCAGAAACTTGCCGTCCGGGTAACGCGCGCCCTCGGATACCACGATCACGCAGTAGCCGTACTCGCCCACGCACTGCTGCACGCGTTCGAGAAACCGCGCCCGATCGAAGGTGATTTCAGGAAACAGAATGATGTGCGGGGGTTCCGCGGCCTTGCGGCCCGCGAGCCCGCCGGCCGCCGCGATCCAGCCCGCATGCCTTCCCATGACCTCCAGCACGAACACCTTGGTCGAGGTGCGGGCCATGGAGGCGACGTCGAGGCCGCCCTCGAGCGTCGACACGGCGATGTATTTGGCCACCGAGCCGAAGCCCGGGCAGCAATCGGTGATCGGCAGATCATTATCGACCGTCTTGGGGATGCCGACGCAGATCACCGGGTAATTCATGGTGGCGCCGATCTGCGAGATCTTCCAGGCGGTATCCATGGAATCGTTGCCGCCGTTGTAGAAAAAATAGCCGATATCGTGCGCCCGAAACACCTCGATCAAGCGCTCGTACTCGGCTCGGTTCTGATCCAGGCTCTTGAGTTTGAAGCGTGCGGAGCCGAATGCTCCGGCCGGCGTATGGCGCAGCGCGCGGATCGTGGCCGCACTCTCGCCCGTCAGGTCGATCATGTTCTCGGTCAGCGCGCCGATGATGCCGTCGCGGCCGGCATAGACGCGGCCGATCCGGTGCCGGTGCCGGCGCGCGGTCTCGATGACGCCGCAGGCCGAGGCATTGATGACGGCCGAGACGCCGCCGGACTGGGCATACAGAGCGTTGCGCGCGGGATCCCTTCTGGTCTTGGTCTTCATTCATCGGCCCTGAGTGCGCCGGTGCGGCGATGCGGCGCGAGCATACCTTGGCGGCGGCTCGGAAGTCTGCCGGGCCGGGGCCTGGTTTGACCTTCACGGCCCCGATCGGTACTGTTTCCGGGATGCGTATCGTATTAATGGGGGCCCCGGGGTCGGGAAAGGGCACCCAATCTCAACGACTGGTCGAGCGCTTCGGCATTCCCCAGATATCCACCGGCGATCTGCTGCGCAGCGCCGTGACGCGCGGCACGGAGTACGGGCGCCGCGCCAAGGCGGCGATGGACTCGGGCCAGCTGGTCGCCGACGAGATCGTGCTGGGAATCATTCGCGAACGCCTGGCCGAGCGCGATGCCCAGCGCGGATTCATCCTCGACGGCTTCCCGCGCAATCTCGCCCAGGCGCAGGCGTTGCGCACCATGCTCACGGGCATTGGCGCGCCGCTCGATGCGGTCATATTGTTCGAAGTCGACTACGCCGAGATCATCAAACGCATCTCGGGCCGGCGCAGTTGCCCGCAATGCGGCCGTGTCTTCAACCTCGCCGAGGCCGCCGGCGCCGCGCCGCGCTGCGATCACTGTGCCGAGCACCCGCCGCTGGTGCAGCGGCGCGATGACGAGGAGAGCACCGTGCGGCGGCGGCTGGAAGTGTACGAGCGCGAGACCCGCCCGCTGGCGCAGCACTACGCGGCACAGGGGCTGCTGCGCACCATCGATGCCGACGCCCCGGTGGAGGAAGTCACCGCGCGCCTGCTGGCCACGCTGTCATCCGTGCCGGACACTGCCGCCTAGCGGCCTGGACATCTATAGCGCGCCGAGCAGGCGCTCGCCGATCACCTCGCGCCGCCAGCCCGTGAGCACCGCCCCGTCGCGGGCGCCGGCCACGAGCCGCT
>Ga0302324_100007899_pt1 | contig 22531 bp, 20 predicted proteins | sample Palsa_T0_1_FD_201949 | JGI IMG/M metagenome (GOLD analysis project Ga0302324, IMG submission 201949) | Peat permafrost microbial communities from Stordalen Mire near Abisko, Sweden - Palsa_T0_1 | ecosystem: Environmental > Terrestrial > Soil > Palsa > Peat permafrost | place: Sweden: Abisko...
GCAATGGATGCGACACTCAAGACGATCAGCACGAGAATGAGATTTTCAAACACCCGGGCGATGGGCCCAGGGCGCAGCAGCAGCACCTCAGCAAGCTTGTGCAGCGGCGCGGTGGCGGCACGCAGCAACTGCACTGGGGGCGCCGCCACGAGGGCGCGTGCCGGCGCGGCTTGCTCGTGGCCTGCCAACGCCTGCGGCACGCTGCTGCGCTCCTCCTGCATGGCCTCTTTCACTCCCCTCCGCTGGGCGCCACGTGCGCACAGATGGCGCGGCGCAGGCCGGCGCTGCTCGCCGCGACAATGGAGGTGCGCTCAACGAGACGCGTGCTGCGCCCGGTAAGGTCGCTGATCGAGCCGCCCGCCTCGAGAATGCAGGGGGCAAGTGCGCCGATGTCCCAGGGCCTCATCAGTGGATCGATCGCAGCGTCCAACCTGCCGCGACACACCAATGCGTACTGTACGCAGTCGCCGATGAGTCGCAGCCGGCCAGCGTGGCGTACCAGACGGGTCAGGCGCCAGGGGCCGCGGCGGCGCGCAAGATCGCTTTCCTTGACGCTCGTCAGCCCGACCTGCGCTCTCGAGAGCGTACGGGGCGCGGCGACATGCACGCGGTGTGGGCGTGCTCCGTCGCGGATCTGCCAGCAGCCGAAACCGCGTGCCGCATAGGTTGTTTCTTTGAGGGCAGGCAGGTGAATGCAGCCAAAGACGGGCTCGCCATCCATGAGGAGCGACACCAGCGTGCCAAACATCGGCAGGCCGAGGACATAGGAGGCGGTACCGTCGATGGGATCGAGAAGCCAACAGCGCCCAACCAGCTCGAGGGACCCGCCATGCTCCTCGCCCAGCACCGCATCATCCGGCCACGCTGCGCGCAGGTGGCGCCGCAGCGCCGCCTCGGCGCTCCGATCGGCGATCGTGACTTCGCTGCCGTCAGGCTTGTAGCGGATCTTGACGCTATGCAGATGCCCGAGCGTGATCCGGTCAGCTTCGGCGAGTGCCGCGAACAGCCGCCGCAGTGTCTTACGCACTTCCCGGGCCGCAAGTTGAGGCAAGGAGCGGCTCATGCGGCCAATGTAACCGATCCGCACTGGGCTCGCCGGGCCTCTCAAGTTCTAAGCAACGACGCGCGAGCGCTAGAATCCACGAGAAGTCTGGGGCGCCGCTGCGGCGCCGCGCAGCGCCTAGGGGCCGCTCTTTTTCTTGTTCCCTGCCTCCGGTGCGAACGCGAGGGCCGCGCCGTTCATGCAATAGCGCTCGCCCGTCGGGCGCGGGCCATCCGGAAACACATGCCCGAGATGCCCGTGGCAGCGCGAACAATGTACCTCGGTACGCTCCATGTTATAGGCGTCGTCGCGCGAGGTTCCGACCGCTCCATCGAGCGGCTTGAAGAAGCTCGGCCAGCCGGTACCGCTGTCAAACTTCGCATCCGACTCGAACAGCGGTTGCCCGCAACCGGCGCAGCGGAATACGCCAGCTCGATGCTCCTCATTGAGTGTGCTCGTGCCGGCGCGCTCGGTGCCATGACCGCGCAGTACCCGATACTGCTCGGGTGTGAGCTCGCGCTGCCACTCGGAGTCGGACTTTTCAACTTCGGGGGATTTGCCGGGTGAGGCCGGTTGTACGGGCATGGCGCTACTCCTTCGACGCTTCTGGGGTACCCCTGCGCCTATCCTTTCACTGTCGCGTCGAAAGTCAATGCGCACCGGCGCGCGCCAGCCCGAGCCTTGTCCTGGGCTTTTTTGCGCCGCAGCAGGTCATTCAACGCTGGGCGCCGCCTTGCGTCGCGTGAGTTCGTGCCAGGCCTGCAGCGTCTGCGCGACGCTCCAGGCCTGTGCGAAGCAGCCGCGTGGCGTGTGTGGCGCATCGCCGTCAAAGATCTCGCCGACGCTGCCGAGGCAGCCTTCGCTCAGATGCGGCGCCAGGTCCGCGAGCAGGCTCAATGCATAGTCGATGTCGTGATAGACGCGATAGTGGGCGAGGGCGAACGGCCCGAGGAGCCACGCCCAGACCGTGCCCTGGTGATAAGCGGCATCGCGCTCGGCAACGCCGCCCTGATAGACGCCCTTGTAGCGCGGATCAGTGGGCGCGAGTGACCTTAAGCCAAGAGGTGTCAGGAGTTCGCGCGCGCAGGCTTCAACCACCGCACGCGCACGCCGCGCATCGAGCAGCTTTGTTCCCAGCGACACAGCGAAGATCTGATTGGGGCGCAGGCTTGCATCCATATGTCGACCGCGCGCATCGAGAGCGCCTTCGGTCGCGTCGACGACGTCGTAGAGATGGGCGGACGCTTCGCACCAAAACGCGCGCGAAAACGCGCGCGCCACCTGCGAGGCGCCACGCTCAAATTGTTTGGCGGCGCTCGGTTCGCTCAGGATCCGCGCCCAGCGCGCCATGGCGGTGAGTGCGAGGTGCCACAGCGCGTTGATCTCGACGGGCTTGCCGATGCGCGGCGTGATCACCTGATCATTGACCTTGGCGTCCATCCAGGTGAGTTGCACTCCAGGCTCGCCGGCGCGCAGCAGGCCATCCTCCGCGTCCACCTTGATTCCGAAACGGGTGCCGCGCCGATGCCACTCGAAGATGTCGTGCAATGCTGGAAAGAGCTCGCGCAGCAGGGCGTGATCGCCGCTCGCCTCCACATAGGCGCTCAAGGCGTGGAAGTACCAGAGTGTTGCGTCGGCGCTGTTGTACTCGGGGGCGCCGCCCTGCTCGGGCAGGCGGTTCGGCAGCATGCCTTCGCTTGCGTAGCCGGCGAACGTTCGCAGAACTGACGCCGCTTCGGCATGGCGCTGGGTGACGAGCGCAAGTCCCGGGAGCGCGATCATCGCATCGCGGCCCCAGTCGGAAAACCATGGGTAGCCTGCAATGATGGTGGCACCGACGGGCTTGCCGCTCGCTGCGGCGCGCGTCACGAGAAACTGGTCGGCCGCAAAGGTGAGCTCGCGGATCCAGGCGGGAGCGGCCGCCGGCAGTTGCGACGCGAGGCTCTGGCGGCGGTTGACCTGCTCGCTGCGCGCGAGGCTCGCCGGGCGTATCTCATCCTCGGCGCTTGCGGTCCACGTGAGCGTCTCATGGGGGGCAAGGCGCGCGTGAAAAGTGCCGGGTCGCCACAGATCTTCCTGTGCGTCGAGGCCGCGCTCGGCTTCGATGCGATGAAAGAAGTGCCAATACCACTCCGCTCCGGCCACAAATTTGCCGCGGTCCATGATGAGGCGCAATGGGCGCGCGCCGCTGCGCGCGATGATGCGGCAGCCGCGATCCACGGTGCTGATCTCCGGTGACCACCCGCCTTGCGTATGGGCGTGAAAATCCCGGTACGTGCAAAGCGGCAATAGCGACAGCTCCAGCGCCTGTGAGGCGTGCCGCAGGGTGAAGCTCACGTAGGTGGCGTTGTGCCCGTGCGCCATCCAAATGCGCTCTTCGAGCCGCGCATCCCCAAGGGCATAGGTCCACATCGGCATCCCATCCTCAAGGTGAAAATCCGCCAGGCGCGCAAAGCCGTGCGGCGCGATCGTTCCGTCAGCGAACTCATTGCAGGCAAGCTCGAATGAGCTGCCGCGGTAGCGCACGGTCGCATCGAGCTTGGCGACCATGAGCGTGCGCTCGCCGGGCGCTGCGAGCGCGGCAACCAGGAGAGCGTGGTAGCGGCGCGTGTTTGCGTGCGCGATCGTGCCGCAGGCGAAACCTCCGAGACCGTTCGTCAGCAGCCACTCACGCGTGAGCGCGCTCTGCTGCGTCACGAAGTCCGCACGTGGCAAGTCTATCCGGTCCATTCAAGCTCCCATCATCGCGGCGTTCCTGCGCTGCGCGCCGATTTCACCGTGCATCCAGTCTTGCGCCGCTCAGTGCTCCGAGCGCGCCGATGCGGCGCAGAGTCGGCCCGGGATCAAAATTTGCCTCTTCCTGCTGCGCCGCGTCCAGTGCCGCGCCCAAGCAACAATCTTGTGCAATTTTTTCAAGCAGCGCGAACTCGGCAGCGCCGAGTTCATGAAATGCGACACCGCTGCCATCACGCCGCACCAGTATTCGCGTCGGCCCACCCCTAAGATCAATGATCTCGGGCGCCGCGGGTTCGTGTTGATTGGCGCGCCAAATGGCAAGCGCGGGATAGGGCGAGACTACGAGTCGGCATGCGGGATGCAGCTCAAAGTGCAGCTCGGCGCAGCGGCGGGGTGGGATGCTCTGCAGGATGCGTGCATCAAACGGCGGCGCCTGCGGCGCGCGCGCGCATTCCTGCACGGCCCATTCAAGCCGCGCAACGTGCGCGAGATAGTCGTAGCTGCCGCCGCCGCAGCGCCGCGTCAGGAACGCGGCAAACGGCGCGCCGATGTGATGCAGGTCGCCCGCACGTGAGGGGTGGGCGCACTGGAACTCGCGCGCCAGGCGGGCGAAGTAGGCGCGGCCGACGAGACGTGCGGTGACCGGGAACTCCACAGCCAGCGCGCGCCGGAATCCCTCGTGCAGCTGATGGCGATAGATGCCGATGAGCTCGCGCGCCTCGGCGCTCTGCGCCCGCACTTGCGCACACAGCGGCGCATCGCGCCCCTCATAAAGCGCCGCGGCAAACGAGCATTGCAGCTCACGCAGCGTCGGCATGGCGCACCTCGAGGTGCTCTTCGATCCGCGTGCCCTCTTCCAGCAGCGCATCGAGGGATGGCAGCTTTGCATCCCACTCAACCAGCGTGCGCACCGCCCCGAAACGCTCGATTGCCGCGCCGTAGAGCTGCCACACGGCCGCGCACACCGGCTGCGCGTGGGTGTCGATCAAGATCGCGCGCTTGCCCATGTGCTGCACGCTGTGGCCGCCAAGATGGATCTCCTGCACGGCCGCGCGCGGGATGTGCCGCAGGTAAAGCTGCGGGTCAAAGCCATGATTGACGGCGTTGACGTAGAGGTTATTGACATCGAGGAGGATCGCGCAGCCGGCCTCGGCTGAGAGCGCTACGAGAAATTCCCATTCGGCAAACGTTGCGTCTTTGAACGCAAGGTAGCTTGAGATGTTTTCGATCAGGATTTGCCGTCCGAGCGCATCCTGTACCGCTTTGATTCGGGTTGCCGTGTGGCGTAGGGCCTCTTCCGTATACGGTAGTGGCAGCAGATCATTCATGAAGCGCTGCTCGACCGATCCCCAGGACAGATGTTCGGACACAAGAGTCGGCTGCATTTCGCGCGCGAGGCGCATGAGCTCCTCGAGGTGCGCGCCATTGAGCGGGTCAGTCGAGCCGAGCGAGAGGCCAACCCCGTGCAGGCTGAGCGGATAATGCTCGCGCACCTGCGCAAGCGCAGCGCGCGGTGCGCCGCCACGGCCAAAATAGTTCTCGCTGTGCACCTCGACCCAGTTGACCGCCGGGCGACGCTGCAAAAACTCTTCCTGGTGCGCTAAGCGCAGGGCAAATCCGGCGCAGCGCGAGACTCTGGTCATGACTTGGGCGGCGGGTCAGCCTTCAAGATGCCGCCGACGATGCGCTCGCACGTTCCCTTCGGCACATCGATGTACTCCTCCGGATCGCCGTCTTTCTTTGACAGTCCGGCGCACACATGTCCGGGGCCGCCACAGTCGTTCTTGCCGGCCTTGGCGATGCCGTAACAGCGTTCAGTCGTCTTACGATCATCGTCCGCCGAGGCGAACGGCGCGCGCAGCGCAACAAGGCTGCCTACTGCAGCCGCAAGCATGACAGTTTTAGAGTTCATCCCGGGGTTCCTCGAGAAGGGCCAATCGCGCTGGGGATACGCTGACGCTGCCCGCGATCTCTGGCGCATGGGTCTCAGAAGCAACAAGCTTGTTAACATAAAGGCCGTGAACAATCAGCTACTTAGGGAGTGTTGCCGATCGTCCGGGGCAGGCTGAGGCTTTTTACCCTCATATTGACCGTCAGATCGGAGGCGATCGCAGTATATCGCGACAGTGCAGTTGAGCGGCGAGCGTGGTAAGAAGGCGACCGAACCAGCAAAGAACAATAGCAACCGAGGCAACTACGGTATGCAGCTTGCGCGATTGTGGCGTCAGCATCTTGAGGCGGGCTATCCGCGCGAACTCACCGGAGTGGAGATCGCCGGTACCGATGCGCGCGCACTTGATGCGGAAATCACCTCGTGCGTGAGTGCGCTGCTCACACACACCATGACCGTCGACGGTCGCATCGAGCGCCGTCTCAATGAGATCAGCTCCGCCCTCGCGCACAAGCAGGCGGGGGCCGCAGCGCCGGTCGCCGAGTTCTGTCAGCGCCTGAATGGCCTCGTGAGCGCGATGCTCACCGAGACGCGTGCCGGGCGCGGCTGAAGAAGCGCGCGCCCTTACAGCAGCGGCACCAGCAGCAGTGCCACGATGTTGATGATCTTGATCAGCGGATTGATCGCCGGGCCGGCCGTGTCCTTATAGGGATCGCCGACGGTATCGCCGGTGACGGCGGCCTTGTGCGTCTCAGAGCCCTTGCCGCCGTAGTGGCCCTCTTCAATATATTTCTTCGCGTTGTCCCAGGCGCCGCCACCGGTCGTCATGGAAACTGCGACAAAAAATCCGGTGACGATGGTACCGATGAGCAACCCGCCGAGCGCCTTGATGCCCGCACCCGGACCCATGGCAATGTTGACGAGGACCACCAGAACGATCGGCACGAGGATCGGCAGGAGCGACGGCACGATCATCTCGCGGATCGCCGCGCGCGTGAGCAGGTCCACCGCGCGCGAATAGTCGGGCTTGGCGCTGCCGTCCATGATCCCTTTGATCTCGCGGAACTGTCGGCGCACTTCGACGACGACGGAGCCCGCGGCACGCCCGACAGCTTCCATGGCCATGGCGCCAAAGAGATAGGGCACCAGGCCGCCGATGAAGAGCCCGATGATCACGGCCGGATCTGACAGTGAGAATTCGACGAGTTTGCCCGCGGCTTGCAGGTTATGCGTGTAGTCCGCAAACAGCACCAGCGCCGCGAGCGCTGCCGAGCCGATGGCGTAACCCTTGGTCACCGCCTTCGTCGTGTTGCCGACCGCATCCAGCGGATCGGTGATGGCACGCACCTGCGCCGGCAGATGCGCCATCTCGGCAATGCCCCCGGCGTTGTCGGTGATCGGTCCATAGGCATCAAGGGCGACGATCATGCCCGTCATGGACAACATGGAGGTCGCGGCGATGGCAATGCCGTAAAGACCAATGCCGTGAATGGAACCGAAACGGTAGGCGCCCCAGATTGCGAGGCACACTGCGATGACCGGCAGCGCGGTTGATTTCATGGAAACGCCGAGGCCCGCGATGATGTTGGTCGCATGTCCGGTCTGCGAGGCGGCGGCGATGCCGCGCACGGGCGAGAACTCGGTCGCCGTGTAGTACTCCGTGATCATCATGAGCGCGGCGGTGAGTGCGAGGCCAATCAGGGCACAGCCGAAAAGCGCCGCGGCCTGATCGGGCATCAGTTTGTACGTGATGAAATAAAACAGAATCGCCGACACGATGCCGGAGACGACCACGCCCTTGTAGAGCGCATTCATGATCTTGCCGCCTTCGCGCGTGGACACGAAAAACGTGCCGATGATCGACGCCACGATGGAGGCTGCGCCGATTGCCAGCGGATAGATGACGGCGGCAAGCGCGGCCGCGGCGCCCTGCGATTCAAACAACAGGCCGCCGAGCAGCATGGTTGCAATGATGGTGACGGCATAGGTCTCAAACAGATCCGCCGCCATGCCGGCGCAGTCGCCCACGTTGTCGCCGACGTTGTCAGCGATCACTGCCGGATTGCGCGGATCATCCTCGGGGATGCCGGCCTCCACTTTGCCGACCAGGTCGGCGCCCACATCCGCGCCCTTGGTGAAAATGCCGCCGCCCAAGCGCGCAAATATCGAGATCAGCGAGCCGCCGAAGGCAAGCCCCACGAGCGCATGCAGCGCCGCGGTATCGCCGATCTGGCTGCGCAGCAGCGTGTAGTAGCCAGCGACGCCGAGAAGTCCCAGCCCCACGACCAGCATGCCGGTAATGGCGCCGCCGCGGAATGCGACATTGAGCGCGGCATTGAGACCCTTGTTGGCGGCCTCGGCGGTGCGCACGTTGGCGCGCACGGAGATATTCATGCCGATGTAGCCAGTGAGGCCTGAGAAGATCGCGCCCACCGCAAACCCACCGGCGGTTGCCCAGCTCTGCAGCGAAAAGCCCATCAGGATAAACAGCACGATGCCGACGATCAGAATCGTCGTGTATTGCCGATTGAGGTAGGCCTTGGCGCCCGCTTGAATCGCGGCCGCGATCTCCTGCATGCGAGCATTGCCCGCGGGCAGTCGCAGGATGGCTAGGGTTGAGAAGACGCCGTAAAGCACGGCGAGCAGGCCGGCTGCGATCGCAAGCCACAGCCAAGTTGTGGGATCCATCAGCAATGCTCCAGGAAATTTACTTTAATTAATTGGTGTTGCGGCGAGCCCTATCATTTTGTCGTCAGTGGGCCGCCGCGCGGCGCGCGCACTATAACATGGCGGCCGCGCCCGCTGGGGCGCGGCACGCTCTCTTAGAGCTTGAATTCCGCGGCAAGCTTGCGGCGCACCGCAACACCCTTGATGCGCACATAATCAGGCAGGCCGTTGCGGTAGGGCGGTGCGGCCTCGCCGCCAATGAGCGGCTCGAGATAGCGCCGGCAGGCCGCCGTGATCCCGAAGCCATCCGCCGTGATGAACTCGCGCGGCACTTTCTTTTCCTGATTCGCCACCGCATCAAGCGGCACATGGCCGATCGTCCACTTATAGGGACGCGACGCACGGCGCACGATCGTGGGCATCACCGCATTTACACCCTTGACCGCGAGCTCTACGGCGGCCTTGCCCACGGCGTACGCCTGCTCGACATCCACCCGCGAGGCGATGTGACGCGCGGCTCTTTGCAGATAGTCCGCCACGGCCCAGTGATACTTGTAGCCATGGGCTTCGCGGATCATGTTGGCAATGACGGGCGCGACGCCGCCGAGCTGGGTGTGGCCGAACGCATCCTTGGTGCCGGCATCAGCAACGAAGCGACCGTCGGCGTATGCGGCGCCCTCGGAGACGACGGCAACGCAGTATCCGTAGCGGCTCACGCACTCTTTTACGCGCTGCAGAAACGGCTCGGCCACAAATGGAATCTCGGGAAACAGGATGATGTGCGGCGGCTCAGCGGCAGTTTTGCCCGCAAGTCCGCCCGCTGCGGCGATCCAACCCGCATGTCGCCCCATCACCTCGAGCACAAAGACCTTGGTTGAGGTGCGCGCCATGGAAGCCACATCAAGCCCTGCCTCGAGCGTCGACACCGCAATGTACTTGGCGACCGAGCCGAATCCGGGGCAGCAGTCGGTATGTGGCAGATCATTGTCAACAGTCTTGGGCACGCCCAGACACATGAGGGGATAGCCGAGCGCCGCACCGATCTGCGACACCTTGAGCGCGGTGTCCATGGAGTCGTTGCCGCCGTTATAGAAGAAATAGCCGATATCATGCGCGCGGAACACCTCGATCAGCCGCTCATACTCGGCGCGGTTCTGCTCCAGGCTCTTCAATTTGAAGCGCGCCGAGCCGAACGCGCCGGCCGGCGTGTGTTTGAGGGCGCGGATAGTCGCGGGCTTCTCGCGACTCACATCGATGAGATTTTCAGTCAACGCACCGACGATGCCGTCGCGTCCCGCCAAAACCTTGCGGATGTGTTTGGGATAGCGCCGTGCGGTCTCGATCACACCGCAGGCGGAGGCGTTGATGACGGCCGATACGCCGCCTGATTGGGCGTAGAAGGCATTCTTCGGGGTGGGCTTTTTCATGTGACAAAGGATAGCGCAGCCTGGCATTCGCGGGCACGTGCGCGCGGTGCGTTTGACGTTGCCGATAGGCGCCGGTAACGTGGCGGCCCCTCTCACCGCACTCGGGCTCTCGCGTCGATCATGCGAATCGTCCTCTTGGGTGCGCCGGGCTCTGGCAAGGGCACTCAGGCGCAGCGGCTCTGCAAGGAAAGAGGCATGCCGCAAGTCTCCACCGGCGATCTGCTGCGCGCGGCGGTCGCGGCCGGCACGCCCCTGGGTGCGCAGGCGAAGGCGGCCATGAATGCGGGCGGCCTCGTGGACGATGCGATCGTGCTCGGCATCATTGCCGAGCGTCTCGGTGCGCCCGATGTTGCCCGCGGCTTCGTGCTCGACGGCTTTCCGCGCAATCTTGAGCAGGCGCGCGAACTTGAGGCGATGCTCGCCAAACTCGGCCAGCCGCTCGACGCGGTGGCGCTGATGGACGTGGATCGTGCGGAACTCGTGCGGCGCATCTCGGGGCGGCGCACGTGCCAGGTCTGCGGACGCGTCTTTAACGTCAATACGGCCGGCGACAGCGACGCTGCCAACGAGAACTGTCCGAAAGTCGTGCACGGCCCGAACCCGCATCGCCTCTACCAGCGCCCCGATGACAATGAGGAGACCGTGGCTGCACGGCTCAAGGTTTATGAGGAGAAGACCCGGCCACTCGTCGCGTTCTACCGGGGGCGCGGGTTGCTGCGCGAGATCAACGCCGAGGGCAGCGTGCTCGAAGTGGCGAAGCGACTGGATGCGGCGCTCGGCTTTCCCAAGCGCGCGACGGTTGCGCGGCGGCACCGGCCGGCGGCCGGGGCGCTGAGCTCATCGCGATTAGGCAAGCGCAGCGCGCCCAAGCGCTCGCGCTAGCAGAGGCGCGCCTAGTGCGAATCCGCCGCGAGCGCTCCGTTCGTGGCCAAAGAGTGTTCTTCGAGCGAGGCGAGGCGCGGCAGTATCACGGTGAAGGTTGCGCCTTGGCCCGTGCCGGCACTGGTGACCGTGACGTTGCCACCGTGCAGTTCGACCAGCTGTTTGACGATGGCGAGCCCCAGGCCGAGGCCGCGGCTGGAGGTCTTGGCGAGCTGCGCCTGCTTGAAGTGATCGAAAACGTGCGGTAGCAATTCGACCGGAATGCCATCGCCCGTGTCGCTGACGTCGATGCGGCAGAACGCGCCCAGGCATTCCAGCTGCACGCTCACCTCACCGCGGCGCGGAGTGAACTTGACGGCGTTGCTCAGAAGATTCCACATGATCTGCTGCAGGCGTCGCGGGTCGCCAAATACGACGCAGCTGGCAGAGCCTAAGCGCTTGTGCAGCTCGATGCCCTTCGACTGCAGGGTAGGTTTCAGGCTCTCGAGGGCCGCCTCGATGACCTCGCACACGTCGGTCTCTTCCGCATCGATGCGCGTCGTGCCGCTGACCATGCCGCTCACATCGAGCACATCGCTGACAATCTGCGAGAGCGCCCGCACGTTACGCACGATCGTCTGCGCGCCGCTGTGCGCTTCCTCCGGCGAGAGCCGTCCGAGTTCGAGCAGGCGAGCCCAGCCGAGAATGGCGTTGAGCGGATTGCGCAGCTCATGCCCGAGCGTCGCGAGGAACTCGTCCTTCAAATGACTGGCACGTTCAGCAACGAGGCGCGCGGCGCGTTCGTTCGCGAGAAGTTCATCAGGATCGCGGCTGCTATCGTCCACAACCGGGTACTCTAAAACACTCAAGAGGTCGCGCGCACGTACTTTCAATCATGACAAACCCTCGAGCAGTCGCTCGCCGACGACAGCGCGTCGCCAGCCGCGCAGCACCGCAAGGTCGCGGCAGCCATCGGCGAGCTGTTCAAGCTCGCGGCGCGTCGTGAGCACCTCGGCAGTCATGTTGAGTTCCTGTGCGATTGATTGATTGAGGTTGCCGAGCTTGCGCACCAGTGCCGCGCGTGCCGGATCGGACCGTAGGCGCGCCCTCGGCGGCGGCGGCGGGTCGCTGATATTCGCACTTCGCACGCACTCGAGGATCTCCTCACCGCAATGCTTGAGGACACCCGGCGGCAGCTCCTCGGTGGCGCCAAGCTCAGCCTGCGTGCGCGGCACGCGCAGCACAATCTCGCGCAGCGCTACATCCTGCAGTATCCAACCGCGCGGCCGGTTGCGACTGATCGCGCGCCGCTCGCGCCATGCGGCTAGCTCCTGTAGCAGTCGGGTGCGCTCGGGATCGAGCCGCTGCATGCCCTTGATGCGCAGCCAGGCCAGCTCCGGATCCACGGCGAAGTTACCCACATTGGCAAGCGCGGCGAGTTCCTCCGCGAGCCAGGAGGTGCGGTTGAGCCGTGCGAGCTCATTCTCCAGATGCGCCTTGAGCGGCAGCAGATAGCGCACATCATCGAGTGCGTATTCGATCTGCTCCGCTGACAGCGGCCGCGATGACCAGTCGGCGCGCGTGTGCGCCTTCGCCAGGTCGCACCCGAGCGTGCGGCGCACGAGATCGGCGTAGCCGACTTGCGCGGGCGCTCCGGCGAGCGCGGCTGCCACCTGCGTGTCGAATACCGGCGTCACCGCGCCGACTGCGGGGTGCAGCACTTCAAGATCCTGTCGGCACGCGTGCATGACTTTGATTGTGGAGGCAAGGCCGAGGGGCGGCGCGAGCGCCGACAGATCCGTAAGCCGCAGCGGATCGATGCATGCCGCCTCCGTGGCGGTTGCAATCTGCACCAGACACAATTCCGCGCGGTAGGTGCGCTCGCGCAGAAATTCCGTATCGACCGCAATAGCCTGTGCCGAGGCAAGCCGTGCGGCAACGGCTGCGAGCTCTTCATGGGTTGTGATGATGGTCTGCAACGCGTTCAACGATGATCTGTACAATCGGCCTTCCCTAAGCTTATCGGAATAGACACCGCGGACCTCACCGAAATGCAGGAGCTGGTCCGTTTGTTTGTGCAAATCGCGTTGCTGCGCAAGGGTCCGCAGGATTTGCCGGCGTCGACGGCGTTGCTCGCGTTTAGCGCGGCCGGCTTCTTCATCGTTAATTTCCTGGTGAGCGCGGTGCTGCCGCCAATTCCCGGACCGTGGCTCTATCAGCTCGTGCTCGACGTGATATTCACCTTCGCCTGGTACGCGCTGCTGTTGCGGATCGTGAATCGTTCGGAGCGCTACCTGCAAACGACGATGGCCATATTTGGCTATCAGGCCGTGCTCGCGCCGCTGTGGATCGCCAGCGTCTGGCTGTGGCGGCAATTCGCCGACGATGACACCTTGAGCGCGCCTACCTTGCTCTTGGCGCTTGCCGTTCTGGTGTGGAATGTCGCCGCCAATGTACGGGTCGTAAGGGCGGCCCTCGAGTGGGGGATCGCGGCGAGTGTCGCGCTCGTGATTCTGCAGAATATTACCGAGCAGGCGCTGATTCTTTATCTCTTCTCCCACACGGTCTGAACGCCACCATGCACGTTCACATTCTTGGCATCGCCGGCACCTTCATGGCAGGCATCGCGGCCCTGGCAAAGGCCATGGGCCATCGCGTCACCGGCTCCGATCAAAACGTGTATCCGCCGATGAGCACGCAACTGCAAAGCCTTGGCATCGAGTTTGTCGAAGGTTTCGCGGCCGCGCAGCTCACTCCGCGGCCTGATGTTGTCGTCGTCGGCAACGTCATGACGCGCGGGGTGCCGGTGATCGAGGCGCTACTCGAGAGCGACATCGCGCTCACGTCGGGGCCGGAATGGCTTGCGCGCGACATCCTGCGCGGGCGTTGGGTGCTCGCGGTCGCGGGCACGCATGGCAAAACCACCACCACGTCGCTCCTCGCTTGGATTCTTGAGCATGCGGGGCGGGCGCCGGGATTTCTGATCGGCGGGGTGCCGGCGAATTTTGACAGCAGCGCGCGTTTGGGGCGCGCACCCTTCTTTGTCATCGAGGCGGACGAATACGATACGGCTTTTTTCGACAAGCGCGCAAAATTCGTCCACTACCGTCCGCGCACGGCGGTGCTCAACAATCTCGAATTCGATCATGCCGATATCTACGAGAACGTCAGCGCCATCGAGCGGCAGTTTCACCATCTGGTGCGAACCATTCCTGGCAACGGACGGATCATCTGGAATGCGGCGGACGCACGGCTGGCGCGCACTCTGGCCATGGGCTGCTGGACGCCGCGCGAGGGCTTTGGCAGCGCTGTCGAGGCGCTCTGGACGAGTCGGCCTACGCCCGGGGTGAGTGATGGCTCCTCATTTGAGGTACTCGAGGGCACGAAAGTCCATGGGCGGGTGGAGTGGTCGCTGATCGGCGCGCATAACGTCGACAATGCGCTCGCCGCGCTCGCCGCCGCACGCCATGCGGGCGTGCCGGTTGCGCAGGCCATCGCGGCGCTGCGCTCCTTCAAAGGCATCGCGCGGCGCATGCAGGTACGCGGTGAGGTGAACGGCATCATCGTATATGACGACTTCGCGCATCACCCCACGGCGATTCAGACGACGCTCGGTGGACTGCGTGCGCGCGTCAAGAACGCGCGCATCGTTGCGATTCTCGAGCCGCGCTCCGCCACCATGCGTGCCGGAGTGCATCGTGACACGCTTGCGCCCGCGTTCGCGGCGGCCGACGAGGTGTGGCTGTACGCACCGCCCGACTTGGGCTGGGATGTTGGGGCGATCCTCACCGCGCTCGGCAAGCGCGGCCATCTGCACCGCGAACTTGATGCGCTCAATGCCGATCTTGTGGGAGCATTACGCCCGGGAGATCACGTGCTCCTCATGAGCAACGGCAGTTTCGGCGGTCTGCATGAGCGGCTACTTGCGGGGCTGCGGGCCCGCTATGAGCCCGCGGCGCAGGTTTAGCGCGTGCCCGAGATCGAAGAAATCGCCCTCTTTCCGCTGCACACCGTGCTATTTCCCGGCGGCCCGCTGCCCTTGCGCATCTTCGAGCCGCGCTACCTGGATATGGTGCGGCGCACACTGCGAACGCAGACTGCATTCGGCGTCGTGCTGCTGCAAGCCGAAGCCACCGCCGGCGTGCCCGCCTCGACGTCGTCCATCGGCACAAGCGCACGCATCGCCGACTTCTACTCCCTCCCGGATGGCCTGCTTGGCATCACCTGCCATGGCGTGCGCAAGTTTCAGGTGCGCGGCCGGCGCGTGCAAAGCGATGGACTCAGCTTCGGCGAGATCGATTGGCTCGCCGCGGAAAGCGCGATTGAGCTGCCCGGCGAGTTTCAGCACCTGGGGCATTTGCTGCGCAAGGTCTTGCCGGAACTTGGCAACTTCTATGCAGATGTGAGCAAACGATTCGATGACTCGGCGTGGGTCGGCTATCGCCTCGCGGAGATTTTGCCGCTTAGTCTGCCGGACAAGCAGTACTGCCTCGAGCTTGATGATCCGCTGGCGCGCCTTCGGCACTTAAGCCCGCTCATTCAGCGCGCCCCGGAGTAGCGCCGCGCGCGCCGCGCATAGTAACGGTAGAGCGGCCGAGCAATGAGGACGACCCACAGGAACACGAGCCAGCCGACGAACCCGTCGAATTTGCTAAGGAGGAAGCTCAGCGCTTGCGTGGTATCAGGCACGGAGAGGTCATGCACGATGAGCATGATCCACACCCAACCGGCGTGCAGGCCCATGCAGGCGGCGATGTTACCGGTTGCCGCGCGAATGCAGGCGAGCAGCACGCCGACCGCCAGGAGCGCGGCGAATGCGTCTGCGATCGCGAGCGGATCGGCAAACGCGTGCAGCGACCCCCTCACCATTGCAAAGCCGCTGCTGAATACGACCTGCTCCGGAGGAATGTGGTAACGCGCGATAAAGTGAGTCGCTGCGTAGATGACTCCCGTCAACACGATTGCGAGGGGCGCGCCTGATTCGCGTGCGATACCGCTGAACATGGCGCCGCGCAAAAACGTCTCTTCGATCGCCGCGACCGCGAGCGCGCTCAACAAGGCCTGCACAATAAGGTGCGCCACGGCGAAGGCGTGCAGATCCATTCCGCTCTGCCAGCTGCGCAATCCCATGGCGAGCATCATGGCCACCACCGCGAGCATCAGTACCACGCCGAGCGCAAACGCCAGCGCGAACTCGCGCAAAAACACGCTGCGTGTCACGCCGTAACCGAGGCTCGCCCGATCGGCAAGCCCAAGCCGGCGCGCGATGCTTATAAAGCCAATCGCAAGCGCCAGCATGCCGATGCGCGCTGCGATGCGATGGAACGGAAAACTAAAATACGGATGCAGCAGCAGCCACGCCGGATAGGAGAAGAGCGCCATGGCGGCGAAGGCCGCGACCAGCAGGCCCAAGAACCAAAGAAAAGTTCGCATGAATGGAAGCGCTGTCCCCGGCAGAGAATATAGCCCGGATCCGGTAGGCTGTCCGCATGTGTGGCATTGCCGGAATCATCGGAGGCGCGGCGACTGCGGAAGCCGTGGAGGCAATGTCGGCGCGCCTCGAACATCGCGGTCCGGATGGGCACGGTACCTGGCTTGCGCCGGGCGTGGCCATCGCCCATCGCCGCCTCGCCATTCTGGATCCGACCCCGGCGGGTGCACAGCCGATGCAGCTTGGAGCTCATGTTCTTACCTATAACGGCGAGCTCTACAACTTCCACGCGTTGCGCGCGCGCGTTGCGGCGCCGCTGCGCTCCAATTGCGATACCGAGGTGCTGCTGCAGCTTTTCTCACGCGAAGGCCTGCGTTGCCTGCCGCAGCTGGTCGGCATGTTTGCCTTTGCCGTGTGGGATAGCGAGCGGCGCGAGCTCTTCGGCGCGCGCGACCGGCTCGGCATCAAGCCTTTCTATTATCGCCTACTGCCGGATGGCATTGCATTTGCCTCGGAATTGAAGGCACTGCTGGTTCTCGGCACACCGCCCATCGACAAGAGCGCAGTGCGCGACTTTCTCTTTCACGGCTACATCCCGGCGCCCAAGACGATCTATCAGGGTATCGCGAAGCTGCCCGCGGGCCATTGTCTGCGCTGCCGTGATGGCGTGCTTACGATCGAGCGCTACTGGGCGCCCTCGATCGAGATCCGGCAGCGCGAGCGCGCGGCAATTCTCGCCGAGCTTGATGCACTGCTGCGCGTCGTGGTGCCCGAGCACACCTTGAGTGACGTGCCAGTGGGTGTATTTCTAAGCGGCGGCATGGATTCGGCGCTCACCGCTTACTACCTCGGCAGCCCGCGTACTTTCACACTGGGATTTGATGCCGCGACGCGCTCGGAAGCCGATGCCGCCCGCGCGCTTGCCGCGCACCTTGGCACACGTCACACGGACATGACGGCCAGCAGCGCCGATCTCAATGCGGCCCTTGATATAGTGCCGCGTCTTTTTGATGAGCCCTTCGGCGATTCTGCCGCGTGGTCAAACTACCTGATTGCCGGATGCGCGCGGCGCGAGGTGACAGTGGCGCTTTCGGGCGAGGGCGGCGATGAGATTTTCGCGGGCTACCCACGCTACTGGTCGGCCGTTGGCGCGCGCTCCACGGCGCTCAACCGCACTCTCGCCGCGTATCTGCCGCCGCTGTCGCGCTTTGGCCAGTCGATGCAGCGTCACGCGCTCACGGGGCTGCGCGGCTACTCCGCCGCGTTGGGCGGATTGACGGCCGCGCAGGTCGATGCACTGTTGAATTCGGCGTGGCTCGAAAGTGGCTACGACTACGACTGGTTCTACCGTCAATTCTGGCGCGAGGGGCTCGACCCGCTCGTGCAGCTGCGCTGGCTGGACCTCAACACCAACCTGCCCGAGGGATTGCTCGTGAAGGTGGATCGCACGAGCATGGCCCATTCGCTCGAAGTGCGTCCGCCGTTAGTTGATCACCGGCTCGTGGAGTTCATGCTCCAGGTCGATCCACATCTGCTGGTCGACGCGCGCGCGCGAGGCGGCAAGCTTCTGGTGCGCGAGCTGATGCGCGAGCGCCTGCCGGCAGGGTACGTCGATCGCCCCAAGCGTGGCTTTGGCCTGCCGGCGCGCGGCTGGATTGGGCGTCACCCGCAGCTTTGGCAGGCAGCGATCCGCCGCCTCATCGAGCGCGGAGTGCTGCGTGCGCCGGTATCGAGCGACTTTCGCCGCGCCTGGTCTTTGCTCGTGCTCGACCGCTGGTTGAGCGCCTGCGCCTGAAGGTGCACCCATTCAACCCGCGGCGGCAAGCTCCTCGAGCATGCTGCGCAGTTGGGTACGCCAGTGCACAGCGGGCATGCCGGTGAGCGTGTGGGTGCGCGCCGTGTCGAGAACGCTGTAGTGTGGGCGCCGCGTCGGGGTCGGGTACTCGGCAGCGGGTATCGGTAGCACCGGAATCGCTCGTGCGAGGAGGCCGCGTTGCAGCGCTTCCTCCTGAATCGCCACTGCGAAGTCGTACCAGCTGGCAACGCCTGCATCACTCCAGTGGTAGATCCCGGTGGGCGCGTCGATCTCAATCATGCGCCACAGAACCCGCGCCAGACTCGTTGCCCAGGTCGGTGAGCCGATTTGGTCGCAGACGACGCGGATCTCGGGCTTGGAAGCCATCAGGCGCAGCATGGTGCGCACAAAATTCTGCCCGTACGCGGCGTACACCCAGGATGTGCGCACGATGATCGACGTGGCAGCGGCGGCACGCGCCGCATGCTCACCGGCGAGCTTCGTCGCGCCGTAGACACCGAGCGGTGCGGTTGCAGCGTCGGGACGGTAAGGTCGCGAGGCCTCACCGTCAAATACAAAGTCAGTCGATATATGTAGCAAGCGCGCGCCCGCATCGCGCGCGGCGGCCGCCAGATGCCCCACCGCCGTGGCGTTGAGATCGTGGGCGGGCGCGCGCGCGCTTTCCGCCGCATCGACGGCGGTAAAGGCGGCGGCATTGACGATCCACTGCGGCGCGTGCGCCTGAACTGCGCGCCGCACCTGCGCGGGGTCCGTGATATCAAGCTGCGCATGACTAAGAGCGACGAGCGCATCCGCCTGCGCGCAGAGCGCACCGAATGCCCGGCCGGCTTGACCGCCGGCGCCCGTCAACAAGACCTTCATCGCCTGTCCTGCAGATTCAAGCGCTGCACCATCAGCTCTTGGCCTCGGCGTCCGGCGCGTTCGACACATGCAGGCCGCCGTCGGCCGCGAGGTGCAGTTGTGGATCCTGCTCGAGGCACTTCAGGATCTCGTGCGCCACGCGCTCATCAATTTCCGCCGCATTCTTGAGGTCAACTGGGTAACGGACGGTGACTTCGATGCCGGCCGCGACGAAGCGCAGCTGAATCTTCGGGTGCAAGGCGCCGACGGGCGTTGAGATGACGGTGCGCGCAATCTCCTGAGTTTGCCGCTCGATCTCCGCGCGGTAATCCGCAAGCGCGCCGCTCACCACGGAAGCGAGTCTTTTCTTGACCTCGGAGAAATCGCTTTGCGCCGCCAGGGTGAGCATAATTTCATGCCAGACGAAATTCGTGCCGTGGATCTGTTTGAACAGTCCCGCGCCCACCTGAAACACGATGGAATTGGAGAACGCCACGACACGCCCGGTCGGGCCGTCGGTGCCGCTGCTGCCACCGAGCTCCATGAGATGAAAGCGTACGAGACCGACGTCAATCACCTCACCGGTGACGCCCCCAATCTGCACCCGATCACCCACGCGAATCCCGAATTTACCGATGAGGAAGAAGTATCCCACGATAGCGATGATGACGCCTTGCATGGCAACGGCAACGCCCGCCGTAATGAGCCCGGCGAATGTGACGAGAGAGCCGACGCTGCTCGCGAACGCAAACGCGATGACGACGGCCATGACGAACCAGAACACGAAGCGGCGCATCAGCAGAAACTGGTAGCGGCGGCGCGGGTCGCTGACGTAACGATAGACCGCCCGGCGCCAAAGCTCCGAGGCGCCCATGACGAGGATGATCAGCACGATCAAGGATCCCACGCGCAGCGCAAAGCTCTTCAGGTCGCTGCGCAGCTCGACTTTTACTGCAGCCTTCCAGTTGTCGAGGCTCTTGCGGTAGAGCTCGAGCAGCAGCGCCTCCTTGCTCAGCGGAACGACTGCGGCCGCGAGGCTGCGGAACTGCTCGGCAAGCTCATCGAGCTGGGCACGCTCATTCTGAAGCGCGGCGTTATTGGCCGTGTTGGCCTGCTGGCCGAGAGCATCGCCGCGGCTCGAGAGCGCTTTCAATTGCGCCGCGTACGGGGCGCGTAACTCCTTTGCTTTGGCGGCGAGCGCGTCCGTCTGTACGGCGAGCGAGTTGAGCGAGTCGATCTTCTCCACGAGAGTGAACGCATTGGCCGCGAGGTTCCAGATGCCGTTCGAGTCGCTTTCTTTTTTGACCGCGGTGGCGGCAGCCGCACCGGCGCTTGCCGCCGCGATGCTCGGGGCAGCGGCGCTGCCCGCCGGTGTGAGCGCGGAGCTGTTGGCGGCAGGCGCCTGAACCATGGCCGGTACGGTGCGTGCCAGCGCATCGATCTGGGCGGGCAGCCCCGTCGCGCCGACACCGCTTGCGCTGCTGCCGCTGACGAAGTCGAGCATGCTGTGCACGGCATCGCGGCGCGCGTTGGCAAGGTCGAGCTCGCCCTGCAGCTCGGAGATCTGCGCCTGCAGCTGCTGGCGCTCATTGGCGCTCGAGCTTGCGAGTTTCTGGCGATTGGCGTCGAGTTCGCCCTGCGTATCTTTGACCTGCTTATCGAAGCGCGCCTGCAAGTTGCTGAGTGACTGGTACTGTGAGAGAACCGTGTTTGAGCCCGGGGTAGCGCTCGCGTTGTCGGCGATGGAGGACACCTGAGCGCGCGCGAAATCGAACGCGAGCCGCACCGCCTGCGTCGCGGCCTGACGGTTGTCATACAGGAAGGCAAAATCGCTCGGCGTGGTTGCGATTTGCTGCTGCGTATTAAGACCGCGGTACCAATCGATCGTCTGGTCGAGGAACTGCAGTACCTGTGCGCCGGTAAGCGCGGAGCTTGCGGGGTTTTGCGCCTCGGCGGCGGCGAGCGTGGCGCTCGCCCAGCACGTGGCGACAATGAGAGCGTACAGCCGGCGCGGGGTGGCGCGCCGCGACGGCCTGAAAAGCTGGGGCATGCCGCATTGTACTACCATCGCGCGCGCTGCCTTCGCGTAGCATTGCGTCGTCTCAAATAGTGGGGTTTTCGCATGGCCAACTCGCACATCTTTCAGATTCTGGCGCCGCAAGTAGCGCGCGGCGACCTCGATCCTGGCTTTGCCGTCCTCGACAACCTGGCGAACGAAAGACCCGACTGGTACGAGTATTGGCCCATTCGCAACTTCCTGCTGAAAGAGTCCCTGGATGACACATGCTTCTACGCTTTCCTGTCTCCGAAGTTCCAGAGCAAGACCAATCTCACCGCGGCGCAGGTTTTTGATTTCATCGGGCAAAGCGCGCGTGAAACCGAAGTAATACTTTTTTCGCCGAGCATTCACACCTCGGCGCACTTTCTCAACGTGTTCGAGCAGGGCGAAGCCGAGCATCCCGGACTGATGGGCATCACCCAGGAGTTTTTGCAGAGAATTGGCTTGCGCGTTGATCTTGATGAGATGGTTTCGGACTCACGCAACACCGTGACTTCAAACTACTTCGCTGCAAAGCCACGCTTCTGGAGAGAGTGGCTGCGCATCAACGAGCAGCTCTTCGCCATTGCTGAGGCCGGCGGTGATGCGCTCGGCAAGGCGTTGACGTCGCATACGGAATACCGCGGCGCGCACGCGGTGCAGATGAAGGTCTTCATTATGGAGCGCATCGCAAGTTTGATCCTCGCCTGCGACGCAAGCTTCGTCTGCCGGGCACACGATCCCTTCGTGGCCGAAAACCGCATCTACAAACTCCCCCTTGCCATCGTTTGTGACGCTCTGAAGATTGCCTATCAGACGCAAGGGTTCGGCCAATATAAAGAAGTGTTCCGGATGATCGGTGGCTTAAGGCGTGCGTGGAATATGCACGTCAGGGTGGGCGCGCAGCTCGGCCTGCGCGCCGTGCGCGCGCACACCGATGCATTGGCCGCTTATTGGCACAAGCCCTGATGGTGCGCTGTCTCGAGGCGCAGCGCGCGTTATGCGTCGGTGAGACTGTTGAAGAGCTCGACGTAGCGCGCCTGATAGCTCGGCAAGTTGTAGCGGCTTTCCACGTGTGCGCGTCCGGCGGCGCCGAAGCGTCCGCGCAGAGATGGCGCACCAATCAGCCGCTCGAGCGCCTGCTCCCACTCATCCGTGTCGCGCGCGTGCAGCCCCGTGCGCTCATCGATGACCGCTTCGGTGTTTGCGCCCACCGGTGAGGCTACGCACGGCAGCGATGCGGCCATGTATTGCAGCAGCTTGAACGCGCATTTGCCCCGCGACCATTCATCGTCGCTCAAGGGCATGACGCCGATGTGGGCGCTGGCGAGCGCTTCAACTTCGGTCTTCGGACTCCACAGGACCCGTTCGGTGCGCACGTCCGTCCAATCCGGGAACGACGAACAGACAATGCGCAGGCGCAGCGCCGGATGGCGCTCGGTGAGGCGCGCGAGTGCGGGACGCAGAATCTCCAGATACACCAGATTCTCGGGGCTGCCGACCCACACGATGGTCGGCGGATCATCCTGGGTAGCGGTGGTGGCGCTGTAGCGGCTGACATCGAGCGGCGTGGGCAGAGTAACGAGGCGATTTGCATAGGGAGCGGCGGCGGCTGCGAGCACGTCGTTGCCTGGGGCGACGACTGTCACCGCGCGGCAGGTCGAGGCAAATTTCTGACGGCGCCACCAGGAATCATCGGCAGCCGCGCCGAGACGGCGCGGCCGGCGCACGTAGATCGCATCGTCGAAGTCAAAAATGAGGCGCGGGGCAAACCCCGCGAGC
>Ga0302324_100007903_pt1 | contig 22523 bp, 17 predicted proteins | sample Palsa_T0_1_FD_201949 | JGI IMG/M metagenome (GOLD analysis project Ga0302324, IMG submission 201949) | Peat permafrost microbial communities from Stordalen Mire near Abisko, Sweden - Palsa_T0_1 | ecosystem: Environmental > Terrestrial > Soil > Palsa > Peat permafrost | place: Sweden: Abisko...
GTGGCGGAGGCGGGTTTCGGCGTCCACTGTTGCTCGGCCTTCGTGTATTCTTCGCTCTTTGCCACGTGTTCAACAGTTTACGACGTCTTTCGACATATATCTACAGAATTCGACAGCTTGAAGGCGTTTCGACAAGATTCGACATCTTTCGACAGCCGACAGCGCTGTTGACTGGCCCCGGGGATCAGTTTCCAGGCCCAAACACCGGTAGTGGAACATAAAGGATCGTCTGACGGAGTGGTTGATTTGGCTTTGTAGTTGGCTCACGCCAAGCAACTTTGGGCGTCCGACGATCCCGACATTTGTCTGCCAATTCGTCTGACGGCCTGTTTTTTCCAGCAAAATCGCGTCCCGAAGTGCCTCCGTCATTTCCTTTGAAGTAGAGGGGCGATCATGCCTAGACGAACGATTCGGTTGACTGCTGATGTAGATGAACGACTCCGGTCGATGGCGAAGCAAAAAGGCTACGCCAACCCGAGCGCCTTCCTCAGAGTGGCGATTGACCATGAATTGAGCGGGCGTGAAGACACGATGATTGGGGCAGAGGAACGACTCGCCGCCAGCATGGAACAGATGAGGCGGGAGATCTTTCGCCTGGGCCGAGCTCAACAAGCCCTATTTGCCTTCGTGGACAGCCTCGCCAAGATTTTGCTGACGTGCGTTCCCGAGCCCAGCGCGGAGGCGATGGAAGCCGCTGTCGCGAGGGCGCGAGGCCGGCACGCTCGGCTGTTGAAGAGCACTGGCCAGGCGATGGTCGGTGACTCGCAGCTGGCGATGCAGGATCTGGTGAAGTATGGCGAAGAATGACGAGCGGGAGTTCCGGCTTCGACCACGGAAGCCGGCCGCGCGGAGCGAGCGTGCAAAATGGGCCTCGGCCTACAAGATCATAATGCATCATGCCCGCACGAGCAGCAGCCGCCTGCGCCGATCAGCGGGACAGGGTTCAGGCCCCAATCGCATAAGACCGTACAACCAGCGGTGCGCTGTCCGCGTGATGTACACGAAAAACGTAACTTCCGGACAGTGGCGAGCACACGGGCGCTACGTGGCACGGGAAAGCGCAATGCATGACGGTGACGCCAAGGCGGTCGGATTCGACGGAGGCGACGAGTCGATTGACATCGCTGAGCGGCTCGAACGTTGGCAGAAGGCGGGCGATGAGCGCCTCTGGAAGCTGATCGTATCTCCCGAATTCGGCGACCGAGCCGACCTGAAAGTGCTGACTCGCGATCTATTGTCGCGGATGGAAAGGGATCTCGGAACGCCGCTCCAATGGGTGGCGGCTGTGCACCACAACACCGAACATCCACACGTTCACGTGGCGCTCCGCGGAATCGGCGAGGAAGGTCGCTCCCTGCATCTCAGCCGGGACTACATTAGGCAGGGCATCCGGTGCGCTGCCGAAGATCTTTGCACCCGCCAGCTCGGGTATCCACCTTGACCGCGAGTACGTTCTCTTCGGGGCCGAAGCGCACGGCGTCGGTGATATCCACGCCATACGCTGTGACGCCGTTCTCGTAGAGCCCGACCGGCTTGCCGTTGAGGAAAATATCGCCCGCCTTCGAATCGTCGAAGGCCGGAGCTTCCGCGCCCGCCAAGTCTTCGCGAATGAACTTCCAATTGAGATCGAAATTCATGCGCGCCCGCGGCGATGCGGGCGGAGTGTAGAACGAAGTCTGCGCAGCGGCGCCAAGAGCCAGGGCGCACAAAATGAAGGGAACCGGAGTTTGTTTCATGTTATTTGACCGAGACACCCCAAACATTGACAAAACGCGATCTTCCAGCCGGACCTTCTAATTCCAAAGTCGTGGTGTAGTCGCGACCGGTCTTGTATTGATGAATTGGATTCTGCTCGTTCGACGCAGTCCCGTCGCCGAAGTCCCATCTCCAAGACGTAATGGACCCGTCGGACTCGTCCTTAAATGCCACCAACCGGCGGTCCATGTCCGCCACCGTGTACGAGAACTTCGCCTGGATAGCTCTCCGGAACTGCGGTTCCAGTGGCATCGGGCGGAAGCCAACCAGTTGGCTGGCGTTGCCGAACATGGTGTGCTTGTGGGAGAGATCCCAAAACCCGTCCTTCGTGTTCGAATTGACGTCGTCGTAATCCAGCACCGCCCATGAGAGCCCGATCAGCTTGTTCTCGGTCAACAGCGACTCTACCGCTCGCTGGGGACCATCGCAGGGAGAATAGTCGAAGGGTGTGATCCAGAATTCCAAAATCAACTTACCGCTCTCGCCCGGCTTGAAGTTGTAGTGATACGCGGCGTTGGCGTAAGGGAACCGCTTGATGTATCGCGCGCAGCCCCAGGCCATGGCCCAATCCTTGTCGCCCGGCGGTGTGAAAATGTGATAATTCTGCGCGTGCACGCCATGCGAGGACCAGTGCGCATCCTGCTGGGTGACCCCGCGGATCGATTACCGACCGCTCCTGGCCGACCGCTTCCGGCGTCCAGACGTCGCGGTGATAGATGTCGATCAGCGGACCGCCCGAAAGATCGCCGTCCACTACGACTTCGAAGATATCGTTGTGCAGATCGCTGCGCGAGAAGTCCCAGTAGTTGTCGTAGGCCTCATACAAGAAGTAGAGACGGTTCAGTCCCTTCACCCAGCCTACCTTCACCTTCACATCCAGATTCCTGGGATCGTGGTTCATGCCTTTACCGCGCTCCGTGTCCATCAACTGGTCAGTGCCGATGGCGTAACTGTCGGGCACGATGGCCCAATCGTCCGCATTACCGTCGATGCGCGGGATCTTGTCTGGCGGAAACTGAAATACCTTGAAAGTGACGTCGGGCCGCGCCAACGCGGATTGCGCAGACAGCATCGGCGCCAGAAGCAGGGTGCAAACGAGGCAACAGGTGAACTTCTGCATGTAAACCCGTATTCCATCCGCAACCGGCATCCGCATAAATGGCGCCGCAACGTCATTTCGGAAAATTATTATGGATTTCGTTTTTCATAGGCAACAGAAGCGGTTTTCGATGCGACATCGTTTTGAAATATGAAACAGTCCGCCGAATGAAGAAGCCGCTCGGTTGGCGGCAGCCCTGCGCCCCAAGCCCGATTCCCCAAATGCCCCAAATATTCGACCAGGCTGCGAGCCTTGCAGCAGACGGTCTCGCCGTCGCGTTGAACGGCCTTACTGCGTCTTACTCATGATTCCGGGATCGGTTCCCGCGGTTTCGCTCGGTGCTTGCTCGCCCGCCACATGCCGGCAATACTCCGCCGAGACCTCGCAAAGCTCTTCAACCAGATCGTGCTGGACCGTCACGTAGCCGCCTCGGCCATCTGCGTAACTGACCAGCGGACCGTTGGCGCCCGGCGGGTTCGCTGCCCGGAGAGCGTCCAACCAGAACGCGACGGCTTCACCTCGCGCGGCGCATCCCAATTCCAACGCCCCACGTTCCGCTAGAGCCCTAAACCGGGCCAATTCCCCTTTCCCAGGCGATCCAAGGAACGACCACTCCGAGCCATATGTTGCCGCCAGACGATCCCCATATTGCTGCGCCATCGATTGGAAACTCGCTGTCAGGCTGAGCCAGAAACGTGCGCTCACGGCTCACCATCCGAGGGCACGCCGCAGCAGTGCGATGGTTTTCGGCCCGTCTGAGGGCAGGTTGGTGGTGGAGGCCTCGATGCCGATTAGGTCCTGGTAGTGGATTTCACGCAGAACTGCGAAAAACGGCGCGTAGTTGTATTCTTCCCAGTCGAGCGGCATGACGCGATGATTCGGATTGGCCATGTGCAGATGCCGCAGATGGTCTTTTACCTTCAAGATGATTGCCGGATCTTCATTCTCCACCGAAAAGTGATAGTAATCGATCATCAGTTGAATATTGGGATCGTTCACGGCTTCCACCCATCGCAGAGCTTCGGCCGTGCTGTTGATGATGTTGCACTCCTCGCGGCGTTGAGGCTCGATCGCGATCGTAATATTGCGTTTGCGAGCCTCAGGCCCGACGCGCTTTCCAAAATCGACCAGTTGCCGGAACGCCTCCTCCATAGGGAAGCCTGCAGGGACTTGCCGAGCCCCGCCGCTTCCGAATACGATCAGGCGCACCCCCAAACGCGAGACCCTGTCAAGCGCCCGGTGAAGATACTCCAACTGCCGGCTTTGGTCGATCGCCAGACCCGTCAGCTTGATCTCTGCTGGGACAAACCAATAGGCCGCCGGAGTAGAAAACGCCAGAGCCTTGAGTTGGGCAGCCAGGCGTTCAAACTCCCCATCGGAAAGCGCCGCTACCTCGGACGTGCGCAGTTCCATGTAATCGAAGCCCGCGGCTTTCGCAGCCGCGATGTCGTGCAACGGGCCGCAGTAGCCGATTCCCTTGCCGGGAATCGCATCCGGCGCGGGCCGCCCTAGTGACAGCAATGCTGCGATCGCGATTGCCAGCCGATGCCTCTTCATTCTGGTCTAGAAGTAAAGCTTGACGGCAAGCTGAACGATGCGCTGCTCCCTGGTCCCGCTGTACTCTCCGAAATAGCTTCCGATGGCTTTAGTCGATCCGGCCGGCCTGAGATTGTTGGTGATCAACAACTGGTTGAAGTTCGGAACGCTCAGGACGCTGGTCCCGGTAGCGCCGGTCGAAGTCGTGAGGTTCAAAGTAGTGTTGTAACCGCTGAATTGCGTGTGATTGAAGGCGTTGAAACCCTCGAACCGTAACTGCAGATACTTCTTTCCGTCTCCCGCCAGTGCGAAGTTCTTGTAGAGGGCGATGTCGAAGTTGTTGGTCCATGGAGTGCGGAAATAGGTTCTAGGCCACGGCGCCACGTCTCCCGGCCCTCCCACGTAAAACGCGTTCGGGTTGATGTGGTCGCCGTTGACGCCGACATTGGAATTAAAAATCGGCTGACCGGTCAGGTAGACCATCGGGCCAAATGTGTATGACCCGGTGGTAACCGCGCCTGTGGTCACGCCGGCGATCGACGGTGAGAGTTCGAGCGGCGTTCCTGAGCGGAAGATGGTGACGCCCGAAACTTCCCAGCCGTTGAGCGCCAGCTTAGCCACTTTATTGTCGTGCAGATATTGAGCCGGGCCAGGCAACCTATAGACGTAATTGATCACCATGTTATTGGTCTGATCGGCGGCCGCCAGACGGTATTCGTATTGCCGCGTGTTGAACGGGTTCACGGAGTCGCTATCGTTGTTGTTGGTGAGGAAGAATTTCGAGAGCGTGTAGGCGACTCCGATCACCAGCCCAGTTGCGATATGCCGGTTCACGGCCACCTGCAGAGAGTTGTAGTTAGAGGAGGCGCCGTTATTACGATAAAGAATATCGCCATAGCCTGTGAAGGGCCGGAGAAAATCCTGCGGAAGCGCATCCACCCCGTCGAATGACAGGCCCGCACTCGAGTATGCCGACGGAAGTCCCGGTTGGACAGAGGGAATCACGTTGCTGAATTTCGACATGTCCTGATTTTTGGCAAGGAATGTGGCCCCGTAGGGAACGGCGTTCAGATTGATTACCTGCTCCAGATTTCGGCCCAAAGAGCCCACATATGCCACGTCCAGTACCACGCCGTGAGTCAGGTTCCTCTGAATACCCAGGTTGAAGCTCATGGCTTGAGGCGTTCTATCGGCCGGCGAGACGGCGGTCAGTCCAATCGTCCCGCGAGCGCCGTTGGCGGTGGCCGCGTTGATGTTGCTCAGAGATCCGTAGTAGAGCACCGGGGTCAAAACGTTTGGCGGAGACTGCGCTTCGTTGTTGTCCTGGTCGGTGCGGGAGCGGTCGTAGGAAACAGCGAAACCGCCGCGAATCACGGTGTCTTTGAAGGGCGTCGCGGCGAATCCGAAGCGCGGTCCAAGGCGAATGCCTTGTTTGTAACCACCTGACAAATTGAAGGTCTGGGCCGAGACCAAGCCGTTGGTGGGGTTGCCGGAGCCGGGAATAATCAAACCTTCGTAGTTGCTGGGAAGGGTGTCGGCAGTGGTAAGAACGGATGGAATATTCGCCGGATCCACTACGCGCACCGCGCCGTTCACGATGACGGGGGTATATAGGCGCACGGCTTGCGCCGGATTGTACAGGTTGGGCTCGAAATACTCCTCTCCCTTGTGCAGGTCATGCACCGGTCCGAGCCAGCTCACGCGCAGACCGTAATCGAGAGTGAGATGCGATGTGACGCGCCAGGTATCCTGCACAAATTCTTCAAGCGTCGTGTACCGGGAGTTAGTCTCAACCTTCTGGCTGGCCTGCGTATAGCTGGTGAACACGCCGAGCAGCGCGTTGGCGAACGGGTCGCCCGCATCCAGCGGGAAATTCGCGTTGGTCCCCAGACTGCTGGTGAAGTCGATACTCGATTGCGCCGGAGACTGCGGGGTATTGTAGGCAGTGGCCTGGTACATATAGAAACCCGTCTTGATCGTATGCTTGCCTAATACCTTGGTGAGGTTCTCGGTAATGGTGAACGACGGGATCTGCTGGAAGAATGGCGAACCGTTGATGCTGACGGATGGTGAAGTCTGGTTGGTCAGCCCGCCGAAGGTCATGCTGGGAATGATGTCATAGGGGGCGTTCGCATTGGGAAACAGTAGCGGCGTGCTGATGCCGGTGGCCGTGCGCGAAAAACCATCGGTGGAAGCGACGATGTTGGTGGTGAAAATGCCATACCCGAATTTCCCTTCGTTCACCAGGGTAGGAGTCAGCGTAGTGGTGAGGGTGTACGCCATGTTATAGCCCGAGCCGCTCCGGTTGATCGGCCCGAGAGTGGGAAAATTGTCGCTCAGGGTGGTGGTGCCGTAAGTCAGAATCTGGTCGTCGTAGTTCTTGATGAAACGTCCGTACAAGTGGTTCTTGTCGTTGATTTGGTAATCGATGCGCACGATATCTTCCCGGCGCGGGTACTTGCTCGAAATCTGCGAAGTATAGTTATAGAGGGAGCCCCCGATGGTGGTGTTCGGCATCGGGAACAGATTGAGAATCGCCTGCGATCCAGGGTAGAAGCAGTTCTTGGGGATCACGTTGCCGGGGAATGGGTTGGGTGTCCCCGAGCTATTGCCGCCCAGACAGTTACCGCTGTCGCGGACAATGATCGGAGCTCCGTTACCGTTGACGGACTGAGAGAAGTCGCCATTGCGCTCGAGCGCCGTGGGCATTTCCACATTGTCGGCGCTGGCCTGCGGCGTCAACTGCTTATACCACTCCTCGTTGTAAAAGAAGAATAACTTGTTTCTGGATCGATTGAAACCGCCCAGGAACTTGGGCAACAAAATAGGCCCGCTGACATCGAAACCGTAATAGTTATAGCGATAGAGAGAGCGCGGATGGTCCTGGGCGTTGTTGAAAAAGCTGTTAGCGTTTAGACTGTCATGGCGATGAAACCATCTGGCGTCGACGTGAAAATCCTTGGTGCCGTTCTTGGTGGTAATGGTGACGATGCCGCCGGCGGCTTTTCCGTATTCGGCCTGATAATTCGAAGTCAGGATGTTGATTTCGCCGACCGCATCCGGGTTAATGGTAACCTGCTGCGCCTGTTGATCGGTTCGCGTAATCGAAGAGCCGTCAACCGACATATCCTTCATTGTGACTCGCATGCCGTTGATCTGATAGTTTCCGATAGCGCTTAGGTTGCTGACTTCAGCGGCGCCGCCGGGCATAGCGACGCCAGGCACCAGCTTCGCCAGGTCGTTAATATTGCGTCCGTTCAGTGCGATGTCGCGCAACTGCAAATTAGTGACGGCCTCGGATCTTTCGCCCGATTGGGTCTGCATCTCCAACTGGCCGGCGTCTTCCACCACGGTGATGGTGTCCGTGGGCGCTCCTACTTGCAGGGTCAGCTCGCCAAGACCCAGCCGATCTTGCGGGTCTACTGCCACGCCACTGCGAATCAGTTTCTTGAAGCCAGCCTTTTCGACGGACACGTCATAGATGCCCTGGTCGATATCCGGCGCGACGAAGATTCCCGAATCGTTGGTGTCAGTGGTCCGGGATTCCTTGGTAGCTTGATTCGTTAGGGTGACTTTGGCGTTGGGAACCGATGCGCCCGAAGAATCCTTGACGGTTCCGGATACCGTGGCGGAAGTACTTTGAGCGTCGGCTCGTCCATGTACGAAAAGAAAGGCGGAGGCCGTCATCACGGCCAATGGCAATATGTTTTGCATGCGACTTAGCATTTTGTCTCCTTGATCGATCTCGTCTAAGTTAGCGGGCGAATCCAAATATTACGGAACTGCATAAACGTTTCTTTCACGTCGGGATGAAAATGATCCTGCAACATGAGCGGGCCATCCTCGCAGGGGTCGGTGTCATCGCTGCTGGTGGTGAGTCCCTTGATGGTCACGTTGTCCTGCACCAGCACGCCGTTGTAGAGCACGGTGACTGTTCCCGGAGTTGCGATCTTTCTATCCGCGCCACACTTGGGCGCATGAAACACGATGTCGTAGGTCTGCCATTCCCTAGGCGGACGCGATACGTTGACCAGGGGCGCGTACTGGCCGTAGAGCGAGCCGGCGGAGCCGTTCGAGTAGGTCGGATTGTTGTAGGAATCCAGGATTTGAATTTCGTAGCGGCCTTGCAGGTAAACGCCGCTGTTAGCGCGAGCCTGGCCGTGGGCACTCGGCATGGAAGGCGTGGCGAATTCGACGTGGATCTGCGCGCTGCCGAATTTTCGACGGGTATAAATATTGCCGGTTCCGCTCTTGCAAACCAGCAAGCCATCGATAGCGGGCCACTGCGCCGGGCGCCCGTCTTTGTAGGCCCACTGCGCTACATCCTTCCCGTCGAACAGCACGATTGCGTCCGACGGTGGTTGGCCAAGTTGGGCGCCCGCGACAACCACCGCCGGCTGTTCGTCGATCTTCTCCTGCCTCTGCTGGGCGGGAAGGCGCCACAGAGCAAGCGCAGCCAGAATTCCTACCTGGAGAAATCGAAGCGCGATTGATGGATTGGTTGATCGATTCACAGTGCCTCTATTGCTTCGGCTTCTCATTGGGCTTCGTCTGAACATTGCGGAACCAGATCTCGGCGCCCTCGGCTTGCAGCATGATGCGACCGCTGGTGACCGGAACATATTGAGTGGGGTCGTCCGGCGACGGCTGCTTGATATCCCAGGCGCGCATTACCGCACGCCCATTCACGATTTGCGTAATTCTGTCTCCGTCCAGAACCAGTTCGAGCTTGTTCCATCCATTCCGATCTTCGAAGTCGCCGGACTTGATGATGCGGCCGCGGTTCTGTGTTCTGGTCGGGCCGGCCATGGACAGAACGTACACAGGAAACCCTTCGGCTTCGATCTTGGTGCTGATGCGGGTTCCGTCGAGCATCCATATGTCGCCTACGTCGGTTTCCTGAATTTGAAACTCCAGGGCACGCGGCCAGATCTTGTCAGGCCCGTTGAAGAAGTACAGGAGGCCGCTGTCGCGCTTGTTCTCGTTATTCGGGACGAAGCGCTTCACGCCCCACTTGAACTCCACCCGAATCCGGCAGTTCGAGAACTCCTTCTCGCTCGAAAGATACCCGAACTCCTGCTTCTCATCGCTTTCGGGGATGTCCAGAATGTGAACCATCCCGTTCTCCCACTTGAAGACATGTTTTGGATCGGAATTCCTGCCCGTCGAAGGCAGATACGTATACCAGCCGTCGAGGTTCTTACCGTTGAACAGCGATACCCACCCGTCGGAATCCCCCGCCGGGGCGGACTGAAGATGGAAAGCGGAACTGCCAACCAGAAGGGCAGCTGCGGCCATGCAAAATCGAGACGTCGAGGTCACAAGGTTTAGATGTTAGGCCAACCCGCCTCCGTTGTCATTGCACGGCGGCGTATCCGCGCCTATGCGAATGTCATAGGGAACAGTATGCATTCGATAGGGGTTGATTGCCGCCGTCGTCATAGCTACGATTGGATGGAACTGATTGAGCATGTTGCACGCAGCCTTGAATTGGCCAAAGTGGCAGGCCGCGGGACTCCTCGCGATGGCCGCCGCCGGGCTAACCGCACCCCGGCCGCGAGGACACGTTGGCGTGTTCGTGCCTCAAGCGGTCTTCCAGCAGGAGAGCGCCAGCTACGGCGTCGATTTCTGGCGCGAACCCGAAGGCTTCGGCCAATCCCGAGTCCGCGCCATCGTACAAACTCGCGACGGTTACATCTGGCTCGGCACCGATGGCGGCCTGGTGCGCTTCAATGGCGAAAGCTTCACCGTCTTCACGGTGCAGAGCGGCGCGCTCAAAGATAACGAGGTCTGGGCGCTCCAGGAAGACAACGATGGCGGCCTCTGGATCGGCACTTACGGCGGCGGTCTTACCTTACTAAAGAACAGCCGCTTCCGCACCTTCACCACTGCGGACGGCCTTCCTGACGACGTAGTCATGTCGCTTGCGAGCGACCAACAGGGCAACATCTGGGTGGTCACGCCGCGGGGTTTGGGCCGCGGCTCTCACGGCGTCTTTTCCCGATTCCCGTCCGACTGGCACGCCACGGCGGTGTGCGCCTCCGCGACGGAAGGCGTGTGGGTCGCCGCCCGCCAAGGCATTTACCGCGTGGCCGGCAGCACTCTGGAACCAATTCCTAATGCCCCTGCTCCTGTGGATGGCCAACCCAACAATCTGCTCTGCGGCAGCGATGGTTCCGTTTGGGCCGGCTACGGTAACGGAGCAATTGAGCAGCGCAAAAATGGCGTCTCCAGGACATTCGCCAGCCCCCGCAACACAGGCCAGACCAACCGGCTCTATGAAGATCCGTTAGGCGGAATCTGGGCAGTGCAGGGCAAGCGCCTGACCAAACTGGAAAACGGCAACTTCGAAACCGTGCCCGTGGAAGGCGGAGCTACAGCTCTTGGCAGCGTCTACACCGTGTGCATGGATCGCGAAGGCGGCGTGTGGGTGGGGCTGCAGTCGAATGGTCTGGCGCGCCTGCGCACCCGCCAACTCTCCACCATCTCCGCCGAAGACGGCTTGCCCGACGACCGCACCCGCGCGGTGTTTGAAGACAGCCGTGGCAATATCTGGATCGGTACCGCCGATGGTCTCGCCCGCTACCATGATGGGCGATTCGCCCTCTGGACTGCCGGCAACGGCTCCCGCTTGGGCGACGTTCGCTCCATCGCCGAAGACTCCAACGGCCAGATTTGGATCTCCGCGGGCAAGCAACTCCTGGTGATGACAGCGGGGCGCCTCAGCCCCGTGCCCGGCTGGACAGCGGCTGCCGAAATCGAGGTGCTCTACAAAGACTCCGCGGGCCGCCTCTGGATCGGTACCGATGGCGCCGGCCTCTTTCAATATTCCGGCGACGCCTTTCGCAACTACCGCACCGAGGATGGCCTCGGCAGCAATCAGATTCGCGCCTTGCTTAGCGACCGCACTGGCGCCCTCTGGATCAGCACCTTCGGCAACGGCCTCACGAAGTTCGCGAATGACAAATTCACCACCCTCTCCACCAACGCCGGTCTCGCCGGCGATCGCGTTGTCGCCATGCATGAGGATGACGAAGGCGCCCTCTGGTTCGCCACCCGCCGCGGCCTTTCCCGTTTGAAGAACGGCGCCTTCTTCACCTTCACCGCGGAGTCTGGACTGTTCACCGATTTCGTCTACGCCATCCTCGACGACGGCCGCGGCGACTTTTGGTTCAGCTCCGCGCAAGGCCTGTTCAAAGCCAGCAAGCGCGAGCTTCGCGAATACGCGTCCGGCAGCCTCCGAAAAGTCAGCTCGGTCGCCTACGGCGAAAAAGATGGCATGAAGACCAAGACCGGCAACCTCGGCAACCAGCCGGTAGCGCTCAAAACCGCGGCCGGACAATTGCTCTTCACTACCATGAAAGGCCTCGTCGTCGTGGACCCCGGCCGGACCGTTCCCAACACGACTTACGTTCCCCCGGTCTACATCGAAAAAGTCATCGTCAATAACAAGGACGTGTCGCCTGACCGCCCAGCCAACTTACCCGTCGGACCCGGCGACGTTGAAATTCACTACGCCGCGCTCGGCTATTCCGCGCCCGAAAAAATGCGGTTTCGCTACATGCTGCAGGGCTCCGATACCGGCTGGGTAGATGCCGCGGGCCGCCGCTTCACTTATTACGCGAATCTAAGCCCGGGCAACTACCGCTTCCGCGTCATCGCCGGCAAGCTAGGCGGCGCTTGGAGCCAAACCGGAGCCACTTACTCCTTCTACCTCAAACCGCCCTTCTATCGCACGTCGTTTTTCGGCGTTGTCGTAGCGCTCTCAGTCGCCTTCCTCGGCTGGATGCTCTACTGGCTGCGTATGCGCGGCCTTCGCGCCCGATACTCGGCGGTCCTCGCCGAGCGCAACCGCATCTCGCGCGACATCCACGACACTCTCTCGCAAAATCTCGCCGGCATCGCCCTCCAATTGGACGCCGTCCATATGCATCTGCCCGACGTCCAAAGCGACTTGCGCGAACGCCTCGACGAAGCCTGCAACCTCACGCGCTACAGCCTCGCCGAAGCCCGCCGCGCCATCAGCGATCTCCGCTCCGATGACCTGGAAGGCCCCGAACTCGCGGCCGCCTTGCCCGAAATCGCCAACCGCGTCGCTTCGGCCGTCGAAACGCACATCGCCGTCACCGGATCGCCCCGCAAGCTCAATCCGGTCACCGAACGCAATCTGCTCCGCATCTTCCAGGAGGCCCTCACCAACGCTGTCAAGCACGCCCACGCCACCACCGTAGATGTGGAACTCAAGTTCGAGCCCCACAACATCGAACTGCGCGTCCGCGACGATGGCCGCGGCTTCGATCCCCAAAGCCTCAATCCAGCCGGAAGCGGCCACTACGGTTTAATCGGCATGCGCGAGCGCGCCGAACGAATCGGCGGCCGCCTCACTCTCAACACCGGACCCGGAAAAGGCACCGAGTTACTCGTCGACGTACCCGTTTGACTTCTTATGAAGAATTCCAACAGCCAAGGCCGGATTCGCACCATGATCGTCGAAGACCACTTCGTCGTTCGCGTCGGACTAGCCGCCATCATCAACAGCCAGCCCGACATGGTCAACGTGGCCGAGACCGGCAACGGCCGCCAAGCCATCGAACTCTACGAAGAGCACGAGCCCGACGTCACCCTCATGGACCTGCGCCTGCCTGGCCTGAGCGGCATCGAGGCCATCACCGCCATCCTCGACAAATTCCCGCGTGCCCGCATCATCGTTCTCTCCTCGTTCGGCGGCACCGAAAACGTTTTCCGCGCTTTTCAGGCCGGTGCCCGATCTTACTTCCTCAAGGATGTGAAAGGCCGCGAGTTAGTTGATGCCATCCGCGCTGTGCATGCAGGCCAGCGCCCGCTGCCGCAGGAAGTCGCCTCCTGCCTCGCCGAGCGAATCACTTGCTCCGAGCTCAGCCCCCGCGAACTCGAAATTCTCAAACTCATCGCCAATGGCGAGACGAATAAAGAGATCGCCGCCAAGCTCGCCATCAGCGAAGGCACCGTGCGCGTTCACGCCAGCAACGTTTTCGCCAAGCTTGGCTGTAGCGACCGCGCCCAGGCCGTCGCCGTCGCCTTCCACCGCGGCATCATCGCCATCGAGTAATCCAAACTGGCCCCCCCCGGTGAAATTTGAACCGAATCGCATTAAACTGAAATACGCCGCATCGAAGCGCAACCAATGGAGTCCCGTATGCACTTTCGCCAAATCCGCACCGGCGCCTGTCTCGCCGCCCTGTTCTGCGCCGCGCCCGCCGCGTTTGCCCAAGTGGGCCGCACCTGGCCATCCGAGAAGAAAATCGTCCCCGACCCCGTCACCGGTCTTCCGCTCACTTTCCTGACCAGCTCCGAAACCTATCACCAGTCGAAGATCTACCAGACCCATGGTCAGTGGACCTCCGACGGCAAATGGCTCATCTTCCGCGGCCAGCGCGAAACCGGCTCCCAGGCCATGGCCGTTAACGAAGAGACCGGACAAATCGTCCAGGTCACCGAGAACGGCTTCTCCGGCATGCTTTGCATCAGCAACATCGCCATGAAGCTCTACGTCCTCTCCGGCGGCGGCGGCAGAGGCCAAGCGCCCGGCCCCGAGCAAATTCTCGAAGTCGATCTTGCCGAGCTCTTCGCCGACGTCGCCGCGAAGTCCGTCAAGCCCGTAGCGGCTTACACGCGCGTCTGCGGGACCATCCCGCCCACTCTCGAAACCGACGGCAACATGGGCCTCGACGCCAATGACGACTTCATGTACTTCAGCGTCAAAGGTCCCGAAACCGCGCAACTCTCGCCCGGCCTGACCCTCCAACCCGCCTTCGGCCCGCGCTTCAAAGCCGGCACCAGCGGCCTCCGCGCCATGAAGCTCAAAACCGGTGAAATCAAGTTTATCGCCGACGTCGGCTTCACCATTGGCCACGTGCAATCCAATCCATGGAACCCAGGCGAGATCGTCTTTGCCTGGGAGACCGGCGGCAAAGCCCAGCAGCGCACCTGGTTCATTAAATCGGACGGCACCGGCCTGCGCCCGCTCTACCCCGAAGCGCCCTATGAGTGGATCACCCACGAAGCCGTCATCAACAAAGATGAAGCCGTGATCGCCATCCTAGGCCATCGCTCCATCGCCAGCGCGACGCCCGAATCCGATTGGGGCATCTCCGGAACCTACGAGCACCCCACCGGCGTCGCCGTCGTGAACCTGCACACGCGCGAGATGCGAATCGTTGGCCAGGTGCCAGCGTGGTCGAAAGGCCGCTCCGATTGGCACGTCGCCGGCTCCGAAGATGGCCGCTGGGCCGCCTCCGACGATTTTCAGTACGAGGTCTGGCTCTACGACCGCCACAGCGGCGAGGTCAACTTACTCGCCGGCCCGCAAAAGACCGGAGCCGATCATATCCACCCCGACCTTCAACCGCGACGGCACCAAGATCGAGATCCAATCGGCGCTCATTTCGAAGGACAACCGCTCGCTGAATATCTGCATCGTCCCGGTGCCCAAGACGTTCTTGAGTCGGACTTATTCAAGTAAGACGCCGGAGTAACCGAGTCACTCCACCAGCGTCGCCGCCATCAACCCCGATCACCACCTCGTTCGCCAACGCTCGAACCGTGATCGACTTCAACTCTTTCCCCGGTTGCAGGTTGAGTTTCAGCACCGTCGCTGCCCCGCCCGGAACCGTACCGCCGCGCCCTTTGAAGGTCGCGACTCGCGAATCTCCCCGCTCTTCAAATTCACTCGCGTCGGAAGCGGCCCAGGAATCTGAAACGGATAATCGTCGATGAAATAATCCTGATCGATCGGCCACCAAGTGGTCGGATTCTCCAGCGCTAACTTCGACTCCGATCCATCCGCGTAAGTCACCACTATTTCGCCGTTATCGAACTGGCTCTGCATGTGATTGGTCGAGGCCGCCATGAGTAAGGCAACTCCTCGCGCCTTGCCAGTCAACGGCACCGTCACTTCCTTCGGGTAGTTATCCCACTGCGAAACGAAGATCACATTTTTCGCGCCCGCTTCTCCCGGAGTCGCCAACCGCACGCCGTTCGGCAGCGTGATCCGCCCACCACCTGCCCGAGCCGCCGCGCGCAATCCCAAATCGTCAATATCCGCCGTCGCATTGACGTGCCCCGCCCACGCGCCGATCCCCTGCTTCGGAATCGCCAGCGACACAAACGGCGATCGCGGCGAGCGGTATTCGTTCTTGAAAATCTGCGCCACCTTTCGTTGAAATAGGCCGTAAGATCCGCCAGCGAGTTATTACCCGATAAAGCGAAATCCAAGTAGGCGTCACCCACCTCGCGTTTCCCCACCACCCGCGAACGGATCTTACCCGTCCATCGCACCACCACCGTGTACTTCCGCGCTGCGCCAGCTTGAATCTCGAAGCGGTCGGTGCCCGCGAGTCGCTGTAACACCGCCGTGCGCCGATCGATTGTCACGGTCCCCGCATCCCCCGCGCCTCAACCTGCAACCGCAGCTTCAGCAGCTTCGCAACCTCTGCTCGATCGTATAAGTCTCCGTATCCCCCTCGCGCCGGTACTCGATCCCCGCATCCGGATGCCGCAGCGACGCATGATCCCACGCGGCCAGCAACCCCGGCACAATCAGCAACTCCCCTCCCAGCGCATCCGGCCGAAGCCCAAACAGCCCCTCCACAATCGCCCGCGCCGTCACGCCGCCGCCATCTGCAAAATCGCGCTGCGATTCCCGCCGGTACACATCCAGGTAATTCATCAATCCCACATTCCCCTGACATATCCCCATGAACATGCTCGCCAGCAGCGCGCTCTTGGTAAGTTGAAATGCCTGATCTGGGCGCCCCGCCTGCCACATGCCGAGCGCCGTGTGAATGTTCTCCCCCATCACTACGTTGTTCGTCGACCACGTATACGGTATCCAATTCGTCGCCGGCATCACGTAGTAATTCAGGTCCGTTGGAACGCCCGGCCCCCGCACTGGAATATGCGGCATATGGTCCTCTACATACCGCACCATTCGCTCGGCCTCATCCGGAGCGACTAACCCCGCGTCCATCGAATGATAGAAACTCCAAAGCGCCGCACTCTTATGAGTAACTGCAACCCCAGATAGTCCCGAAACTCACCGAAGATCCCCCGATCCGGCATCCACAAATATTCGCGCATCCCCCGCGCAATCAGCCTCGCCTCCGTCTCATACGGCGCCGGATCCTTGCCGATCAGCCGCGCTAACCGCGCCGCCTGCACGTTCGCGTAATAGTTATACGTGAGGCCGGGCGTTTTGCCGACGAAGATCGCGATTCCGCAGGGTCATCGGCGAGGCCAAACCTGTGTCTTAACACCTTGCGAATTTCTTGCCGAACCCCATTTCCGCATAATTTCGGGTCTCGGTTTGAGTGTCCAAGGTTATCTCTACCCGATCATCGCTGAGGAAAAGGATTTCGATGTCTTCCCATTTGTTGGCCTGGATTAGCCTCGGAACGCCAATACGTGAGCTCTGCCGCTGTTCTGTAGGCGCACCGCCTCCCGATGACAAAGCCTCTACCGCGTCGTCGGTCTTGGGCACCGCGCCGCCGACCTGTTCAAATTGCGGTCGGCTGCAATCCGCGGCACAAGCGGACTGAGCTTCGTACGCGTCAAGTAGCAACTCCTGATACTGCTTCCATTCGAGCGAGTTTTCGATTTTCCGTTTGGCGTCGTCATCGAGCGAATAGCCCCAATTGTGGGGGATGAGAATATTCTCCTGATGCCCAGGTCCTTGGCCTTATCCTCCCAGGCACCGATAACGATCGACAGCAAGAAATCACGGCATCTCTGGTCAAGTTCGCGATCAGACCATGCCGGGTGATTACTCTTTTTGGCAAATGCGCATCCTTCGCGGACGAAGGCAAGAAATACCCGCAACGCAGTCAATGAACAGAGCCTCCGTTCGCGACCTCTCTACGCCTCGGACGCGCTGCTCCATAGCCTTATAAGCTCGGAGCGTCTCGGCCTCGACTCGGGCCCTTGCACCACGTGGAAACTCGTTCCTATATTTCATCTCTTTCCCGATCCTTCGGTCGGGCGATTCGGACGATGGATCTTCGGTGATTCGCGGTCGGGGCCAAGTTTTCGCCCAGTGCGCCGGGTTCTTCCGGGCCTCGCGAAGTTGGCGGCCCAGATCTTGCGCTCATCCGCATTTTGTCCGGAAACGCGGCGAACGAGAATTGTTTCGCGCTCATCCACGGTTCAGATGACTGCTTCCCGCATCGTCAAAATAGCGCCGGAACGCGAAAACAATTCGGAACAACCAGTACGAATTACGAACTTTCGATGACAAAGGCCGGCGCCCGGCACCAGTCTGTATCGCTCCAGGCACGGCCAACACGAACGTCGAGAGCCTCCCGTGCTGCATTTCTCCGAAACCTTCTTGTTATCTCTTCCTTTAAAAAGACGCACCTAACAGGACCAGTCTGACCTACTTTTGGATTCATGTAAAGCGCTCAGATGACACTGCTGGACAGGTTTTCTGCACACCTGAAAAACACTCGAAACAGCAGTGTTTCAACAACATAGAGTGAGTTTCCTGCGTTCGCGCGGATCTTTAGAATCAAACAAAGATATTGAAAGAAAATTAGGCTTCTTGCACACCTATAGAAAAAGGGGGAGGGTATAGACAGGATCTTGGCCCGTTCTTCGTGTCACGGCTCAGGCTGTTGTTCCCGTTGGCCTAAGACTTTCACGTTTGTTGCCGAAGGAGAAGCGGAAGCCCCACGGGACACCGGCCGCGGCAACATCCCTGGCGGGGGGCGTCTTGGAGCATTTTGCTCCGTTCCGAGCAAGTAGCATGATGAGTTAAGTCCTGTTCCCAGTGAAGCATAGAGACGATGGCACTTTCTCCGAGGCTGTGAAAACATAAGCACCTGGAACGCAGATGTTCCCGAAATCTCAGAACATGGTAGTGAGCGGCATTCGAGGGATCGATTTGGGCGGTGGCCGCGTCCGCCCAGTTTCCCGCCAGTGTATCCGATGTTATCCACCAGATTGGGCTGAAGTCTCGCGCTGGCTCGGATTCCGCCCGAACGCACCCCTACCGCGGCGAGCGATAACAGGATCAAGCAAAATATGCTCCGATTATCTGAGCAGCGGTGGAGGGGCATATCACAGTCTACTGGGTATCCCCTTGACTCACCAGACCACCATACGTTGTGGCGCGACACTCCGGCACCGCTCCGTGTCTCTGCGGCCCGCCAACAGGCGGGTTGACCATCCTGAGCCTCCTGAAACAAGGCCGCGAACAACCACAACAGGTTGGGGTCTGGTGAGTCAAAGGGATACCCAGTTCACAGTCTATCTTCGGCACAACTCGCAAGGCCATCTAAACCTGACTAAACCTGATCGAAGCCCTCGACTGGGCCGGCAGTATCTGAAAGAAGCAGACGCTTTCTTCATTGCCCAAGCCCCTTCGCCGCAGCGTCCTGAAAGGCAACTCGTACATCAGAATTGTCTGGATTGCCTTTTCCGTCGCGCTGAAACATCAGGACCCAGATGAGGTTCTTGGCTGGGTCGGCCCAGCTCTGAGTGCTGAATGCTCCTCCATGGCCGAAAGAACCAGGTGACAGGACGCTATTAGCGGACATCCGGGTAGGATCTTCCACCACGCAAAAGCCCAGCCCCCACGGCATCCCGGGCCGGGCGCTGAGCGCGCCGGTCTGATTACGCGTCATTTCCACAACGGTCTCGGGCTTGAGGATGCGCTTGCCATTGAGAGCGCCTTTGTTGAGCATCATCTGATAAAACCGGGCGACGTCCTCGGCCGTCGAGAACAGCCCGGCCCCACCGAGGGGCGGACGCCCGCGGTCCGTCACGGCGGTTATATAGAGATATGGAATTGTCGTCTCTTCCAGTTTGCCGGCCCGCTGATTCCAGAGATAGCTGTGCGCCCAGCGCGATTCTTTCGCTGGCGCCACCCAGAAGCTGGTATTCTTCATTCCCAACGGGTCGAGCACGCGCTTCTGAAGGAACACGTCAAAAGGCATCCCACTTGTCACTTCGACCACACGCCCAAGCACATCCATGCCCGCGGTCGAGTACGCCCAGCGGCTTCGCGGCTGGAAGCGTAGCGGCTGTTGCGACAGTCTCCTGCTGGTTTCGGCCAAGGTGAGGTGGGGCTCGCGATCAGTCATCTCGCCCATCCCGCTGGTGTGCGTCATGACGTCCCGCAGAGTCACGGGGCGAGACGGCTTGACGGTCTGACCGTTCTCGCTCACTATCAAGCCGGCGAACTCAGGCAGATGCTTCGCCAGCGGATCATCGAAGTTCAACTTGCCCTCATCCGCCAAAATCGCGACGCACACCGCCGTGATCGGTTTCGTCATTGATGCAATCCAGAAGATGTCATCGGCCCGCATCTTGCGATCCTTGGTCATGTCCCCCTTGCCGACTGCGCTGAGGTGTATGATCCGATCCTTAGTAGCGATCAGCGTTACAGCGCCGGCGACCTCGCCCTTTTCGACAAACTCGTGCATCCGCGGCGCGACCGCCGCAAAGCGATCCGTTTGCTGTGCGGGCAGCAATCCCCGAGCGAGGAAGGCGAGCAACGGCGCCAACGTCGAAACGGCCATCTTCCTATTCTGTAATCTCATAGCGAATGCAAGTTTACCATCGGGACGCACCCCGAGTTTCTCCGAACTCTATCTGGATTTTGACAGGGCACAGCATGTCCTGAAACTTGATATAGTCAGCCCCGGTTGGAAGCGAATGGATCAGTATGAGAGGCGGGACCAGAGCGCTTTTACTATTTTTTTATCGGCGACGGCGCAAAGGCCCTGGCGCCAGATCCCGGTTCCGTCCCTGCGCGGAGGTAGCCATGAACTTCAAAACGTCACCGCACGAGTACGCCCATCCAACCGTTTGCCAGTCGGAACGGCCCAGACCCCAAGGAAAGAATCGTCCGAATTTCGACCGACTCGCGGCGACTAACGTCTTCGTGGTGAACCTTTCCCCTGGTCGCTTCATCGCAATGCTGCTGTCATGGCTGATATATTGGCTCCGCATGCGGGGATTGAGCCGGACGTCACGCTGATGGACCTGCCACTCCACCTGACCGGATTAGCCTAATGGTTTACGTTGCGGTTGAGCCACAGACAGAGACGGCAAGATTGCGAGCGCAACATCCGATTGCATCGGCTTCACTTCACAGGACCGATCCGTTTGGGATCGAGCGCAATATCGTCGTAATAGATATCGAACGCGTTCGGAGCTGCCCCCCAGAGCCGGAAGCCGATGACGAATTCACTAAATCCACCAACAAGTTTGTCCCCACCGGCGGTTCCAAACGTGAATGGCGTCTCGTATGCCTTTTCTCCATCCACCCACACTGCGGCGCGATTGGGGTTGTCGCCGAATTCCCATTCGAGCAGGAACCAGCGATCAAGAGGAATGTCTGGTCCGCCGGAGTGATAATCCTCACCTCCGTTCACCTGATCCACGTACGTTAACTGGAACTTTCCTCTGACGGTGGCGACCTCTTCATACTTGTACTTCGGAAATCCTGGGCTACCGGCATTGAGAAAGATGGTGTGGCGCACCGGCAGCTCGGGCGTAATGTAAACGTAGACACGCCCGAAATGATGCTCGCGCAACGCCTCAGGTATTTTATTCGCGACAAGCAGCGCGGACGTGCGCTGCGCGGGCGCCGGGCAGCGCACGAGGAGTGCGTATTTGCCATGGGCGACGCGGTCCTGCTGGACTTTGACAATATTGCTGCCAGTTACCTGCTCCGACCAGACGGTGTGGTCGATCGCGCCCGATTCAAAATCCTCGGCGAAGGCGGGTCTGTCTGTCTGCGCAATCAGTGAATGCACGGCAAGCGCCAGCAGCAGTACGGGAATTACGAATCTCATGCCACGATCTCCTCCGCCATGTCACCCTAAACGGTCCTATGCCGTCCGACAGTGAACCGTTCGCTGGGTTGTGTGACTCGGCGCAGCGGTCGATCATTTTGTCTTTCCGCCTGGAAAAAGGCCCATCGCCATCCCTCATTCAGAGCGGACTGCTGTCGAAGCAGTTCCTCCAAGCCGGTGAAGGAATCTATTACACTCGGCCGGAACCCCGATCCGCCAGCATCCGGCCTATCGCTCGCGGACGCAACGAAATCCAATTAGCGAGTGACGCTGATTGGAGGGCGCTCCACTGGAACGATTGGATGCGCGCAATTCCCAGGGTTCCACATAGTAAGCCGCCCCCCGCAACACCCGATAAGCGCCCGCCGATGGACCCTCCGGATTCTTTCGCGGCGAGAACCCGTAGTAATTCCTGCTATACCAGTCCGAACACCATTCGAACAGGCTGCCCTCCATGTCGTAAGCGCCGTATAGCGAAGCGTTGCTCTTAGTTTGCAGAGCGCCATGCTTGCTCCCATCGTAAAAGCCTACGACCGTGATTGGCTTCTCGGAGTAAGATGCGTAAGTAGGGTCAAGCTCATTGCCCCAAGGATAGCGCCTTCCGTCCGAGCCCCGCGCCGTTTTTTCCCACTCGGCCTCCGTGGGCAGCCGGTATTTCTTTCCCGTTTTTGCGCTCAGCCAGTTAGTATACGCCGTAGCATCGTCCCAGGTAATACCGCTGGCGGGATAGTCTTCGTTACCCGTCGCACCGCCGCCATTCTTGCTGTTCCAATACGAAAATTGTTCCCTTGAAATTACAATGCCGCTCGGCCAAAACTGTGGATTGTTGTATCCGGAATCGTCCCTGAACTTCTTGTATTCGGCATTGGTCACTTCGTACTTGCCAATATAGAACGCGTCCAGGTCCACCACGTGCACCGGCCGCTCCCGCGGATCTCCCTCGCCAAAATTGTCTCCCATGTGGAACGAACCGGCTGGAACCAGTACATAGTCCCCATAACCGTCATTGACGCTGTGGGAGTCTGCCCCGGAGGAGCAGGAACAGGTCAGGCAGACGATCCCAGCAAGCACTGACAAGCCGGTGGAGAAGGCGGCCCGCACTAGTCCGCGCCTTTCAGCAGTCCGGTGTTCTTCATCCAATTTTGACAGCGGCCCAACCAGTCCGATAGAATCGGGTGGCCATCGGCGGCGCCAAACCCGTGGCGGCCCTTCTGATAAAGGTGCACCTCTGCGGAAACCCCGGCCTTGCGGAGATCGAGGAAGAGTTGGGCGGAGGCCACCGAAGACGAATCCGCAGC
>Ga0302324_100007904_pt1 | contig 22522 bp, 19 predicted proteins | sample Palsa_T0_1_FD_201949 | JGI IMG/M metagenome (GOLD analysis project Ga0302324, IMG submission 201949) | Peat permafrost microbial communities from Stordalen Mire near Abisko, Sweden - Palsa_T0_1 | ecosystem: Environmental > Terrestrial > Soil > Palsa > Peat permafrost | place: Sweden: Abisko...
AGGGCGAAGACTGATGGGTGGGGTTCATCGGAGGTCATCTCGGGCCGACCGCGGTTCGCCATCGCTTTATTCCACGCCTCGGCCCAAGTCGAGACAGTAAGCCGGTCAACATCTCGAAGCGCGAACCTGTACGGGCCATCCATACGCAGGACGCCGGCCTCGCCGGTCTCTCGGAGAGTGAACGCACAGGAAGAAACGTCTCCTCGCACCTCAGAGATCTCGTAATAGCCGTTCAGCGGTTGGCTCGTCCAGTCGCTTGTGCTGTTTTCATAGGTAGCGACCCAGTTTACCCTTCGCTGCCCGTTGAGCTTCTCCTCAATGAATTTCATCGTCTCGCCTAATGTCGGGCCATCGTGTTCGGGCTTCGGCGGTGGCGGCACGTCCTGCGCGTTAACGATGGACAAAAGGAATAGGGCCAGTATGATCCAACGAGTCATCAGAACGGCTCCTTGTTCCCGCCACCGCACAACTCGACTGCGTGTTTCATAGCTTTGGCGATGCGGTGGGTGATATCCTCATCACCGAACTGGAGGACAGCACCGTTGCCTTGGGATACAATCGACAGACGGTACACTACTGGCACTGTACTGTACGTGGAAGCGTTGTTCGGCGTTGCGCGACGACTCATGGCATCTTGCTCCGTGGACACTTCGAGCCGTTCGACGCGCCGGAACGAGATGACAAACTTTTCTTCGAAACTGGGCTTGGCATCGTATGCGGTATTCAGACTGAAGCGCACCTGACACGTAAACGGATCAGCGGCAGCTTGCTTTACCTTCCGAGAGATTAGAAGTGGCGTGCCAACAGCCGAGTCATCGGAATTCTTGTACGTGCCACGATAGTCCACCGTGCCGTTGTCGTTCAATTTCCCTTCGATGAAATGCAGCGTGTCTGACAAGCCGGGTGCTCCCGACGCAGAATTCAGCGTGATGGGGGTAACGCGGCAGATCTTCGCGGCTCGAATCGCCGCCGCTGAGGCTTTGCTCGCCTGCGCTTCGCTGCCAAACATTAGCGAGCCTATCAGGAACATGGGTACGCGGCCATTGATGACGAGGGTGTACGCACCATCAGATAAAGCTTTTAGACGACCCGCCGATGGGCTCATCCGTTCGTACGCTTCTTGTTCAGTAAGGGCCTCCACGGTATCCATAGACTCGAAAAACAATGACAACGCATGGTCGGTCGGCGCACCACCATCGAACGAGTTGTTGAAGTGCACTTTAGCCTGACATCCCTGGGGGTCCGCGACGAAACTGGTTATCTGCTGCCAGTCCCTTACGCGTCGGCCATCAGCATCCCGTGTCCAACCGTATTCGACTCGTCCGGACGAAAGCAGCGTCTGTTTGAGCGATTCGAGGAGCGGCGCGAGCGGGGTCTCGGCAGCAGGGTCGAGCTTGGGCGGGAGAGTGAGGTCCTGAGCGGGTGTAGCGGAAGGCCTTGGTGGCGGAGCTACATCCTGGGCATGCGCAACCGACCAGAACAACGGGACAACAAAGATCAATCGTGTCATCAGAATGGGTCCCTGCTTCCGCCGCCACACAACTCGACAGCGTGGTTCATTGCTTTTGCGACGCGGTTGGCCATCTCCTCCTCGCGGAATCTGAGTGCTAGGGAATCGCCCCCCTGGTATGTAACCAAAAGGCGGTAAATCATGGGTTCAGTGCTAAAGACCCCTTGGTTCGGTGCGCGCCCGCGATTTAGCGCGTCCTGCTCCGGTAACACTTCAAGCTTCTCGACGCGCTGGAACGGCACGACACGCCTATAGGCACCATACGGCGTGCCGTTGAAACCGGGCTTCTCGTCAAAGCGAAGCTTGCAAGTTGCCGGATCGGCTGTCGCTAGACCCAAGGCGAAGGATGGCGTGGGACGGTTTAGCGAAGAGCCGTCCAGGTGGAATGTGAGGCGATAGCTGACCGGGCCGCTATCGTTCAGCTTGTCCACGACAAAATGTAACGTCTCAGCGAGGCTGGGCGCGCCGGCTGCTGGGTTCAAACTGACAGGCCTGACTCGGCAGATGTCGGCAGCGCCCCGAATGGCCTCGGCTGCCTCGGTCGCGGGCTCGGCGCTCCGGAAAAGGAGTGAACTCCCGTTCCCGTTGAGGACTACGGTATAGAGGGCGGGGTCGGCGTAAGTCACGGATCGGGCCTGGGCAATCCGCTGCCGAGAGAGATCATGGTCCTGCTGCTGGGAAAGAGCCTCGACCGTATCTATCGTCTCGAAGAAGTACGACTCGCTACGATCAACCGTGTCACTGCCATTGAACGAGGAATCGCGGTGCACGCGCATCTGACAAGCGCGAGGGTCAACCGTAACGCTTGTGATGCGCTGCCAACGGATAGGGTCGGTGGACTCAACACGCCCTGACGCGATCAGCGTCTGCTTGAGCGATTCGAGAATTGGCGTGAGCGAGAGATCTGCGGTCTCGGGCCTCGGTGGCGGAGGCACGTCCTGAGCATTCGCGATGTCCAAGAGAAACAGGGCGAGGATCATAAGGCGTGTCATCAAAATGGGTCCCGACTGCCGCCACCGCAAAGCTCGACGGCGTGATTCATCGCTTTTGCGACGCGGTTGGTCATTTCTTCGTCGCGGAAATGGAGAAGGAGGGTCGCTCCAAACAAGGGGCGCACCGAAAGCCGGTAGACGACGGGGTCCGTCTTGTAGGTCGACGTAGTCTGGCTATTCTGGGCGCGCGCGCGACTCGTCGCGTCCTCCTCGGTGGCCACCTCCAATTTCTCCAAACGGCGAAACGAAATAACTTCTCTGTCCGCAAACACTGTATTCCCGTTCACGACCCAGCTCAAGTTAAAACGGAGGAGGCATTTAGAGGGATCGGTCGTTGCCTCAGTTATTCTCGTTGACCATGAAACCGGATTGCCAACAGGCGAGCCATCCGCGTTCTGGTTAACGCCCCGATAGTTTACCGCGCCGTTGTCATTCAATTTGTCCTGAATAAAGTGCAGCGTCTCAACCAGGCTCGGCGACCCCGCTTCATTCAAGGTGACGGGCGCAGAGCGGCATATCTGTGCAGCCCGACTCACTGCCTCTGCGGCCTTGCTCGCGTGCGCCTCGCTGGAAAACAGAAAGAAAGTCGTGTTGCCGTTAATGGCGAGAGTATAGACGCCCTCGCTGAAGGTCTGGGAGCGAGCCTGTCCGCTCCGCGAACGGCTTCGATCATGCGCCTCCTGTTGGGTGAGAGGCTCTACAGTATCGATGGATTCGAAAAATAAGGGTATCGGCTGATCGATCGGATCATTACCATTGAACGACCGGTCGGCGTGTATCCTCGCTTGGCAGCCGGGGGCATCCACGATGACACTGGTGATCTTCTGCCATAGCCGATTATTGCTGTTTCCGGCCATCCAACTGTACTCGACTCGTCCGGAGCCAAGCAACGTCTGCTTGAGCGACTCTAACAATGGCGAGAGCGCGGCGTCATCTGCTTTGGGCTTCGGGGGCGGCGGCACGTCCTGAGCATTCGCAATGGAGGAGAGAAACACAGCGAGAATGGTGAAACGTATCATTAGAATGGGTCCTTACTTCCCCCGCCGCACAACTCAACACCGTGCACCAATGCTTTCGCCATCCGGTTAGCCAACGATTCGTCGTACAAGTAGAATACGCTGTCTGGGCCGCTGAGACTGACCACGAAGACTGGTGGGTCCACCCGGCTGGTCCATTCTGGATGGCCAGCCTTAGAGTCGGCCTCCTTAAGTTCAAGGTCTCTGGTCTTCACCACGACCGCACGCACGTCCTTCAGGAGAACTCGACTATCTTTGTCATGCGTCACCTCGTTGCCCTTGTTCTCCCGCCAGTGATAATCAATGCGACAGTCCGTCACACTCGCCCGCACGTCCGTCACTTCAGTGCTGAACCTAATCTGCCAGTCGCGCCCATTCGTAGAGCCAGGCTGAACTGAGGTCCATGTGGTGCCGTTACTCCAATCGATGTGGCTTCCGTCCTCGCTGATGGTGCCAACGCAGCAATCAGCCGTGAAGCCGACGGCCATCGTAAAGTCACCCTGAAGGGTTCCAGAGGCTGTTCTGCCGTTCGAATAGCGAAGCGTCAATGCCGTGCCCGACCGACTAACGGTGATCGTATCGGAGTTTAGGTCGAGCCACCGGCTCACAGGCGGTTCGTTGTCGTGGATGTATCCAATGTAGTTTAGGCGCCCGATCGAGCGGAGCTTATCCTCAATGAACTTCATGGTTACTTCAAGGTTCGGGCCGTCGTCTGTAGGCTTCGGCGGAGGCGGCACGTCTTGCCCGCCGGCGCGAACGCACGAAAGCAGCAATGCGGCAACAGCCGTTATGGGTGTCATTCTCGATTTTGTTGCGACGACCAACATGGTGCGTTGCCTAATTGCCGATTGCTACTGTTTGTCAGGCGGCTGACTGCCAAAAGCAGTCCGGACAATGCCGGACTCGGTTTGCTTGGCCTCTTGGCGCTGGGCATCGAGTAACGCAGCAACATTTGAATCGACAATCGTCGGCCTGTCGGCCATGACTGGCCGCGGCGGCGGCGCAAGAGCCGTTTCAGGAGCGGACGGCAAGTCGCCTGTCCCTTGCTTGGCAAAAAGTTCCTGGAGACCGGCATCCAGGCGGGCACGTAAACTATTGTGCATCTCCTGCAAATCCTGTAGCGAAACGGCAATCTGAACTCCGACTGGACAGTCCGCTCGTTTGCTGCTCGCGACTCGTAGATCGGCCATTGATGCTGCTTCCGGCGGAGCAGCGCTGAGCCAGAGGACATCACCCGCACTCAGCGCGCAGGTCTGCTCGTCTACCGTGGTCACGTCGAGGCCGGAAGCAACGACAAAAAGGTGCCTCGGTTTTAGGACAGACGGCAGGTCCCCGATGTCCGGGGCAGCCGCCCCGGAAGCCGCTGCGTTTTCGTACGCGAGCTGTTGGCGAACCTCCTCGGCAAGCGCGTCCTTGAGTTCGGAAGTAATTGGTGTGCCAAGCTCTGAAAAGGTGATATCCTGTGCGGCCAGGTTGCCAGTGGCGTCGCCAGCCGTTAGGTCCGCATCCTCGTTCCGCTGTTCGTATCCGTCGGCAAGAGTCTGCGACAGAATGTAATCCGTCAGCCATGCGAACCCACTTGGATACGCTGCATATGGCGTGAAGTACTCGCCCGATCTTCTGAACCAGGGTGCGCCAGTCCATGCCCACGCATATCCAATAGGTGCGCCCCAGGGGTAATATGCCCAACCATAGAATTTCGGAGCGTAATAGAAATCCGGAATATAGCGCGTAAGAGTCATCTCATGATACGTGTAATTCTTAAATGTTCGGGTGGGAGTTGTTGTACCTCCGATCGAGTATGTGCGTTGAAGGAAAGCGCGGTCTCCGCTAGAGACTACCCGTTCGAGATATCCGCTGTGCGCGCCAAGAGAAACCGCCACGCTATTGTCCGGAAGTCGAGCGATGATTACCCTCATTCCGTTTGCGTAGTGGCGAATCTCGACCGTTGACGCGTGGAAATTGCGGATCCGACCGTCTGCTCCAAAACTGGCCGATAGCCCATCGGTGGTAAATGAGGCGATCGTCCCGCTCGCGCGTAGTTCATACTGACGAGCACCCGATGCGTGCAAGGTCAGGTCACCGTTAGGGTGGACGGTGACAGTTCCGCTTGGCACGACCACGTTGTTGACACCGACCATGCCTGTCCGCGCAGCGTTCACTTGAGTCAGCACTGAGCGCGAGTCGGACAGGCTGAGTGCCGAGCCCGCGCTCACTGTAGCGGGGAGTTTGTAGGCTGGTGCTACTGCCGCAGTTGGTCGGGTTGTCCCATTCACCACCGGAGGCGTATACCCAGGCGGCATCACCGATGCCATCTTGACATCTGGACCAGCGGGACTGAAAGAGCGAGGGGTATAGGTAGTGACGCTGGCACTCTGCCCTACGTGTGAAGTCTCCGATCCTCCGGAGCCAACAGCTCGTGGAGTGTACGTTGTTGTGTTGGGTCGTGTAGGCTCAGGTTGGCGGCTCGTGGGCGGTCCGGTCAGCTCCGGGGACTGGGGATGGGTAATCGCTGGCTTCGCAGCCGGCTCTTGCTCCGGTTGACGAGCCTGGGCCTGGCGCTCTGGCGGGGGTGATGAGCTGGCCGTGTTCTGGGGGCGTTGCACTGGCACAGGTGTCGGCTGCCTCGTCGCCGCGGCCTCCTGCATTCCTGCCGTTATGGCCCCCAAAGTACGCTGCAAGCCGGAAACTGGCAGTTCGTTCCCGTTAGCGACAAACTTTCCGACATCGGTGCATCTCTTTGCGTATTTCTTGCCAATGTCCTTCCATTCCTCGCCCTGGCGTCGATAATACTGCGCAAGTTCAAAAAAGCCGCCACCTGGCGCGCCTTGATTCAGAAGACTGAATCCTCCTTTTACTATCTGGTCCCATTTGGCCGCACGGTCTGCCACGTCTCCCTGGATGCCAGCTTCGCGATAGGCATTGACCAACATCGAAATGTAGCGGGCATTCTCTATGTCGAACGCTCCGTACGCCAATCGCGGGAGTTTGGAAGACAACTTCTTAAAGCAGGCTGCCCTGGCCGCACCAACTTCGGCGTTGCACTGCGCCTGATCATCAAAGACGTTTTCCCGGCCGTACGCCAGCGGACAGAGCAGAGAGGCTACGGAGCCGACAACGAGTGCGGCTAGGGCCGCAGAATGGATTGAAGCGGTCGACAACACCACCAAAGGCGTCTTGAACTTCTTCTGATTCTTATTCCTCACATGTGCCTCCTTGCGGCTTCAATCTGAAATCTCACGTAGGCTTACCGATGCCGTCACAATGGTTCCTTCGCACCAACCGCCACACAGCAGCCGTTGTGCACTTCCGAATCGTTGATGGCTACTGCTTATTTGGCGGCTGAACACCAAAGGCAATCTGGACGATGCCGGACTCGACTTGTTTGGCCTCCTGCCGCTGGGCATCGAGTAACGCAGCCACGTTTGCATCAACAATCGTCGGCCTGTCAGCCATGACAGGCCTAGGCGGCGGTGCGAGCGCCGTTTCCGGAGCGGAGGGCAAGCCGCCTGTCCCCTGCTTAGCCCGAAGTTCCTGAAGACCTGCGTCGATGCGGGCACGCAGATTGTTGTGCATCTCCTGCAAATCCTGTAGCGAAACAGTAATCTGAACTCCGACTGGACAGTCCGCCCGCTTGCTACTCGCGACTCGTAGATCGGCCGTTGATGTTCCGTCTGGCGGCGGAGCATTCAGCCAGAGGACATCGCCAGCACTGAGCGCGCAGGTCTGCTCGTCAACCGTAGTCACGTCGAGGCTGGTGGCAACAACAAAAAGGTGCCTCGGTTTTAGGGCAGAGGGCAAGTCCCCGATATCCGGGGCAGCCGCGCCGGAAGCCGCTGCATTTTCGTACGCGAGCTGTTGCTGGACCTGTGCGCCCAGGGTAGCTTTCAACTCGGGAGTGATCGGAGTGTCCGATTGTGCGGAGGCGATTTCATCAGCGGCCGGACCACCGTCTTGAGTAGAGGGCGATTGGTCTACTCCATTGATAGGCGGAATCCGCTGTTGGTACGCATCGGAAAGAGTCTGAGCGAGGATATAGTCCGTTAGCCAAGCAAATCCGCTTCCGTATGCGGACTGCGGGGAGAGGTATGATCCGTAAGAACTCCACCACGGGGCATCGGCCCAAGCCAATGGTGAAGTTACTGGCGTCTCCCATGGATAATATGCCCAGCCATAAAATTTGGGGGCGTAATAGAGCGTCGGGACGTAGTGCTCCAGAATGACGCCATTGTAGGTGTAGTTCGTAAATGTCCGGGTGTAGGTTGCGCCCGCAACCGAATATGTACGTTGAATGAAGATGTGGCCTGCGGTGGCAATGGTTCTTTCGACATATCCGCTGTGCTCTCCGGTGGCGATCAGAGCGTTCTTATCCGCAGATTGGCCAACGATGCTTCCGCATCCGTTTGCAAGGTGCCGGATATCCATGGTCGCCACATGGACCGTACTGATGCGTCCATCCGATCGGAAGCTGGCAGACTGCCTTTCGGTGGTGAACGAAGCAATCGTTCCGCTAGCGCGGATCTCGTATCGCGTAACATCTGATGCCTTCAGCGTTAAATTGCCATTTGGATGAACAGTAAGTTCGCCCGCTGGTAGCGGCAGCTTGTTCACACCTGTCATGCCGGCCCGTGAGGAGTTCACTTGAGTAAGAACCGACTGGGAGTCTGGAGCATTGAGCGGAGAAGTGACGCTCGGAACGGTGCCCACGAGTCGGTACCCCGGCGGCAGCACAGAAGGCGATCGCGTTACCGTGTACGCCGGCGGTGGGGGAGACGTGGGGGGAGTGACAGACGCAACGGTGACAGGGGAAGCAGTGGATCTGGAACGCGGGCTGTAAATCGTCGCCCCATTTACGGTTTGTGTTCTCGAAGCATTCTGCGCCGACAACGGAGCAGCCGGGGGAACCCCTATAGGAGGAGGTAATGGCCGTCGCTCAGCCTGTGCGGCGGCGATAATGGCTCGTTGTCTCGCGATCGTGTTTTGGAGACCTTGATTGACCATGCCGAGATAGCTTGGTCCCACGTAGTCGTCTTGGACCGCAGCAGCCGCGGCTGCCGCTTCAGCGTCCGCTCTTTCTTGCTCCTCCTGATCCGCAGCCACTCTTGCTTGGATCTTCCGCATCCAGGAACTGGCGAGTCGCTGGCTTTCCTCCAGGTCATCGGGCCGCATTTTTTGCTGCAGCGCGAGAAGCCTTTCGTGGGGCTCCCGTGTCTGGGCGTCGTTTCCTTCGGCTGCCAAACTGTACCACTTGACGGCCTCCACGAGGTCTGGCGATACGCCTTCCCCATTTTCATACGCCGAACCAAGGGCCACTTCGTCGGCCCGGAGGCACTCGTATTTGTCACCAAAAGATTTGAACCCTTCTTCGAGTGACTTGCGATACAGCTCTACGGCTTGACCGAAATCCCGTGGAATTCCGGAACCGTCATGGTAGAGCTTTGCCAGGTAGTGGTTCGCGTCAACAAGGTTTCCGTTCGCGGCCATTGAATAATACTTGGCCGCTAAGGAAAAATCCTGCTGGATTCCTTTTCCTCCCGCATATAACTGAGCCAGGCTGAACGCTGCCTGAGGCCCGTTTACACCGCCTTCTCCCGCCAGAGACTTGTACCATCGAACGGCTTGCCCATAGTCCTGCGCGACTCCCTCCCCCGATTCGTACATCTGCGCAAGGTTGAGCTCGGCGTTTCGATCTCCGTATTTGTCAGCTGCGGACTGGTACCACTTTGCGGCCTCGGTCCAGCTTTGCGGTACACCCTTCCCTTCGGCATACATCACACCAATAACGTTTTCGCACATGCCTTGGTACAACCTCCACATGGGCTTCGGTTTCTCCTTGGAGCAGACCAGAGAAAGTTTCATGGCCTCCTTGAAGTTGCCGGAGTTGTACGCTTGGTTGGCACGAACCGCCAACTGTGCAGGCGTTGCGGCGAATGCCTGAGTCGCCCCGCCGCACAATAGAAGCGAGGCTATGCAATTCAGCGCATCACGGCATAGCGCAACCTTGACGCGAGAACCCATTCGCTCAATGAGACCAGAAATCAGGGATTTCATCGATTTGCCCCTCTGAAGGTATTGACCTTGACGTAACTCGACGGCAGTGTTCGTAAACCATCGGAAGTCGCTCCTAATCCCCGCCGCCGCACAGCTCCACAGCGCGCAACATCGCTCTCGCTACGCGATGCGCCATCTCCTCGTCATCGAATGGAAGAACCTGCGGGTCGCCTTGTGAGAAGTTAATGACCAATGCGTAAATCGGTGGAGTGATGTCAAACGATAATTCCGGCTGGCTGTTTACACCCTCACTGTTGGAGTACTCCTCGAAGTTTGTTATTGTCAGGCTCTTGACGAGTTTGAAGGCGATCCGATAAGTCTCGTCCGAGTTCACCTGGGATGGAGGATCTTGAGACCGCGTCATACGATACGAGAGTCCACACGATTCTGGCGCGTCTTTGATCTCGGCGAACCGGTTAGTGATCCAAGTAAATCCCGACCCATCGGTTGAGCTGTTGGACACGGTCAACTTCCACTTCGCGGATGCATTTTCAATCAACTTGTCTTTTATAAACCTGATAATTACTTCAAGGCTTGGGCCATCATCGGTGGGTTTTGGGGGCGGAGCCACGTCCTGAGCCTTGGCGAGGAATGAGAGAAACATGGCCAGAATAATAGAGCGTCTCATCAAAACGGCTCCTTCCCGCCGCCGCATAGCTCTACCGCACGCAGCATTGCTTTTGCCATCCGATGTGACAGTTCCTCGTCAAAAAACTTAAAGTCAACTTCTCCGTCTTTCTTGTCTTTGGTGAAGCTAAGCACGAGCGCCCAAACGGCCGGTGATGCCGCGACCGTTATTTCCGGGTGGCCCCGCTTGGCCCATAGGAGATTGGTTCTCTCTTGGAGGCTCATTACTTGGATCTTCTCCACATCCTTGAGGGAGGTTAAAAAGTCTGCGTCCTCAGTGACCTTCGCGTTATCCGTGGCCTTAAAGTGCAGGCGCAGCGTACATGCCTTAGGGTCTGAAGTCGCGTTAGCCGCTTCCTCTGACGCCGGTACGGGCCCACCCGTTGTCTGAGCAATAGAGTTCTGCCATGTGTAAACCCAACTCACGTTTCCCTGCGCGTTCAACTTGTCCTCAATGAACTTCATAGTGACTTCCAGACTCGGACCATCGTCGGCGGGCTTCGGCGGCGGTGGGGCGTCCTGGGCGCTGGCAATCAAACCGAGAAACAGGGCGAGTGTGATAACGCGTATCATCAGAATGGGTCCTTGTTCCCGCCGCCGCAAAGTTCGACTGCGTGCACGAGCGCTTTCGCGACGCGCTGAGCGAGTTGCTCTTCGCGAAATTGGATTTGCACATCGGTCCACCGGACATCCTCGTCCGTGGGGTCCTTTTCTCCCTGGCTTTTATGTATCCGAGCGAGTACCGACTTCCCTTGTGACATATAAACTACTGCTGCGTACACTTCGGGGTTCACGTCAGAGACGTGTTCTGGCTGGCCTCGTTTAGCCGCGCCACGGTTGTAGTGGTCCCGGAGGGGCAAGACATCAAGTCTCGACACGTCGCGTAGCGGAAGGCTAAGCCGTGAGTCCCAATTACTCCAGTACCTATTCGGCCATATGTGGACCTCCCGCCAAGACATCTGGCAACCCTGTATGTCCGGGGCCACGTCCGATATTTCCCAAGAGTATTTCCACGGGCCAGAGTCCTCCCCTTTGAGGCTGTCGTGGATTGTGTGAATCGTGCTGACATTGCCCTGCCCATTCAACTGGTCCTGGATGAACTTCATCGTCGCTTCGAGGCTCGGGCCTTCGTCCTTCGGCTTCGGAGGTGGCGGAACGTCCTGAGCTCGCGCCGTTAACCAGAAAGCGACGACCGCTCCGATTAACGCGAATGCTATCGACCTGGAAATAGATCTTCCGGCTAGCAGCATGACATCACCTTTAAACGGATCGCGACTACTGTTTCGCCAACGGCTGACTGCCGAAAGCAGTCTGCACGAGCCCGGACTCGGCCTGCTTTGCCTCTTGCTGTTGTGTTTCGAGCATACCGGCCACGTTGGCATCGGGCGCAAATAGCGCGGAATCCATTACAGGCCGAGGCGGGGGCGCCACGGCGGACTGCGGAGCAGCCGGTAAACCCCCATTCCCCTGTCGTGTCCGAAGTTCCTGGAGCCCGGCATCAAGCTGGGCGCGCATGTTGTTTTGCATATCCTGCAGGTCTTGGAGGGACACGCTCACCTGCACACCCGCCGGGCAGTCCGCCCGTTTGCTGCTGGCCACTCGGAGGTCGGCCACTGGCGAATCATCAGGAGGAGCGGCGGTTAACCGAAGAACATCGCCAGGACTTAGCGCGCAAGTCTGCTCGTCCGTGGTGGTCACATCGAGACTGTTCGCCACGACAAAGACATGGTTCGGCTTCAGAGCCGACGGCAACTCCCCAACATTTGCCGGCAGCGTACCGGAGGCCGCGGCATTCTCGTACGCAAGTTGGTGCTGGACCTCATCAGCGATTGCGGCTTTCAGCTCAGGAGTGATCGGGCTCCACGTTTCTGCCGCTACGGTGCCTTCAGGAGGTGGACCGGCATCCTCAGCCGGTGGCGTGTCCGCATCATTGCCAACGTATGCCATAGACATTTGCTGCTGATAAGCGTCCTGAAGCGTCCGCGCCAAGAAATAATCGGTCAGCCAGGCATTTCCGCTCGGATAAACCGCATAAGGGCTGAAATATGGACTGTAGAATCCGTACCACGGGTCGCCGGTCCACGCCCAGGCGTATGGGATTGGCGCGCCCCACGGGTAGTAGGCCCACCCATAGAATTCGGGAGCGTAATAGAACGCCGGAACGAAGTGTTCCAAAGCCATACCGTGATAGGAATAAGTAGTGAAAACGCGCGTGTATGTCGCCCTTTCCGAGACATACGTGCGGTGGATGAAGGTCCGATCCCCGGCAACCCCAGTGCGCTCCAGATAACCGGTCTTCGCACCGGTTCCAACGAGGACCGTTTTGTCCGGGCGCTGTGTGACGACGGTCCGTCCGCCATTTAGGCCGTGCCGGATGTCCAGATTGGGCGTATGGACCGCGCTGACTCGACCATTCGCATGAAAACTCGCGGATTGGCCCCCCGATCTGAAGGAAGCGAGAGTGCCGTTGCCTCGAAGCTCGTATTGCCGTCCGCCGACGGCGTTCACCGTCAAATGGCCGTTTGGATGAACGGAAACGTCACCTGACGGCAGCGGCTTCCGATTGAATCCTTGCATGCCGGAGCGAGCTGTGTTCACCTCATGCAGCAATGCTTGCGCACCGCTGTGATTGAGCACCGAAACTCCATCCGGACCTGTGGAGGCGACCGATGTTCTTGCGGGAGGGGTGTAAACCGCTCGGGCGGGCGCAACCGCCTTCGGAGTCAAGGAAACCGGTGGAGAGACTGCTGTGGCATTCGGGGTGGAGGTAGCCGCATGCGCGGAACCCGCGACGGTTCCGGACGCGCGCGGTGTATATGTTGTTACGCCATTCGCACTTGATATCCCAGGTCTCGACGTGGGCGCGAGGGCGGTCGATGACGAAGAGTGGGGGACATACGTCGTGACGCCACCCGAAGTCGTCGTGCCGCCAGGAGAAGAACCGCTTCCTGTGCGTGAATTCGACGATGACGAGGATCGTGGTGTATAGGTGGTCGTTGAACCTGACGAAGATCCCGGATTCTTGGTGGCTGCGGAATTGCCAGATCCACCGCCGGAGTGCGGCGTATAGGTCGTGGATGGCGAAGTTGCCGGACGAGTGCCGCTATTGCTACCAGAGTTCGGGGGCGTATACGAATGCGGCGGCGGAGCCCCGTTCGGCGCGCTGCCGTTGGACCGGGCCGGTGCTGCTGGAGAAGGGTTGGAAGCGGGAGGCCGATACGAGCCCGACGAGCCATTTCCGTTGGAAGGCGGAGTGCGAACGGCGGGGGGCGGAGGAGGTGGCGCGGATCTGGGTGGGGGAGCTGGCGCGGCTGGGGCAGCTTTGGGTGGGGGAGCGGTTTGTGCCACACTTAAAATCGGCACTATCGTCCAAATGGCAAATGCCAGTATGCTCGTATATGAGCGAAGCTCTCTTCCGGCCATACACACCTCCTCAGTCCAAAATCACCAATACAAGTTCATTGATACCCTTCGGGGATGAAATATTGTAACGCATTCGGCTACCGGATCGATCTAGGGATCACGGCGCGGCATTAGTTGCCGCGAGAAAAGCGGCTTCGATTTCACCGCGCAGAGCATGGCATCCTCCCTACCTTCCCGAGTATCGTACCAGAAGTGCAAGAGGGCCGTCGTCATCCAAATGGATGATGTCAACGCGCTTCTGGCAAGGAGAGATTTGCAGGACTCGCGAGTAATAGCCGGACCAGATCTCCCTGATGGGTCGTTTCGGTTTTTTGGTAGATTCGCTGCAGATGGGTCCGTGCCGTGTTATGGCTAACGCCTAGCCGCTCAGCCGCATGGACGAGACTCTCTCCGTGCATTAATTGTTCAGCCAGGCGCGATTCGGCCGCGGTCAGGTCGTAGACTCGAGCCAAGACCTCCGGCGCCGTACGTAGCTTTGCCTCTGGGTCGCTGACGAAGATCATTACGGCAGGTTCGCGGGCATCTGGCGGGAAGGCGTGGACCGAGGCCGGCATCATGACAACGCCAAGAGGCCGCTTTCCGGATGGTCGGACAATCGCGATCGACCCTCCCGCCGAAACACCTTTCCCGCGAGCCGTTAGGGCAGCGGCAGCGATTCTGGAGCGTAGTTCTTTGGTCTGGTTTGAAGTTGCGGCTGCAAGTCCTTCCTTATCCGTCCGTAGGCCATCATTCTGGCTAAGAATTAGCTTGGCGGCGCGATTTGCCTCCAAAATCCGACCGTGGTCATCGACGAGAATGACGCCAGCGGGCAGGCGATCGAGCGCGTCGAGAGAAGCACGGTAACATCCGCTCAGGTCCGCCATCTTTCTATGAAGCTGTACAGCTCGTTGCAGATGAGGGAACAGCACCCGAAGAATCTCGACCTCAGCCGACCCAAATGGGCCAGCCGTTGGCGTTCGAAGACACGTGATCGCGGAACACCAGTCCTTCCTCCTGGCGATGATTCCGCCAATCTGGTGAACTCCTCCATAACGACTCGCAAAATCGTTGTAGAACTCCGTCTGCTTGAACTCAGACACTGCGAGCAGTTGCTCACTAGTCGTGATGGACTCGACTCCTTCGGCATTCAAGCGAGCGGCCCGCACTATCCAGGGGTTGATTGAACTGTAGTACTCGGCGTATTGGCGAGCGTATTCCGGATCGAAGCCAATATAGACCTCCCAATGAGCACGTGGCGATGGCAGGTCGTAGTGCATAAGCCCAACCAAGGTGCCATCAAGAACGCTTGCGACATCCTCCAGAACAGCGGACCAGAGGCAACTGTCTGCTGCCGCATCATAGATACGGCCCACCAAGGCCAGGAGCCTATCCTGTGGCAGCATCTACGCATTATAGGCGATGCCCAGAGCGAAGACAAACCACCCCCTCTCCTCTTTCGGGAGCGTTCTCGGGGCGAATGCCGAAGTACTGATACTGCCGGTACGTGATGCCACGTTCCGGTGTCGGTGCCGTCCTTACGGTCTTTGTAGCATTATCCAGGCCGGCTGTCGTCATCCAAATGGATGAGGAAGCGTATTGATGAATTCGGATTGGACCGATTCGAACGGAACTTGTGCGAGCACGCGACGCCCATCCCCTGCAAGATTATCGTCTCGCGCAACCAGACCCGCCACCGGTGACCATTTCCGCGCCCAGGAAGCGGCGTGGCAGCACTGCATTTCCTGAAAACTGCGATATTTTGCCGTGCCGACTTCAAGGGCGAGCGGTACTCTCGCCACGGCGATGCCAAAGGTCCCCATTCCTGAAGCGCTCCACGGCGCGCCGAAGAGTGCTGGATCAGATTCCGACGTTTATGAGGGTTGCCGTCGCACGTCTCGCCGGAAGAGGGCTAAGCAGGAAGCACTCCAGAGGAGACCAATGTGGACAGCCAGAGCAGCAAGAGCTTCAACAACGGCGCTATGATTTCGTGGGTTCATCAAACTGTTTACCCAGAATCCACTGACCACCTTCTGAGCCACGAAGTGGGGGAGGGCGGGCAGATTCGGAACAACCAGTCCGCTAAGAAGGATTTGGGGAATCAGCGCAATCGGAACAAGTGTACTTGCCTGATCTTCGGAATCGGACACCGATGATAGAAAGATTCCGGTTGCAGATCCGACTAAGAGCGAAACACACATTCGAAAAAAGTCGGACAACTTGTCTCCCGGCAATGTTCCGAATCCACTAACTATTGCGAATAACAGACACACCTGGAGAACGCCGAAAGCCGCCAAAGTAACGATCTTCGAGACAATATACGCTGGCAGCGACAAATTGACATCCCGCTCGATCCGGTAGAGGGCTTGCTCCTTCACAATTTCCTTTGATGCATTGTTGCACCCGCACCAAAAGCACGAAATCCCCAAGAAGAACAGGAGCAAAGGCTCCTTTTGCTCGCGCGGCGCCATTCCCCAGAACACAGCGACAAGCGAAACTCCGATGACGACACTCTGCGCGGCTGCGAACTTAAGGGTGACGTGGTCGGCAGAAAGCAGTCGGACGTACCGTGTCGTCAAAATGTGAAGCTGGCGGATGAACTCCCTGAGAGAAATGTGGGGACGTTTGAACGGGTCAGAACGCTTCACATCCGGGCGAGAGTCGAGCGCCAGATCCTGGGACACGCGCAAAGGGCGACCAATGAAGCGTTCGAATTCGCTGCTCGCACGGTACTTTCGCTGCCAGAACTCGCCCTCCGCGGCCGACAGTTTTCGATATACGTCACCGAGCTTGTCGATGCCGAACCATAGTTTGGCCCCGGCGGGTGGCCCATAGTACGCGAGAAGGCCGGGGCCGCGCTGTTTGTCATTCTCGCTAGGCGTCAGCACCACGACCTTGTCGCAGAGTTCGACGTTCGCGACGGTATGGGTTACGCAGATTACTGTGATTCCGTGGCGGCGAGCGAGGTCGCGGAATAGCTCCATCATTTCCCAGTCGGTTCCTTCGTCGAGACCGCTGGTAACCTCGTCGAGAAAGAGTAGATCCGGCCTGGAAACCGTCTCGTTGGCAAGCGCTGCCCTCTTCTTTTGGCCTCCGCTTAGCTTCCTTATAGGAGTCGTGCCGAAATCCTTAAGTCCGACACGTTCCAACGCCTGATCGACGGCGTTTTCTATCTCTGCTCGCGAGCTGTCTGCGGGGAGCCGCAACCGCGCCGAATATCGTAAACACTCTCGAAGCCTTAGATTTTCATAGAGTACGTCTCTTTGTGGAACGAGGGCGATGCTGTGCTTAAGCGCCTGAAAGTTCGCGTATAAATCCAGCTCGTTTAGATAAACCGCGCCTTTTAGCTCCGTATCGCGGTCGCCGCATGCGCGAGCGCTGAGCGCTTTCATTGCGGTTGACTTCCCAGAGCCACTGGCCCCCAGGATACAGACAAACTCCCCAGGCTCAACAACAAGATTCATGTCTGCCAGGATTGTCTTCCAATGGCCGGTGGCACGGTCATGGATGATCGTCGTGATATCCCTGGCGATAACCCGAAGCTGTCCTTCGCGGGAAAACGGAACGAGACTCCGCCCCGTAAATCTGAAGGAGAACGGATCTATGTCGATTCGATCAAGGGCTTTCAATTCCTCTGCTGCGGAAACCCGCTCTCCGTTCAGGAAGGTGCCGTTGCTGCTTGCGAGATCTCGCAGAAACGGCTTCCCATCCACGAAGCGGATCTCGGCGTGTGTTCTCGATACGCGGGGATGGTCGAGGATTATGCCGTCAACACCGGGAGCACGGCCTAGGATGCGGTCTCGGTCAATCGCCAGTTCGTCGGGCGGCCGCTGCGTCTTAAACGTCTTGCGAGGATCGTCGCCGACAATGGTCCCCTGAGCGGGCAGCCAGTCTTCGCTGTCGCGTTCGAGGTACACGATGGTGGTGAAACCGAATGTGATCCGATCATTGTGCGAGAGCTCGACGGCCTGGGACAACGGTTTCCCATTGTGCAGCGTGATTGCCCCCTGCGAAGTTGGTTTGGCCTTGTACTTTCCTCCGCTTACCAACACGACGAACTGTTCCCTCGAACAGGTTGGATCTGGGATGACTATGTCCGCTGAGGCGCTACGCCCAACCACGTATGCGCCGTCGTCCAATAGTGTCAGGGGCTCAAACCGCCTGATCTCCGGGAAATAGAGCGCTGGATATCCGGTCATTCGCCGTCCGCCCAACTAGGAATCAAATACTATAACGAAATTTCTCGCGTTCGGCAGAGTTGCCATGCCCATCGCCGTACCGTGCGAGAATATGGTGCTGAAAGAACGGGTCTGGGTCGATGAGCTCAGTTCGGCTGGGGCGAAGGATTAAGGGCCGAGCGAACGCCACTCGGTTGACTTTAATGCGAAGGTTGAATCGATGCCGACTGAATCCTACGATGGGACGGAAGCCGGAGAACGACTTGAACCCGGGACGATTCTCTCCGGAATCTACGAGATTCTCGGGCTTCTAGGCACGGGCGGCATGTCTCGTGTTTATCGGGCGCGACACGTTCATCTCAACGTTCGTCGGGCGATAAAAATCATTCGTAGCGATATTAATAATGACAGCGACCCAAAGGAATTCCTGGTGCGCGAAGCGCAGGCATTGATAGAAATCAATCACGACGCCGTAGCGCGCTGTCACGAGCTTGGATTCGACCGGGGGCGCTTCTATCTGGTAATGGAGCTGGTCGAAGGTGAGTCGTTGGAATCCCGAATGAAGGCCGGGCCGCTGGACAGCGCTGCGGTTCTCACGCTCTGGAGGAGGATGGCCGAAGGCCTGGCTGCTGTACACGCAAAGGGCGTGGTGCACCGCGATGTTTCCCCGAGCAACATCATGCTCCCTGAGGGTCGACCTGAGAGGGCCAAATTGATCGACTTTGGAATATCCTCAACGGCGCAAATGGAGACGATGACCAAAAGCGCTTTTACGGGGAAATTTGCTTATGCATCTCCGGAACAGTTCGGGCAATTTGGGGGAAAGGTCGGCCCGAAATCAGATATTTTCAGCCTCGGCCTCGTTCTGGCCGAAGCGGCGAGCGGCTCTCAGGCGTACAGAACGCCTTATGAGCTGCAACTCCCGCCAGATTTGCCGAACGAATTTCGAGGCGGGATTCTAAAGCTGATCGAGCCCGATCCTTCACTCCGGCCAGACACAGCTTCTCCTGACGCTTCCGGTGGCAGTCAACCAGTGAGACCGGGCCATTGGTTTGATTTTATTAATACCATGCCACCCTGGGCGGCCCTTGGGAGCTTAGGCGCGCTGTGGTTGGCGGGGGCCCTCGCTGGTCGGGCGCTGAACGATTTTCTGGCAAACCTCCTTATACGCGACCCCGCCGACACGTTCTTGTCGCGAGCGGTTTTCCAGATTCATCAGAGTACTGCAGGGGCTGTTTTCATTGCCTTATTTTTGGTAGCAGCTGGTTGCTTGCCAGTAATTACCTTTGGTGCTGTTGGCCTTCGTCTTGTTCTGAAAACGATGCCTTGGAGACGGTGTCTTCTCACCGCCGGCTCTTGGGTTGGAATTTTAGCCATTCCTTGGATCGTAATTACTTTTCTTCAGGTAAAGGAAGGAGATGTTTCCGGAAGCGTCACGGACAACATCGTCAGGCTGGGTCGCCTGCTCCATGCGGACAGCGACGATGACGACGCCGAACTTCTTGCATGGCCATTCTACATTTGTTGTGCCATTGGAGCCGAGTTCGTCAGCCGATCGCTAGAAAGGCGGTTCGATCTTGTCCGACCGCTGTGGCAAAGCGCGCTACGCGCACTTTTCTGCGTGGGTATCTGGTTGACGGCATCTTATGTGACAGCCGACTTTTTCAGCGAAACGACCTTCGCGGTAGCGATCGGATGTGCCCTTGCTATCACGGGAACGCACGCAGTATTCACGGGTCTCTGTGAAAGCGTCGAAGAGCGGGCGACCGCGAGACAAGCTCCATGGATGGCTTTCGCCGGATTTTCGTTGATCGGCGGATTTGTTGGAAGCGCCATTTTCAATGTTGCCGATGACGAGACGGTCAGCGTTTTGAAAGCCACCGCCCTGGTATTAGCGAGCTCCGTCGCCATCGGTTTAGTTGCGGCTGTTGGGATTCACAGGGTGTTGAAGGAGACAACATGGCGGGACTGTTTCAAAACTGCGGCGATCTGGGCAATTGTCTGCACTGCTCCCTGGCTAGCCGAGACGATAGTTCGATTAACGCCGACTTTGAAAGACTTTTCGCGGCCAGTAATGCTCATAGCTTTTCTCGGAAGCGCCCTTGTAGTGGAGTACCTGAACAGGCGGATTGAAAGGTCGTTTGCAATTGTGCGACCGATAGGTCAGAGTCTGTTAAGGACTTTACTATTCGCGGGGGCGTGCAGCGTCTATCTCCTAAACGGCGATTGGGAATCGAGCATGCCGTTCGTCTGGGCTGCATTTGCATTGGTCTGTGGCCATGCGCTCAGCAGGTGTGCCAAGCAGATGGTAGCCCTCCGACTTCGATCGATGACTCTGGCCTCCGGCGATCTCGGTATCCCAAGGCCACCTGGAATTGATCCTGTTTGGCGAGCGGTTACGCTGTATGGCAACTTCGCGGTCATAATCATGGCAGCTGTCGCGTGGAGCGCAGACGGCAGTCCGTTTCTAAGTGTGATGCGGCTGACGACTGATCTGACCTGTGACTGGAAATTGGATGGGGAAAGAAAAGGTCAGATGGAGGTGGGCAACACGCAAACAGTGTCGGTCGCACCGGGCATGCACGCTATCGAGGCTGTGACTGACGACGGAAAAGACGAGTGGCATAATAATATTGAACTTGCGGCGTTACAGGACGTTCCCGTGACGATCACCTTGGCCGTCGTGCGAGCACAACGCGAATCATGGCAGGACAGAGCTACCGGCCTCACGTGGACGCGCAAAGACAATGGTTCAGACGTTGATTGGAAGGCTGCGCGCGATTACTGCGAAGGTATGCGATTATCACGGTCCGCATGGAGGTTGCCTACCATTGCAGAACTGGCGACGATCCATGACCCGTCTTTGTCGTCGTCGTTTTTACGGGACGACCCGCAGCGAGCATACAAGGTGAATTATCACATCAAAGGCGATATCGTGCTAACCGAGAGCTCCGTTTGGAGCAGTACCGCTCTTGAAGATCGGGGAGATCGGCACTGGTATTTCGATTTCACCGTCGGTTATCGAAATCCCTATTTGGGTGACGATCCGTGGCTAAAACGCGCGCTGTGTGTGCGGTCCGAGTGATAGCCTTTGATGACTCACCGCCTAATGACCGTCTGGAACCTGTAAGAGCCAGTTCAGTTCGGTTCCGCCTCAAAGGCCGTAGTCGCTAGTTTTTGGCGGGGTGCGCGATCGACCACGGATTCTTTACGCCCGCACACGACGCGTTCTCGACACGAGTTCTTCGCGAGTTGAGTTGGCGGTCTTGACGATGGGGAACAGTTTCCAGGCTTTATCGCACCGCCTTAGTGCGCCACCACGCTTTTCTTTAGCACATAGACAAACCGCCCTGCGGCATCGCCAGAGGCCATTGTTCCCTCAATGTAGTCATCGAAAGGACTCGCGTTGGCCACTAATATTCGGTCTCCGGGCTTAAGTGCCAGCAGTTTCCCTTGTTTAACGGCCAGTAGGACCGTAAACTCATCCCCCTTGAAGTAAGGAAGTCCCTCTGGGCTAGCGGCCGCTAGCACCACAGCATTGCCAGTTGGCACTCCTACCAGCCGACAGGTTGTTCCGCTCTTAACGCCCGGAGCGGGGTCGTCCAATCCGCAGGAACAAAGCAGCAGGCCCAGCAATGCGAGCGGTATGGTTATTTCCATCTTCGTGAACATCGCGGCTACCTAATTTCAGCGAAATACTCAACGAACGTACGCACTCTACGACACATCTCCAATGCTCCTTCAGGAATATAGAGCATTCGAATGCATGACTCCGCTTCGCTTCGCAGGCTTAACATTATACAAGGGCGAATCGGCTATTTTCATACATGAGATCCCAAGTCTCAACCGCTCTCGATTTGGGATGGTTGTGGTCCGATGGTCCGTAGAACGATTGGAATCGAGTTCGGCTTGGCGCTTGACGCCCAGTTTGTCACGTACACCTCCTAGGTCCGGCCGCGCCGTGGTGCTTCGTTCACACCTCTTGTTTTGATAGAATGGGCCACGCCGAGGGAGGCAATCAACACGCGAGTGCCCCGTCACGCCGTCCTGCTGCTCGAATTTGTCGGTACGCTTTTCGCTGCGGAACCTTTCGCGGGTACGTGGAGGCTCGATCCCATCAGGTCTTCAGGAACGATCCCGAAAGATGAGACCGTCATTATTGATAAACGGGGCGAACGTTATCGGTCGAGGTGCGAGTCGTTAATGGGGGTTCCGACAATTCGACATTTGTGATCAGGTACACGGCGCGCCGAGAAATGGGGGTATGGGGCAGGTCCAAAAAGGTCCCTACGATGGGGTGGCGCTAAAGCGCATCAATGTCAATGCGATAGAGACGACCTATCTGTCAGGTGGTAATGAGGCAAGATCGACTCGTGCCGTCGTCTCGAAAGACGGCAGAACCATGACATCGACGGGTCAAGCGCCCGGTCCCGGGGAACACCTTGCGTGGACCATGGTCTTTGAAAAACAGGGGCATCGTGCACGATAAACGCCATTTGCCGGCGCTGTTCATCTCTGTGTCAGCGAAATCACGCGCTCACTTTTTCGTTAAGGCGAACGACCCCAGCCAGCAACAGCCTGACGAGATCTCCCTGATGGCAGGTATCGGTCTTCCCATAGATCCTCTGGAGATGCGACCGGGCCGTGTTATGGCTAATCCCGAGTAATCCGGCCGCTCGAACCAGGGGCACACCTTGCATCAGTTGCTGCGCCAGTCCGGATTCTGCCGCCGTCAAATCGTAAATATTC
>Ga0302324_100007905_pt1 | contig 22521 bp, 23 predicted proteins | sample Palsa_T0_1_FD_201949 | JGI IMG/M metagenome (GOLD analysis project Ga0302324, IMG submission 201949) | Peat permafrost microbial communities from Stordalen Mire near Abisko, Sweden - Palsa_T0_1 | ecosystem: Environmental > Terrestrial > Soil > Palsa > Peat permafrost | place: Sweden: Abisko...
CTTTTGTCGACCCTGTCGCTGACAAGTTCAAAGAACTCCATCAGAGCCAGGGTCGCCAGGGATTTCAGTGGAAATAATTCTATTCTGTTTTTTGCAAATATCTCAGCAGTAAATGCGGCGATTCCACTCCCCAGATTTGCACCCAAAAGGACCTTTGGAAAATGGCGCACCACGGGATATGCTAGAAAGACAAAATCCGGTAATACAACTTGCCGAAGGATTCCGTTTTTCGAGTCGTTCGACAGAGGGAGAGAGAATTAATGTTCAAAGGATTTATTTGGGGGAAAAACGCGGGCCACGCCGTGGTCGCGGCCGGGTTGGTGGCCGGCGCCATCATCGCGGTAGCGCCAGCGGCGTCGGCCGCGACCAACAACTGGTACGTGGCTACCACGGGTACCAATACCGGTAGAGCCTGCACCAATGCGGCCAAGCCCTGCCAGACGATTACCTACGCACTCGCGGAGCAGGCCGCATCCGGTCAGGGCGGCACCATCCACGTCGCCGCCGGCACCTACACCGAGCAAGTCGTGTTCGCCAATGCCGATAGCAACGTGAAGCTCAGCGGTGCCGGTTCGACCACCATCATCCAGCCTCCGAGCTCAGGCCTGGCGTCGGATACCGACACCGACAGCTCCTACCCCCAGTACTACGTGATCGACGTGACCCCGGGCACCACGAACGTGTCCATCAAGAACTTGGCCGTCAGCGGTCTCAATGGCATCGGGTTCCTCGACACCGATGGCAGTGGCTGCGGCCAGGATTATGTGGGCGTCTACTACCACAGCGCTTCGGGCTCAATGTCCAAGGTCTCGGTCACGGGGATCGACCTGCCCGCCGACCTGTTCGGCTGCCAGGGCGGTCAGGGCATCTACGTAGACGGTAACTCGACGGTCACGATCAACAAGGCGTCGCTGCTGACACCGACGGTCGGCACCGTCACGAAAGCCAGCATCCCGTCTGGTACCTTCACCAATCAGATCCTGCCGGTCCACAGCACGAGCGGATACACCTCCGGCGCCATCCTGGTGGGCGGCTTCAGCCTGAGCGCAACCCTGGACGGCGCGCACGCGTTTTTCGTCAGCGGCACGCTCCCCGAGACTGTGGGGTCGGGTTCGACGGTGACCTTCAACGCCGACACTCCCGCCTACGACAAGAACGGCATCACCTGTGATGACAACGGCGCGACTTGCACCATCACCAACTCCACGGTACAGGGCGAAGGACCGACCAACGCAATTGCCCAAAACGGGATCCAGGCCTTCGGGTCGAGCGCAGTGATCACCGGGAACACGGTGTCGGGCAACACCTATTCGGGTGGCGGCGCCGGGAACTCGGCCTCCGGGATCCTGCTTCTCAACGGCGATACCTTCACCGTGACCGGCAACACTGTGTCCAGCAACGACGTCAACATTTATGCCGGCGACGTGCCGGCCTACGGCTTGCAAGCGCCGACCGTCGGTACTTGGACGATAAGCAACAACACCGTCTCGGGAGCCACCGATGTTGGTGAGTCCAGCTTGGAAAACGGATACAGCGAAGGGATCCAACTGGACAGCACGACCAACACCGTGAACGTCCAGGGGAACACCGTCACCACGAGCCACCAGGGAGGCATTCTCCTCACCGGCGTGACCGGGGCCAACATCGGTGGTACGGGCACCCTGGGCAACACGGCTGAAGGCAACGAGGTCGGCCTGATCCTGGGCGGCCCCGGGAGCGCCTACTCGGGCAGTGGGGGCGCCGGAAGCCCCGGATTCTCGAGCACCGGCAACTCCATCTCAGGTAACACCCTGAGTGACAACCTGGGCGGTGCCCTGGTGCAAGGCGCGTACGCCCCGGCCGAATTTGGAGGCTCAGTGCCGGGCGCGGCGTACTCCAACACGTTCCAGGGCAATACCTGGTCGGAGAACGGAGCCGCCAACGTCGTCGACTTCAGCGGTTTCCAGACCTCGCCCGTGACCAACCAGTACGGGCCGAGCGATCCCAACTCGGTGGCGGGCCTGACGGACAACAGCTGCGATCCGAGCGCAGGCGGTTCCGCCTCGTTCAACAGCTTTACCAGCACGTCGGGCGACTTCTGGGCCTGCTAACGACAACGACCCGGCCAGGATGCTGCGATTGGCAGCCGGGCCGGTCGTTGACAAAAAGCCATTACCATTTACCAAAGAGGCCGACCCGCAAGGGTCGGCCTCTTCACTCCCAGCCGGTATGCCACGTGACGCACGGGGCGCCCTAGTGGGCCGGCCATAATTCGCCCCCGACGCCTACCCGGAGGTCTCCATGAATACCGCCCACGACCTGGCTGTCGAGTTGGCGAAGCTCGGTGCCGCCACCCTCGGGGAGTCGGGCGGCCGGCCGATGGTTCCGCGCTTGAAGGCCGCTTGGCCCGGGGCCCGTTTGGCCGCCCCCGCCTACACCGTCGCGTGCGCTCCGGCGGACAACCTCGCCATCCACGTGGCCGTTTCCAAAGCTCCGCCAGGCCACGTCCTGGTCGTCGACGCCTCCGCCATCCCCGAACGGGGCTTCTGGGGTGAGGTGCTCACCACCGGGGCCGAGGCTAGGGGCCTGGTCGGCCTGGTCATCGACGGCGGCGTGCGCGACGTCTCGGCCCTCGAGGCCCACCGCTTTCCGGTGTTCGCGACCCTGGTAGCCCTGCGGGGCGCCACCAAGAAAGGCCCGGGCGCCGTCGGTAACACGATCGAGGTGGGTGACGCCCGGGTCGACAGCGGGGATTGGATCGTGGCCGACGCCGATGGGGTGACCGTCGTACCCGCCGATGAGCTGGACACCGTCCTGGCCGCCGGCCGGGCCCGGGCGGCCAAGGAAGACGGCTTCTTCCGGGAGCTCAAGGCGGGCCAGACGACCATGGACCTGCTGGCCCTGGATGCCAGCCGGATAGCCGGCGCCTAATGCGTTGTGTACCTAGTGCGTCGTATACCTAATGCGTTGTGTAGCTAATGCGTTGTGTACCTAGTGCGTTGTGTAGTTGATGGGTCCGGCATCCTTGACTCCCACGGCGAAGCAGAAACAGTGGATGGGGGCGTGGTCCGAGACGGGCCGGAGGGTGTGGACTTTGTCAGGCGGGATGTGGACCAGGTCACCCTGGCCGATCTCCCGGACGTCGCCCTCGATGTCCATTATCCCCCGCCCTGACATCACGTAATAGAACTCGTGGGTCGGATGCGAGTGGGGTTCGACGTGACCGCCGCCGGCTACCTCGAACTCGTTGACCAGTTCGAGGAACCCTCCGTTGGTCACGTCCTTCATCTCGCGGGACTCGACCATCCACCACACGGGCACGGTCCCGTTGTGCTCGACAACGGGGGCCTTGTCGCGGACGTTGCGGACATCCATGATCTCTTCCCTTCCGAGCCCGCGCCGGGCGCGGACGTCTAACGTGGGCCCGAGCGTAGATCAGCATCGGGAGGGACGAGTTGGGCGCAGTGGCGAGTCAGGTGAAGGCGGTCCGACTCAGCGAAACGGCGTGGGAGCCCTTCGGGTGGATCCCGGTGCCGAATACCGACCCTCGCGACGGCAGCCACCGGCTGGCCTTCGATTGGGCCGACGCACACGTCAACGTCATCAGCCACACCCTCGACGAGGTGGTGCCCATCGAGGGAGGGCTGCGCTGCGACGTGCTGTATCGCCACGACACCCACACCCAGGTCCTCATGTCCCTGGACAGCGACGCCGTGTTGGCTGTCGCTCCCGCAGGGTCCGACTTCTCCGATCCTGCCCACGCAGGCCAGGTGCGGGCCTTCTTGCTTCGCCCCCAGGAGACGATCGTTCTGCACAGAGGCACCTGGCACTGGGGCCCGTTCCCTCTCGGGGCCGACCGGGTAACCCTGTTCAACGTTCAGGGTTTTCGCTACGCCGAGGACAATGCCGGCGTCGACCTCGCCGGTCAGGGACTCTCGATCGACGTTCTGGTGTAGCGGCGGCCGCCAGGGCTACTCCTCCGGTCACGACTTCCCGGCCCGCTTGCGACGATGGTGGATCTCCATGGTCAGCAGGACTCCACAAACGAGTCCCACCGCAAACCCGGAGGAACCCCATATCAACCGGACTCGAATGCCGTGGCTGAAAACGACGAGCAGCACCGCGGCTGCCACGAGTACGAGGATGAGGACGTGAGGACGAAACCGCTTCATCAGGCTCCTTGGCTTAGGGCTCGTGGCGAGCCCTTGCTACGGGTAGGGCAGGTTGCCTCCGTCGATGTTGCCCTCCCAGGTCGACTGCGGCCCGGCGTTGAGTCCGTGGTTGGTCTCGGAGTCGTATTGCTTGGAAGTCCGGTTCGTGGACGCCATCAGCCTGTTGAAGTCGGCCTGACTGGTAGGACGGCTGCCTTGCGCTGTGGTGGCTTTGTTCGCCATCACGCCCGCCAGGTTGAAGTGGTATTGCTCGTGCCGGAGCAACGCCGGTCCGTTGGTCGTGTCGTTCTTGGCGCTCGGCTTGGCCCACATGTTGGGGGGGTCTTTGGTGACGGTGAAGCTGCCCGAAAAGCCGAAGACCCACGCTGACTGCGCCGCGAACTCTTGATCTTCGCCGGCGTCGGCGAAATCGGGCCACGACACCGTCGGGACCGATGCCGCGGCCCCGCCCCCGCCCCCTGGGCCGGGTGTGGCACCGTCGCGTTGAACCGCAAGCGTTTGCACCGGCTGGGTGCCGTCGGCCACCTGCCCCTGATCGGCGCCGGCGCCGCCGACCGTCTGTCCAATGCCGCTTGGATCGACGGTCATGATCGGATCGGCGCACAGCGCCGGGCTTGCGGAGCTGCCTTCGGTTGGCTGGGTCCCACCCTGCTGATCGGCCCCCTCGGTCCCATCTGTGGTGTCGCGCTGCGCCACCACCGGCCGCCTCGTCGATCTGCCCGCCAGCAGACCGGCGACGGCCCGATTGCCGGCGGATTTCTGTAGACGCATCACGAACGTCGGTCCCTGGACTGCGCTCGTCCGATCCGACCTCTCGTCGACCCGCTCGGCCTTCTGATCCTGCTCGGGCTCGAGGTCGCGGTTCCTCACGGCCATAGCGTAGGCGATGCGTCGATGCCGAAGGCCGGGTGCGGCCTCCGCCAGGTGGCTCCTTGATCTTTACATCCCTTTCACGGTTACCAACAGACGCGAGTCGGAGTGGCCGGGCGGAGCCTGGGTTGTCCCGTACACTCTTTCACCATGCCTCGCGGCCGCTGGTTTATCCTGGCCGGGCTATCGGCGTTAATAGCCGTTGGCGTTGCTCTTGCCTTGCTTTCGTGGAAGTGGCACGGCGAACTGGCAACGCCGGCGGGCCAGGCAACCCAAACCGTCGTCTTCGATTGCAGCGCCCCTTGGGGGGCCGACACTGTGCGAGGTCCGACCGAGACGACCTATGCGATCATCGGAAGGCCCTGTGGCGAGCGGCACGTCTATCGGGTCATCACTGTGGTCGACGTCATCCTGGGTGTGATTGGCGTCGCCGTGGTCACCAATTGGGGCCGGATCAGGTTTGCGGAACCCACCCCCTCATAGACGACCCGGCTACTCGATTGGGTGGGTGCGATGAGTTCGGGCTGCATATAGCGTCTGACTCGTAGTCCTGGTATCCCCCCCGATCGCTCAGGAGCCTGAATGCGTCGCGTCGCAGAGTTCGTTCTCCGCCATCGAAGGCTGGTCGTGCTCGGATGGCTGGTCGTTGTCGTGGCCGGGATGGCGCTAACCCAGCAGACGGTCAAGCGGTTGGTTGTCGATTTCTCCCTCCCGGGCCAGCCAGGGACGGAGACGGCCAGCAAGATCGACGCCGAGTTCCATGCCGGGGGCAAGACCGCCCCATACGTAGTCACCCTGACCATGCCGGCGGGACAGTCGATCGCCACCCACGAGCCCGAGGTCGCGAAGACCTTTGCCGCCGTGCAGGAGCAAGTGCCTCAGACGCAGGTGATCGACGAGGCCAACACCGGTAGCACGGGGTTTCGCACCAGCGATGACCGTACCGCCTACGCCCTGGTGTACTACCGCTTTCTCAGCAGTCCCAGCGCCAAGCTGCCTACCTCGAAGATACTGGCCACGCTGAAGAGCACCGCCCCCGCTGGGGCGGTGGTGGGGGCCACCGGCGAGGATCCCCTATCCGCCGGCAGCTCGTCGGGCGGCGGACCCGGCGTGCTGGCCGAGACCTTCCTAGGGGCCCTGGGCGCGCTCGCTGTCCTGGCCTTCGTCTTCGCCTCGTTCCTCGCCTTCCTTCCTCTGGTCGTGGCGGCCGCGTCGATCCTGACGACATTCATCCTGCTGCTTCCGCTGACATACCTGACGAACGTGTCGTTCATCGTGGAGTTCCTGGTCGCGCTGATCGGCCTCGGTGTTTCCATCGACTACTCCCTCATCTTCGTGACCCGGTGGCGGGAGGAAAGAGACCACGGACGGGACAACCACGACGCGGTAGTGGTCGCCATGGAGACCTCAGGGAAGGCCGTGTTGTTTAGTGGCTGCACCGTGGCGATCGGTTTGCTGGCATTGGTAGTCCTGCCCGTGCCATTCATGCGCAGCATCGGCTTCGGTGGGGCGCTCATTCCGCTCTCGGGCGTCCTCGCCACCCTCACCCTGACGCCGGCGATCCTGGGTGGCATCGGCCCGCGTGTGGACTGGCCCAAGATCCGCCACGAGAACCGAGCCAGCCGCATGTGGAGCGGATGGGCCCGGGCCGTCGTCCGCCATCGCATCGCGGCGGTGGGCGTGGCCGTGTTGGCGCTCGGGCTGCTGTTCGTCTCGTTCCTGGGCATCAGGATCGGGCTGGCATCGTCGTCGTCGCTGGCCAAGTCCGGCCAGGCTTACGAGACCCTCCAACGGTTGGAAGCCGCCGGGGTCCCAACCGGCGTGCTGACACCTATGCAGGTCCTCGTCGATTCCCCATCAGCTCAGCCCGTGGCTGCCGCGCTGCGCAACGTACCCGGAGTCGAACGGGTCGTGACGGCCGCCGGACCCGGCCAGACCGCCGACGGTCACAGCATCGTGATCGTCATCCCCCGTTCGGAGACCGTCAACTCGGCGTCCGTCGGCCCCGTGCGAGCCGTCAAATCCGCGACCAAGTCCATGCCCGGTGTCATCGGGGTCGCCGGGGTCGGCGCCGATCAACTCGACTTCCTACGCGCCGTGTACGGGAACTTCCCCACCATGCTTGCGGTCATCGCCGTACTGACCTTCATTCTTCTGGCCCGCGCCTTCCGGTCGATTCTCCTGCCGATCAAGGCCGTGCTCCTCAACCTGCTCACCCTCTCGGCCACCCTCGGTTTCATGGTCCTGTTCTGGCAGTACGGCCACGGTTCGGAAGCGGTGTTCGGGGTGCATGCAACCGGCGCCGTCACGTTTTGGGTCCCGTTGATGGTCTTCGCATTCCTCTTCGGTCTGTCGATGGACTACGAAGTGTTCATCCTGTCGCGTATCCGGGAGGAGTACGACCGGTCCGGCACCACCGACGGGGCCGTGATCGAAGGCATAGGCCGTACCGGGCGCCTAGTGACTAGCGCGGCCCTGATCCTGTTCCTCGCCTTCGTAGCTCTAGCGTCCGGGCCGGGCACCGACCTCAAGACCTTCGCCTCAGCCCTCGGATTTGGGATTCTGCTGGACGCCACCGTCGTCCGGTCCCTACTCGTCCCGGCGCTGGTGTCCCTGTTCGGCGAGTGGAACTGGTGGTTCCCCGACCGGCTGGCCCGCCTGCTGTTGATACGGCCGGCCCGACGATCCATCAACCCACCAGCGGGCGCAAACCCGTGACGTCGCGCTACTTCCAGGCGAGCGTCAGATCCTTGACGTGGCGAAGACCAGGCGGATACTCGAGTTCCTCGTGCCCGGGCTTGATCCAGTAGTCGGGAATGCGGCGGTGCCACTCCGCCAGCGTGATGCGCAGCTCGCGACGGGCCAAGTGGGATCCGAGGCAGCGGTGAACACCGGCGCCGAACGCGATATGACGGTTGACGTCCCGGTCGAAGCGCACGTCGAACGAATCCGGGCACTGCTTCTGATCGATGTTCGCGGCGCCGTAGCTGACCACGACCGCAGTCCCCTTCGTCACCATCTCACCGTTCGGCATCGTCGTGTCCTCAGTGGCGACGCGCGGCACACCAAACGCCACTGGCGACTCCCACCGCATCAACTCCTCGACCGCGTTCGGGATAAGTGATGGATCGCGAGCGATCTGCTGGCGATGGTCGGGGTGGGTGGCAAGGAAGGCGTACATGCAAGTGAGAGAATCACTGACCGTGTCGAGACCGGCGATCAAGAACAAGAAGCAGATGTCGAGGATGTCCTCACGGGTGAGGCGCTCGCCGTCCACCTCGGCTGCCAGAAACATCGATATGACATCGTCGGTGGGACTCTGGCGGCGATCGTCGACCAGCCCACCGAAATAGTCGTAGATCTCCTGTCCCGTTCGCTCCAGCACCGCCGCTCTGGCACCGAAATCGACCAAGGCGTTGGGGTCGATCTTCTCGGCATGCAATATCCCGTCCCGCATGCCCAGGAACATCCTGAGGTCCTCCTCCGGCAAGCCCATCATCCCGAGGAACACCGAGGACGGGAACAGCTCGGCGAACTCCTCTGAGAAGTTGCACTCGCCGTTATCGATAAAACCGTCGATGAAGCCGTTGACCCGTTCGGTGATGTCCTTTTCCCGCTCGTCCATCCTCCTGGGCGCAAAGAGCGGGTCGAGGAGCTTGCGGTACTTGGAGTGATTCGGAGGGTCCACGTTGAGCGGAATCAGGGGCCGGACGTTACCCAGATTCAAGTCGACCCGCGACGAGAACAACTCGTGATGTCGCAGCACGTGCTCGGTCATCGCCCGGTCAAAACTGAGGGCCATGCCCTCGGTTGGTTGGAGGAATCCGCCTCCCTCGATCATGGCCGCGTATCTCGTCTGCGGGGCGGCCAGGTCAGACATGGCCGCGAGGAAGGCGTCTGGATCGGCGATCGCGGCCAAAGCCCTTACCGGCTGGGTCCCACCGTCAGAATCGCTCACAGTCGTCCTCCGTTCAAGGGTGGCTCGCCGGGCTCCCTCAGCAACGGCGTCAAACCTCCGCGACTTGCAAATGTAGCAACTTTAGCCTCAATTGTTCCATGGCGGCCCGGATCGGCGCTCGGTCTTCACGGGCGAGCGGCTCGGCCCGGGTAGCGTCGGTGACCTCCGTCACATCGGGAGGGCGGCCACGGTAGCGTCGGCAGCAGTGAGTTTCCGACGATCGACCGGCCGGCGAAGATGCTTGACCTTCTGATCCGAGGGGGTACCGTCGTCGACGGTACCGGCGCGCCGGCTCGGATAGTTGACGTCGGGGTCCAGAACGGTTTGATAACCAGCGTGGGACCGACCGATGAGCCGGCCCGGCGCCGCTTGGACGCGACGGGTCTGGTGGTGGCGCCAGGGTTCGTCGACATACACACCCACTACGACGCCCAGCTGGCTTGGGACCCCACGGCCAGCCCGTCCCCGCTGCATGGCGTAACCACCGTGATCGGGGGCAACTGCGGGTTCGGCCTAGCTCCGGCCGGACCGGACCACGGTGACTATCTGATGAGGCTGATGTCTCGCGTGGAAGGCGTTCCGCTGGAGGCGTTGACCGCGGGGCTGTCGTGGGACTGGTCTTCCTACGGTGAGTGGTTGGCATCGCTCGAAGGGGCCGTCGGGGTCAATGCCGGGTTCCTCGCAGGCCATTCCACTTTGCGCCGGGTCGCCATGGGCGACGCGGCCGTAGGAGAAGCAGCTTCGCCTGCAGCGGTGGAGACCATGGTCGGCCACCTCCACCAAGCGATGGTTGCGGGGGCTCTCGGGTTGTCCACTTCACAGGCCCCGACCCACCGCGACGGCGACGGAAGCCCGGTCCCGTCCCGCTTCGCCGACCGACATGAGTTGCTGGCGCTGGCGGCCGCGGTCCGGGAACATGAGGGCACGACCGTCGAATTCATCCTGCCCGGCTGCCTCAACGGTTTCACCGACGACGAGGTCGCCTTGATGACCGACCTTTCTTTGACCGCGGGCCGACCGGCGAACTGGAACGTTCTGGGCGTGTCGGCGCTCAACCCGACCGGTCATCTCGACCAGCTAGAAGCGTCCAGCCGGGCCGCGAAAAAGGGAGCGCGGGTAGTCGCCTTGACCTTGCCCCAGGCCATGACCATCCGGCTGTCGTTCCTTTCCGGCGCCATCCTGGACGGTCTCCCCGATTGGGGTCCCACCATGACGCTCCCGGTCCCCGACCGCTTGAAAGCGCTGTCCAACCCGGCTGTGCGCCAGAGGTTGGCCGAGGGAGCGGCCTCGCCCGAGGCGGGGGTGCTCCGCTATCTGACCAACTGGCGCCAGCTCGAGTTCGCAGAGACCTTCGACGCGTCGAACGCGGCGCTCGAGGGGCGAAGCGTGGGCGACATTGCCGTGGAGCGCGGACAAGATCCCTTCGACGCTTTGCTTGACGCAGTGATCGCCGACGGGCTCAGGACCGGCCTCCGACCTCCGATGCCCAAGTTGAACGACGAGGACTGGCGCCTCCGGGCCCAGGCCTGGCTGGACCCGCGGACGGTCGTAGGCGGGAGCGACGCCGGCGCCCATCTCGACATGATGTGCGGAGCGATCTACACATCCAGCCTTCTGCAGAGCGTCCGCGATCACGAGACCCTCACCTGGGAGGAGGCCGTTCGACAGCTCACCGACGTGCCTGCCAGCCTTTACGGCCTGAGGGACCGAGGTCGCATCCAGGTAGGCGCCCACGCCGACCTGGTCCTGTTCGACCCGTCCCGGGTGGCCCCGGGACCGGAGCGGACCGTGGCGGACCTGCCCGGAGGTGCTTCCCGCTTGTACGCAGACGCCGATGGGTACGAGTGTGTGATGGTCAACGGGACAGCGGTCGTCGAAGCCGGTCGGCTGACCGGTGCCACGCCGGGGACACTTCTCCGCTCCGGGCGCGACACCACGACGGTGGAAGTGCCGGGAGTTCCCGACAACAGCAGCTAGCGCAACGGAAGCCACCCCACGGCCTCGCACGGCTCGCAGCCCACAGACGTCCGAACACCCTCCCGGCCCGCCCTCGTTCTTCTCCTTTCTTCGGCGGAAGGGCAACCGTCCCGAAGTCTCGGGAGTCATGGATACCGACAGCGGCGAGCCTGCTCGGCGTCAACGTCAATGATCGGTCTCCATGAGGCATCCCAACCGAATCGAAGGGAGAACCATGTCCCGCTTGATGAACCTGGCGCTGGCTCTGACCGCCAGCAGCACCGCGTTGATCGGACTGCAGGTCGCCCCGGCCCACGCAGCCACCTCGCCCGGCAACGACGCCCTGCTCGTTGGAGAGCTCGGCTACGAGGGTGGCGCGCTCCCTGGTGGGTTCCACCCGACCTCCGGAACGGTCGAAGTGGAGTTCTACTCCGTGCCCCTCGTACTCGAAAAGAAGGTCGGTAAGTCGGGGCACTTCAAGATCGAACTGTCACCGGGCAAGTACACCGTGATCGGTTGCGGCCCCTCGACGTCGGGCACGCCCAACAGCCAGTGCAGCAGTCCGCAGACTCTCTCCCTGGCTGCCGGGGAGGTCGACCACATCAAGCTCATCTGGGCGTACGTTCCCTAGCGACGATCAACGACGCCTACTGGCCCACCCGTCCGTCGATACGTTCGCGCAGCAAGTCGGCGTGCCCGGCGTGGCGGGCGTACTCCTCGATCATGTGCACCAGCACGTCGCGCAGGCTGACGGCTTGGCCGTGTCGGTCGACCCCGGTCATCTCGAGCGTTGACGCCTCGTGGACAAACCGCTCGGCAAACCGCACCTCATCCCGCCAGGCGGCCCAGGCGGACGCCACCATTTCTGGGTCGGACTCGGCCTCGTTGAATGCGGCGTCACGATCGTCGTCGCTCCGATATAGCCAAGGGGCGTCCTGGCCGGCGAGGACTCGGCGAAACCAATAGCGCTCGACATCGGCCAGATGGCGAACCAGCCCGAGGAGTGACATCGTCGAGGGCTGGACCGACCGGCTGGCCATTCCGATGGCATCGAGCCCCGAGCATTTCAACTCGATGGTCAGGCGGTAGTCACGCAGGTAACCCACCAACGTCGCCCGCTCGTCGAGTAGACCGACATCGCTACGCGGGTCGTCTTCGGGGCGGACGAACATGTCTGACCATCCAAAGTTGCGGGTACCGCGATCCTCCCGCAGCCCGGCGTCTGCCCGGTCTTCGGATCCTGAGCTGGAGTCGCTTGTCATGACACCAGGGTCGACGATTCGGGTGGCTCGCGCCACCCGTATTCACTCCGCATCGGCCCTACCGTTCTGGCAGTCTTGACAGATGCAGTTCAGCCCCGAAGAACTGGCGTGGGCGACAGACGTCGTCGGACGGATGGTGCCTCCCACGCCTCAGTACGTTTGGCCGCTACTCGGCCACAAGACGGGTGCCGAAGTCTGGGTGAAGCACGAGAATCACACACCTACAGGCGCTTTCAAGGTCCGCGGCGGCCTCGTCTACGCGGAACGGCTGCGCCGACGCAGTCCGGGGGTCAAGGGAATCGTTTCTGCCACTCGCGGCAACCACGGCCAGAGCCTGGCCTTCGCCGGACGAGCAGCAGGGATCGACGTCACCATAGTGGTGCCCGAGGGGAACAGCCCCGACAAGAACTCGGCCATGCGCGGCTACGGCGCGGACCTGATCGTGCACGGGCACGACTTCCAGGCCGCCCGGGAGCACGCCAGCGCGATCGGTGCCGCGCAGGGGCTCGAAACCGTACCCTCCTATCACCCGGATCTGGTGCTCGGCGTGGCCACCTACGCTCGGGAGCTGTTCGCCGCCGCCGGAGAGCTCGACGCCGTCTATGTGCCGGTAGGAATGGGGTCTGGGATCAGCGGCGTCATCGGCATCAGAGACCTGCTCGGCCTGAGGACCGAGGTGATCGGGGTTGTCGCAGACGCAGCACCCGCGACAGCTCGTTCGGTCGCGGCCGGCCGGGTTGTCACGACCGACACCGCGGCGACATTCATCGACGGAGTTGCCTGCCGAGTCCCCGACGCCGACGCCATCGCAATCATCAGCGCCGGCGCGTCCCGCATATTGACCGTCAGCGAGGACGATGCAGCCGAGGCCATGCGAGTCATCTTTGCCGCCACTCACAACGTCGCCGAACCTGCTGGTGCACTGGCACTCGCTGGGCTGTTGTCCGAGCGCTCCGGGTCGGCTCGAAAGCGGGTCGCCGTGATTCTCACCGGCGGCAACGTCGACGCCGATCTGTTGCTCGAGGTCCTAGGCGGTCATACCCCTACCGTGTGAAAGGGTGCCGATAGGAGTCAGATCCGCGACTCATCCCAGGAGTGCTCGTTTCCTTGGTAGAGCGAGTGTTGGAGCGCCGTCGCTCGTCACCACCTGGCAAGCTGGAGGACGCTATGGCTCTCATTGACCGCTTGGGCCAGCCGAAAACGAGGAGGCGATAGTGGGCGACCGCGGCTACCGCCGCCGGTTCCACAGCCCGTCTCGTGGCGACCTGCTGTCTGTTGGTGTCATCGTCGTGGCTGCGGGCCTTTTGGCGTGGGTCGTGACGATGCACCATGGTTCGTCGTCGGTTGCGGCCAAGCCGGCCCCGTCGATGCCCGCTGGGTCGACGGTGACCCTTCGAGGAGGTGTCACGACCACGACCGACGTCGGGCTCTCGATGCAGCAGTTCGTGCCAGGCCAGTGCGTGACCTGGAACCAGACGACTGTGGTCAATGGAGTGCGCCCCACCCTTGTGGTTCCGTGCAGTCATTTACATTTGATCGAGATCTCGTCAGGTTCGTTGCCGATTACCGGCTTGGGCTCTTCCTTTCCTGGTTACGCCGCGCTCAACGAATACGCGCGCAAGGTGTGCGTTCAACCCGACAAGGACTACCTGGGCTATACCCTCGACCCGTACGGCCGTTTTGTCGGGGCTGGCCTGGTCCCCACCAGCGGGGATTGGGCCCAGGGGGACTACACCGTTTGGTGCGACATCCAGCTCACGCTCGCAACCGCAAACGGGCCCCTGACCGCGTTCACCGGGGAGGTCCGCGGCGCAAATCAAACTCTGCTCGAACCGGTCGGCTCTTGTGAGAACGCCCTGTCGTCTATTCCAGTGCCGTGCACCGAACCCCACATCCAACAGGTCACGGGGAACGTCGACCTGACCGGCAAGGTCCTGACGATGCCGAAAACCACCGCGCAATGGCAGTCGATCCTGTCGCCATCCTGCGGCCAGCTGGCCCTCTCCTTCCTCGGAGGCTCCTACCCGTCAGGCGTCCAGGCTGGCTGGTACACGATCGCCCCGTCTAGCTGGACCGCAGGCGAGCGCATCGTCCAGTGCACGGTCGGACAGATAGGGGCGGGCGGCGCGTGGGCGACGATCACAAGATCCCTCAAGGGCGCCGCTAGATAGGAGCGCCCGGATACCACGTTGCGGTCGGCGTGTCTCGCCGAGCGAGCAGAGCCCTCCCACGGGCCGGCGTGTTGGGGGTTTCGGGCTGGTGTGAAAGGCTGCGAGCTTCCATTGGCTCTGAGCCTTGGGTCTGAAGGGGAGAGTTCATGCTTGAGGTGGATAAAGACATCGCGGAACTGCTCTCGATGGTTCCGTTCGGGACCATCGATGCCGAGACGCTGCCGTCGGTCAGGTCTGCCGGTATCGGCGCGCGTGTCGCCCTATCTGATCGCGTGGAGAGACGGGATCACGTGGTTCCCGGCGACCCGGACGTGCTCATCCGGATTCATCGTCCGGTCGGCGTGCAAGACGAGCTGCCTTGTTTGTATTCGATTCATGGCGGCGGATACGTGCTGGGGACCTACGAGATGGACGACGCCCGATTCGACGCGTGGTGCCCGAAGTACTCTTGCGTCGGAGTGTCGGTGGAGTATCGGCTCGCTCCCGAGACACCTTTTCCGGGCCCGCTCGACGATTGCTACTTGGGACTCAAGTGGGTTTACGAGCACCACCAGGAGATCGGCATCGACCCGGACCACCTCGGTATCGGCGGCACGAGCGCGGGCGGTGGTCTGGCCGCCGGGCTGGCGTTACTGGCGCGCGACCGAGGAGAGGTTCCTCTTCGCTACCAGTTGCTCGACTGCCCGATGCTCGACGATCGCCAAATCACCCCGTCGAGCCAACTCGACGGTCTACACATCTGGAATCGGGACTCGAACTCCTTCGGCTGGCGGTCATATCTCGGTGACCTGTACGACACGCCTGACGTCCCAGCCTACGCGGCTCCCGCCCGGGCCCCTGATTTGAGCGGCTTGCCGGAAGCCTACGTTTGCGTCGGCTCGGTCGACGGGTTCCGCGACGAGGACATCGAGTACGCCACCAGACTCAACCAGGCCGGCGTGCCGGCCGAGCTGCATGTACATCCGGGCGCCCCCCACGGCGTAATGCTGTTCTCCGAGTCACCGGTCGCACAGCGTTACGCACACGGTATCGAGAACTGGATCAGCCGTCAGCTGTCGCAGGAAGCGCCATAGGCTCTACTCCGGGCCGGTCTTCTCCCAGACCGAGACCTGGCTGACGCTGTTGCTCGTGAATGGCTGCCGTCTCCAACCACTCCATCGCTCGCGCAGTTTCATCCCGGCGAGCCGGGCCATGAGGTCGAGCTCGGACGGCCAGACGTAGCGAAACGGTATCGACGTCAACTCAAGTTGGCTGTCCCGGCCTGAAGCTACGTAGTGATGTGAGACGAGGCCTTGGGATGCCATGTCGTATTCGTCCAAGATGAGCTGCGTGGGGGTCAGGGCCGCCGGTCGGAGCGTCTCGCCAGGTGGGAGCCGCTGGAGTTGAGGAATCATGACCTCGACCACAAAGCAGCCGCCGGGCTCTAGATGGGCGGCGGCGTTACCGAAGCACGCCACCTGCTCGTCTTGGGTGGTCAGGTTCATGATCGTGTTGAACACGAGGTAGACGACCCTGAACGTACCTTCGACCCTGGTGGTCGCGAAGTCGCCGATCGTCACGAGTATGTCATCGGCCCCCGGCTTGGCCCGGAGCCCGTCCACCATGGCCGAGGACAGGTCGATCCCGTGGACGCGAACTCTGCGCCGGCTGAGCGGCAATGCGATTCGACCCGTACCGATGCCGAGCTCGAGAGCGGCACCGCCATCTCCCGCCAGGTCGGCCAAGAAGCTCACAACCGGGTCGACGACCGCGGCGTCGAACATCTCCGACAACGAGGCGTCGTAGAGCCGGGCCGCAGGGCCGTCGAAATGATTCTCAGGCATGGCGTCAACTTTGCCACGGCCGAAACCGGGACCGAGCCATCTATTCCGCGGCGCGGCAGGCGACCAGCCTGTATACCTGGATCATGAAACGAAAGCCGAACAAGCTGGTGCTGGGAGGGCTGGTGGCGATCGAGGTGGTCGCTGCCGGCCTCGCCTGGAAGAACCTGGCCACCCGACGCGACGACCAGGTCCGGGGCAGCAAGAAAATGTGGCGGGCACTCATGTTGCTCAACCCAGGCAACTCGCTTGCGTACTGGATCCTCGGGCGCCGCTGACCCTTGGCCATCATGGTGCCACCCACCACAAATAGGTACGGCCCATACATTGGTGTCGGATCCAGATACCCGCGAGCAGCGCGGTGCGCTCGAAGATCGGAGGGCGAACATGCCATCGGTGGACCTGGTGCGGCTGCAGACGACCGAGGAGGTCGAGAAAGCCGAGCCGCTGTTCCGTGAGTATGTGGAATGGGCACGGGAACGCCTGGCCACCGACTACGGCATCGTGTGGGGCGATGCCGAGGTCGAGCGCGCCCACGAAGGCTTCCGGATCGGGTGGCCCAAACTTCTGGGCGAACGTGGCCGAATCTATCTTGCACTCCACAACGGCCAAGCCGCTGGCGTAGGGGCGTTAAAGCCGATATCCGACGAGGTGGCAGAGGTGAAGCGCGTCTTCGTTCGGCCCGAGGGTCGCGGTCTTGGTATCGCTCGAACAATCATGACCCGGCTGATCGATGATGCAACGGCACTCTCGTTCCGGATGGTCCGCCTGGACACGATGCCGTTCATGACAGACGCGCATCGGCTCTATCGCTCACTCGGCTTCGTCGACGCCGCTCCATACGCTGGGGAGGGGGCAGAAATGGGACTCGGCATCCATTCGATCTACATGGAACTCAACTTGGAGCAGCGCGGCTGACACCGCCGTCGAGCCGCGGATCGACGCCGGGCAGGGCGACGCGGATCGTCATGAATCGGCGGCCTCGTGGCGTTCCCCGTAGTCCCCAAAAGGGCCATCGCGCTCTCGCACGGCTTGGCGCCACCCGATCTCCTGGGCCCGTGTCACGAAGTCCACGCCCTCTTGGGTGTGTCGAGCCACGCCGTCGAAGATGAAGCCCAACAAGCGACTGGCGTCGGGTTGGTATTGGTGACGGGCTACGTCATTGAGCATCCACTTCATCATCTGAAGCTGGTTGACCGGGAGCAGCGCTATCCGACTTGCCAGGGCATTGGCCCTTCCGGCCAACTCGGGGTCGGGCACGCACTCTAGGATCATGCCGGCGGCCGCCGCCTCCGAGCCTGTCAATTCATCGCCGGTGAACAGATAGCGCTTCGACCTTTCCAGACCGAGTCTCGCCACCCATACCCATGGAGCTTCAGGCACACCCCAGACCCGGGCCGGCGGATAGCCGAACCGGGCGGACTCACCGGCGATGATGAGATCGGCATTGAGCACCATGTCGGTGCCTCCCGCCACGCACCAGCCTTGGACGGCGGCCAACGTCGGCTTGGAGATGGAGTGGAGCTTGGCGAAGGTGTTACCGAATCTGCTGATCATCTGTACGTCAGCGACGCTGTCCCAGACCCGCTCGCTGGTATCACCGGCCGCGGTCGCCTGGGCGAGCGTCGACCAATCGAGACCAAATCCCGCGCAGAACGCCTTGCCTTCGGCACAGAGAAGCACGACTTTGACATCCCGATCGCGGTCGGCTCGATCCAAGGCGTCATCGAGCTGATCCCGGAGGTCAGGAGTGATCGTGTTGAACTCCGCCGGTCGGCACAGGACCAATCGCATCACACCACCGGCGGTCTCGACACGAACAGCTTCAGCCACGGAAGGGAGCCCTTTCAGGAGACGTTCAGAGCGACGTCGATGCTGCCACTAACACATCCTGCCGGCCAACATGCGATTCCCAGGTCACTTCGACGGGGTGGCCTCAAGTTTGGTTCGGGCCGAACCGTCGGTGGGTAGGTCTACCGTGGAGTGTATGAGAGCCCAGCTTGGAAAGGGGACACCATGACGACACTCGGGAACCGGCCAAACACAGCACTCCTCGTCGTCGACGTGCAAAACGGCGTAGTCGAAGGGGCCCACGAGCGCGACGCGATCGTCGAGAACATCGGCAGCCTGATCGAGAAGGCGCGGCGGGAGCGGGTGCCGGTCGTCTGGGTCCAGCACTCTAGCGAAGACCTCGAAAGGGGGACCGACAACTGGCGGATCGTCCCCGAGCTGGCTCCGGGCGACTCCGAAGCGCTCGTCGAGAAGGTCTATGGCGACTCGTTCGAGGACACCACCCTCGAGACCGTGCTGTCGGACCTAGAGGTCGGGCGGCTCGTCATCGTGGGAGCCCAGACCGATGCGTGCATCCGTTCGACTCTTCACGGCGCATTCGTCAGAGGTTACGACGCCACCCTTGTGGGCGACGCCCACACCACTGAGGACCAGACGACCTGGGGAGCGCCGCCGCCCGACCAGGTAATCGCCCACACCAACCTGTACTGGAACTACCAGACGGCGCCGGGGCGAACGGCCGGGACGGTCGAAACCAAGGATGTCGACTTCACCAGCGGGTCCTGAAGCCTTGCGACGCGGTCGGGCTTGAGATTCAGGCTGCGTTCAGGTGGCTCGGTCACCTTTGGGCCACGGTCTACCGTGTTCGGGCGGAGGGAGCCACCCAGTGACGCTGAGTTACGTATGGAATGAGTTGCACCGACGGGCCGGCCGGACCATAGTCACGGCGCTCGGTCTGGCGGCCGGGGTGGGACTGGTGATGGCGATCATCGGGGTATCTGATGGGTTGTCTCAGGCGCAGAACCGCATCCTGTCGCCGCTGGGAACGGTCGGCACGGATCTCATCGTCACTCGAACCGTCGCGCCCACTACCTCCACCGCGACGACCGTACCGTCGCAGGGCGGCTTCGGCGGTCAAGGCGGCGCCGCCGCCGGCCAGGGCGGAACGGGTGGGGGGTTTTTCGCAGGAGGGCCGGGGGGCGGTTCCGGACTGGCGCAGCTCAACGGCGCTGATACCTCGGCCTTGCTCAACGCCAACTCATCGGTCCTCACAGACCTGTCCAAGCTCGGGCCGGCGGGTACCAACTTCGTCCACGACTTCTTCGTGCCGGGCACGCTCATAACATTCCCCGACCAGGCTGTCTCGGTGGTCTCGACGATCCCGGGCGTGTCCTCAGCGGTCGGGGCGCTGTCCCTACAGGCCCTGCACGAGAGCGGGACGGTTCCGACGATCGTCGCTTCGATCAAGACCGGCGGCCAGACGATCAGCGCCTCGACCACGCCGCCTCCGCTGACCTCGGCGCAACAAGCGGCCATTTTCTCTTGCCTGCAGAAGAGCGGACTCCTCTCCGGCGGCGGAGCGTTTGGTGGTGGCGGGTCCACCGGGCCCGGCGCGGGGGGTGGGGGTGGAGCTCGAGTTGCGATCCGCCCTACCGACCCGGCATTCATCAAATGCCTGCCCGCCGCCCAACAGGCCTTCATCACAAAGGTCGTGGTCCCAGCGGAGACGATCCGCCAGGTCCTCAACCCACCCTCGACGAACACCACCACGTCGAGCTATACCGTCGCCGGAGTCGACCCCACGCATCCCAACAGCGGTGTCATTACGAAGGCGCAACTCGTATCGGGACACTGGTTCGACACCACGCCAGCGCACGAGGTCCTCGTCAACAACGCCTACGCCAACACGAAGAAGCTCTCCGTCGGGACCACGCTGACCATCAACGGAGTGAGCTACACGATCGTAGGCCTAGTCGCCCCGACGCTTACCGGGAACGTCTCCGACATCTATTTCGACCTGGCCACGCTGCAATCCCTGTCGACCAACAGCGCGCGGGTCAATGAGGTTCTGGTCGCAGTGCACAACTCGAGCCAGGTCAACGCGGTCGCGGCAACGATCCACAAAGAGCTACCGGGCGCCCAGGTCCTGACGTCGAGGGACCTTGCCGACCAGGTAACGGGCAGCCTTTCCAACGCCCACCGCCTCGCAACCGACCTCGGAGGTGCGCTCGCGATAGTCGTCCTGCTCGCGGCGTTCGTCATTGCCGGCCTGCTCACGTTGTCCAACGTCGCCAAGCGCGTCCGTGAAATCGGATCGCTGCGCGCCATGGGCTGGTCCCGCGGCCTCGTCGTCCGCCAGCTCATGACCGAGACGCTCGCCATCGGCGTGCTCGGCGGCGTGCTCGGCATCGGACTCGGAGCGCTTATATCGGTGGTCATCGGAGCGGTCGGGCCCGGCCTGTCGGTTACCAGCTCCGGGCTCGCCGTGGGCGCATCGACGGTAAGCCCTCTTCTCAACCAGTCCGTGACAGGAACCATAACCACCGTCGTCCACCTGACTGCCCCCATCAGTGCCAAGGCCGTGGGTCTGGGATTCGCGGGTGCGCTCGTCGGTGGGTTGCTGGCCGGAGTCCTCGGAGGGTGGCGGGCGGCCCGCTTATCGCCGGCCTCCGCGCTGCGGGACCTCGGATGAGCGACGCCAAGAGTTCCGCTCCCCAACCGCTTTACTCGCTAGCCGGTGTCGGACGCTCGTACTCGAAGGGGGGTATCACGGTCGAGGCGGTGCGCTCGATCGACCTCGATATCGCAGCAGGGGAGATGGTGTCGCTCGAGGGACCCAGCGGGTCAGGCAAGTCGACACTCCTGCAGCTGATAGGCGCCCTTGACGCGCCGACGCGCGGCTCGATCCGATTCAACGGCCGCGAGCTCGCTCACGAGTCGCAGAAGGAGCTGACGAGGCTACGAAGCGAGGAGATCGGCTTCGTGTTCCAGCACTTCAACCTCATTCCGACACTCACGGCACAGGAGAACGTCGCCATAGCGATGGTGCCTTCTGGGGCCTCGCGCTCGGCCCGGTCAGAACGCGCCGAGGGGCTGCTCCAACAGGTGGGGCTCGGCCACCGGCTTCACCATCTCCCGACGAGACTCTCCGGCGGCGAGCAACAGCGGGTCGCGATCGCGCGCGCCCTGGCGAATTCGCCGCGTGTCGTCATCGCGGACGAGCCGACCGGCAACCTGGACTCGGAGACAGCCGCGGAGGTCATCTCGGTACTCGCCGGGCTGCGCGACACAGCAGGCGTCACCCTCATCCTCGCCACCCACGACGACGAGATCGGCCGCATCGCAGAACATCGCGTCCGACTTCGCGACGGATCGATCGTCTAAACCGAGATCCCACCTACCGGTTCTGTTCCATCGGTCCTTATCTTCCACAGTAAGCGTCGGCCAACGGTCCATCGGAGCAGTATCGACGGTTTTGGGCCGCTCAATCGTTTGGGGCGCCGGTCACGCCCGAACTAGCCAAATCAGGACGGGACTAGCGGCGTCGCAGTGATGGATTCCGGGGTGCATGGGCCCGGCTGATCCCAACTCGAGATTGTAACGGTCGTCTCGTCGTCGAGGGTGAGCGATAGGGAATTCAGCAAAGTCAAACTGTCGCTCTGGCATCCGGTAATGGACGTTACGTAGCTGGAGGCGCTCTCGGTCGGCTCCAGGACAATGGATGCGACCGGCTGTCCGGAACTACTTGGCACATACCTGATCGGCTGTGTAGTCCCAGTAATCCCCGTCGCGGTCAAGGGCGGCTCCGCTGATACTGAGCAGGTGGCATGGCTGACGTTCGTAACGGTCAGTTGGACCGTCTCTTCGCTGATACCGCCCGTCTCTTGCCCACCCTTCGCCTCAACGCCGCTCGCCGTGCATGGACGTACTCCTGAACTCCCCGCGCCCTTTGGCGGAGCGTAAACAGTCACCATCCTCGTCGACCCGTGGGCGCCGATGTGACCAACTCCGACGCCGACCCCAAAGATCAACAAGGCGACTAGGCAGGTCGCTCCCCCCAAGCGGGCCCGTTTCCGATTTGTCCGAGCCCTCTGGATCCCGGCCGTTGCCTTGCCGACAAGCACGTCTACGTCTTGAGGGTCGGGGTAGGGATCGGTTCTTGCTGCCTGTCGAACGAGTTCCTCGGGAATCATGGCAGCTTCTCCCGTGGCAGGATCTGATCGGTACTACTCATAAGAATTCGCAACTGCTCTAGACCGCGCGACACCTGGCTTTTGACAGTGCCTACCGAGCACCTCATCGCCCTGGCTGTCTGCTCCTCGGAAAAATCGAGATAGAACCGCAATAAAATTGAGGCTCTCTGACGATTCGGTAGCTGGCACAGGAATCCAGCCAACTCGTCTCCGGAGTAGGGATTGTCGGCAACGCTCGAACTTTGAACGGTTTGGGTGTTCGAATAGTGAACGGTTGCGGTTTGTAGTTTAGGTCTGGGGTTCGGGGGTGGTGGTGCGGATGCTGGGGAGGCTGTCGATGCCTCGGCCG
>Ga0302324_100007906_pt1 | contig 22520 bp, 19 predicted proteins | sample Palsa_T0_1_FD_201949 | JGI IMG/M metagenome (GOLD analysis project Ga0302324, IMG submission 201949) | Peat permafrost microbial communities from Stordalen Mire near Abisko, Sweden - Palsa_T0_1 | ecosystem: Environmental > Terrestrial > Soil > Palsa > Peat permafrost | place: Sweden: Abisko...
CGCCGAAGTGCCGCGCGCGCTCGCCGAATGGTGCCGCGTCCTGCAGCCAGGCGGCTGCGCCTTGATCAGCGTGCCGGACCTGACGAAGTTAGCCACGGCACTCGCCTACCCGAAGCTGCCGGCAGATATTCGCGAATGGGTCATCGCGGTGATCTATGGCGGTCAGACCGATCCCTACGATTTTCACAAGATGGGCTTCACGGCCGACATCTTGGCGAAGTTTCTCCGCACGGCCGGGTTTCAGAAGGTCGCGCAGGTCGACGAGTTCAAGCTGTTCGACGACGGCAGCCAGGTTCGCCTCGGGCCGACCCTCATCAGCCTCAACGTGATCGCCCATAAATCATAGTGCGCGGCGGGATCCGGACCGGCTAAGCCGCGGGGTCAAGTTTCGTCGGATCGCGTCGCCGCGCGCGCAGCCTCGAGCGGACCGAGGATCTCGTCGAGCTCGCGCAGCTGATTGGCCCGGTGCGTATCCTGATTGGCGAGCACCGCCGACGAATGCTCGGGCGCCCACAACGGCCCCGGCGCCGCCACGCCGAACCGCTGGTGAACGTAGATCGGGTAGAACCAGGCCAGGCGGTGGTCGGCCCCGCGATTGAGGCCGGTCAGGTCGAACAACGCGAACCCGGAATCCGTGATCAGCCGGTGTATGCCGCCGAAATCCCAGACGAAGGTCTCGACGATGATGAGGTTGGTGTCGGCGAGCGTCCGCGGCGCACCCGCCAGCGCGGAGAGCTCGGCACCCTGGACGTCGAGCTTGAGCAGATGCGGTGCCGGCAGGCCGGTGTCGCGCACGATGTCGTCGAGCGTATGCATCGGCACGGGCACGGTTTCGCGATAGGCGCCTTGATGCTGGCGCCAGTAATCGTCGGACGGCGTGCGCAGCGAGCTCCAATAAGGGTGCGCCCCGGTCGTGAGGTTGGTCGTGCCGGCCCGATCGGCGACCGCGCAGATCCGATAATGGCCGCCGAGCACGCGCTGGATCCGACTCAGCGAGGATTCGTAAAACGTCTGTGCGTCGATATTGAGCAAGGTGGCGCCGGCGAGCGGCGCCATTCGACGCGCGGTCACCGAGAAGTTGCCGTCGGCACAGCCGAGGTCGATGATCGACGCGATCGGCACGCCCTGTTTCAGGGCGAGTGCAAGCGCGGCATAAAAACTGCCGGGCTCGATCCGCAATCGCGGCGCGGCGGCGGGGGGCTCGGTCATCGGATCAGCATGGGCAAGCCGTCGGCGCGAGGCAATGATCCGTGCGCGCGCCGAGGCGACGCGATCCGTCCGGATGATCGGCGAAGGTTGTCCGCGCGGTCGCGCGGCGCGTAAGCTGCCTCCGCGTCCGGCAAGAAAAGCGCATCGCGGAGGAACGGCGGCGGTGGAGGCCCTACAGCAAAGCGCCTTGCGGAAGACCGCCTATCGTCTGGTTCCGCTGCTGACGCTCGCCTACATCTTCAACTATTTCGACCGCACCTGCCTCGGCTTCGCGGCGCTGACGATGAACCGAGATATCGGCCTGTCGACCACCCAATTCGGCTGGGGCGCCGGCCTGTTCTTCGCGACCTACTGCGTGTTCGAGATTCCAAGCAATCTGGCGCTCTACCGGTTCGGCGCGCGGCGCTGGATCGCGCGCATCATGATCAGCTGGGGTCTGATCTCGGCGGCGACCGCCCTGGTGGTCGGGCCCACCAGCTTCTATCTGGTGCGCCTGCTGCTCGGCATCGCCGAGGCCGGCTTCTTCCCGGGCGTCGCCTATTTCCTCGCCGCCTGGTTCCCGGCGCAGTACCGCACCCGCATGCTGGCCTGGTTCCTGGTCGGCATCCCGGTGTCGTCGCTGATCGGCGGGCCGGTCTCCGGGCTGCTGCTCGAGATGGACGGCATCCTCGGCCTGGCCGGTTGGAAATGGCTGTTCATCATGGTGAGCGCGCCCTGCGTGCTGCTCGGCGTCGCGACGTTGCACCTGCTGGCGGACCGGCCGCAGGACGCCAAGTGGCTGTCGCGTCCCGAGGCCGACGCGCTGCTCGCCATGCTGGCCGCCGAGGCGCGCGAGCGGCCGCAATCCAAATTCTGGGCGGCGCTGATGGATCCCCGCGTGTTGATCCTCGCTGGGGTGCAGTTCGGCTTCACCTTGGGGTCCTATGGCATCGGCATCTTCCTGCCGCTGATCATCAAGGGCTACCACCTCTCCAACCTCGCGATCGGCTTCGTCTCGGCGATCCCCTATGTGTTCGCCACGGCCGGCATGATCCTGTGGGCCTGGGAGGCCGACCGCAGTGGGCGCAAGATCGCCAACCTGGTGATCGCCTGCCTGCTCGGGGTGGTTGGGCTCGGCGGCGCGGTGTTCGCCGGCTCGCTCGTGCTGTCGCTGGTCGGCCTGACCCTGGCCTTGATCGGCATTACGGCGGCGCGCGCGATCTTCTGGGCGATTCCGGCGCGTTTCCTGACCGGCGCCGCCGCCGCCGGCGGGCTCGCCTTCATCAACTCGATCGGGACCTTGGGCGGGTTCGCGGGACCGGCGATGATGGGCTGGCTCAAGGACGCGACCGGCTCGTTCGAAGCCGGCATCCTCGTGATGGCCGGCGTGATGCTGGCGGCGACCCTGCTGTCGGCCTCGCTCAGGCTGGTGATGACGCAGGCGTGACGGCTATCATGCGATCGTGCCACGTACGCTGGAGGTGACACGGACATGGCCTTGAAGCGCATGGTGCTCGAGATCGGCATGGGGACCGATATCCGCGGAGCCGACTACACCAAGGCGGCAGTGCGCGCGCTGCGCGATGCGCTGTGGCACAACTCGCTCGGCATCGCGGCCGCACTTGGGCTGCCGACCGACTCGATGCAGGTCGAGGTCACGATCGGCGTGCCGCGGCCCGACCAGGTCGACAAGGCGGCGGTGCTGGCGGTGCTGCCGCACGGCACCGGAACCGTCACGGTCGTCGAAGGCGGGCTCGAGATCGTCAACGATGCCGGCACCGACTCGACCGTGATCGCCAACGCCGCGGCGGTCGTCCGGCTCGATATCGCGTAGGAGCGGGAACGATGCCGGACAAGCGCGTCATCCTGGAGCTCGGCAGCGGCAACGATCTGCATGGCGGCGACTACACCAAGGCCGCGGTGCGCGCGGTCGAGGACGCCATCCATCACAGCTCGCTGAGCTTCGTCCGCTCGCTCGGGCTCGACGCGGCCGCCATGAAGGTCGACGTCACGATCGGCGTGCAGCGGCCCGACCGGGTCGATCCGGCGGTCGTGAAGGCCGCGCTGCCGCACGGCCGGGTCACCGTCACGGTCGTCAAGGGCGGGCTCGACGTGCCCGATGCGGAACGCAGCGACGTCGCCGTGATCGCCAGCGCCGCCGTCGCGGTCCGGCTCGATTTGGATTAGGCGCGCTCCACTTGGCCGAAGGCGGCGGCGCGGAAGAGCTGGTGTCGTTCTTGCACGTCGTTGTGGCCTCTGGACGGCGCCCTCGGCGTGTCGCGGGGATGATACGAATCTGGTATGACGATCAGGGCGTTATGGCAGGTTCGGGCGGACCGGGGATGGCGGGTCCGATGGTGAGGCGGACGGCGCGGTTTTTGCGCGACCGGTTCCAGCACGGTGTGCGACGGATCGCCCGATTACGGGCGCGGCGGGCCGCCGCATGATGACGGGCGGGGATCGACGGGGAGCACGGCGAGAGGGGTGAACATGGGCGAGCCAGAACTGCGACGGCTGATCGCGCGGGTCGCAGCCGGGACGATGTCGCGACGGACATTCGTCGGCAAGATGATCGCGTTGGGACTTACCGCGCCGCTCGCCAATCAGATGCTCGCGTCTGGCGGCGTGGCCCATGCGCAGACGCCGTTCGCTTACAAACCGATCAAACGCGGCGGCGGCGGCGCGCTCAGGCTGCTGTGGTGGCAGGGCGCAACCCTGCTCAATCCGCACTTCGCCGTCGGCACGAAGGATCAGGAGGGCTCGCGCATCTTCTACGAGCCGCTCGCGGCTTGGGACAGCGCGGGAAACCTGGTGCCGATCCTGGCCGCCGAGGTGCCGGACACCGAGAACGGCCTGCTGGCGCGCGACGGCAAGTCGGTCACCTGGAAGCTCAAGCCCGGCGTCAAGTGGCACGACGGCGGCCCGTTCACGGCCGACGATGTCGTCTTCACCGCGCAATACGCCGCCGATCCCGCGACCGCCGCGGTGACCATCGGCAGCTACAAGGACGTCAAGGTCGAAAAGGTCGACGACTTGACGGTGCGCGTCCTGTTCGACCAGCCGACGCCGTTTTGGGCCGACGCGCTGGTCGGCGCGTACGGCATGATCATCCCCAAGCATTTGTTCGAGGCCTTCAAGGGCGACAAGTCGCGCGACGCACCGGCGAATCTCAAACCGGTCGGCACCGGTCCGTATCGCTTCGTCGCGTTCAGCCCGGGCGACGTCGTCAAGGGCGAGCTCAATCCGGATTACCACCTGGCCGACCGCCCGTATTTCGACACGATCGAGATGAAGGGCGGCGGCGATGCGGTCTCCGCCGCGCGGGCCGTGCTGCAGACCGGCGAATACGACTATGCCTGGAACATGCAGGTCGAGGACGAGATCCTGCTGCGGTTGGAAAAGACCGGCAAGGGTCGCGTCGCGTTCTCCGAGAGCGGCGGCATCGAGCACATCCAGCTCAACACCACCGATCCCTGGACCGAGGTCGATGGCGAGCGCTCGAGCGCGAAGACCACGCACCCGCTGTTGTCCGATCCGGCGGTTCGGCAAGCGCTCGCCCTGCTGGTCGATCGTGCCTCGGTGGAGGCACATATCTACGGGCGCACCGGTCTTGCGACGGGCAACTTCCTCAACAATCCCGCACGCTTCCGATCGAAAAACACGAAGTGGGAATTCGACGTCGACAAGGCGAGCAAGCTGCTCGAGGCGGCCGGCTGGAAAGTCGGATCCGACGGCGTTCGGGCGAAGGACGGCAAGCGGCTGAAGTTCGTCTACCAAACCTCGATCAACGCACCGCGCCAGCAGAATCAGGCGGTCGTCAAGCAGGCTTGTCAGAAAGCCGGCATCGAGGTCGAGCTGAAATCGATAACGGCGTCGGTCTATTTTTCGTCCGACGTGGCCAATCCCGATACCTACACGAAATTTTATTGCGATATTCAGATGTACAACACGACCATGATCCAGCCGGATCCCCGCGTCTTCATGAACCAGTTCGTCTCCTGGGAAGTCGCCGCCAAGGCCAACAAATGGCAAGGCCGCAACATCGTGCGCTGGCGTAGCGAGGACTACGACAAGGCCTATCGGGCGGCCGACGCGGAGCTCGATCCGGTCAAGCGCGCCGCCCTGTATATCCGCATGAACGACCTGATATGCGGCGATCCGGCCGTCATCCCGGTGGTCTACCGCCCCAAGGTCCAGGCGGTCTCGAACAAGCTGCACGCCTCGATCAGCGGCTGGGACAACGATCTTTCGTTCCTCAGGGACTGGTACCGAGACGCGTGAGTCGCGTGCGCACGGAAGACGGCTGCGCGGATCGATCTCCGTCCGGCATGCGACGAGGCTGCTGAGCCGTGGGACGCTATCTCGCGCGCCGCCTGCTGCTTGCGATTCCGAGCCTGCTCGGCATCAGCGCGATCCTGTACACGGTGCTCGCCCTGGCCCCGGGCGATCCGTTCGGGGAGCTCGCCACCAATCCGAACGTACCGCCCGAGGTCACCGCCGCTTTGCGCCAGAAATTCGGGCTCGATGATCCGGTCGTCCTGCGCTATTTCCATTGGTTCATCGCCATGGTGCATGGCGATTGGGGGTTCTCCTTCGCCAGCCGCATCGACGTCGACACGCTGATTCTCGGGCGTTTGCCGACCACGCTGTTCGTCCTCGGCTCGTCGCAGGTCCTGGCGCTCCTGATCGCGCTGCCGATCGGCGTGGTCGCGGCGACGCGGCCCTACTCGATCTTCGACCAGCTGGCCAACGCCTTCGCATTCGTCGGATTTTCGCTGCCGACGTTCTTCACCGGGATCCTGTTGATCCTGGTGTTCAGTATCAAGCTCGACTGGTTGCCGTTCGTGTATCGCGCCGACATCGCGGCAACCGGCTGGCAATGGTATTGGGAAAATTTCAAGCAGGCCGTGATGCCGGTTACCGTCCTCGGCCTGTTCCAGGGGGCGTCGTGGACGCGCTACGTGCGGTCCGCGGTGCTCGACGTGATCCGGCTCGACTACGTCACCACCGCGCGCGCCAAGGGCCTCACCGAGCGCGCCGTGGTCGCCAAGCACGTCGTGCGCAACGCGTTGATTCCGGTCGTTACCCTCGTCGCGCTGCAGATGCCGACCGTGTTCGGCGGCGCGATCGTCACTGAACAAATCTTCCGGATTCCCGGCATCGGCTCGCTGCTGATCAGCGCGATCCTGGCGAACGACACGCCGGTCATCATGGCGGTGACGTTCGTCTTCGCGGGGCTCGTCATCCTGTTCAATTTGATCGCGGATATCCTCTATGGTTGGCTCGATCCGCGAATCGCATACCGCTAGCCCGCCGGCGGGCGCGGCGGCGGCGCGGCGCCGGACGGTGTCGCGCCGCCGCGAGCTCTGGCGCCGATTCCGCCGGCACCGCCTGGCGGTCGCCAGCGCCGCGATTCTGGCGGCCATCATCCTGCTGGTCGTCGTGGGGCCGCTGGCGTGGCGCGTCCCGATCAACGACATCGATTTCACCGCCCGCTTGCAGGGCCCGTCATGGCAGCATCCGTTCGGCACCGACGATCTCGGCCAGGATCTGTTGGCCCGGATGCTCTATGGCGGGCACATATCGCTCGCCGTCGGATTGGCCGCGATGATGGTCGCGGTCGCGGTCGGCACGGTCATGGGGGCGGTCGCCGGAATCTCGCGCGGCGGCGTCGACGCCGGAGCCATGTGGGTCACCGATCTTTTCCTGTCGTTGCCGCAATTGCCGCTGTTGCTGCTCATCATCTATCTGTTTCGCGACTTCCTGAAGTCGTTGGCAGGCCCCGAGTTCGGCGTCTTCATCATGATCGTCATCGTGATCGGCGGCTTTCGCTGGATGCCGGTCGCGCGCCTGGTGCGCGCGCAGTTCTTCTCGTTGCGGGAAAAGGAGTTCATCGAAGCGGCGCGCGCGCTCGGCGCGACCACGATGCGGCAGGTGATCCACCACATCCTGCCGAACGCACTCGGACCGGTGATCGTCGCCGGCACCATCGAGGTTGCCGCGGCGATCATCGCGGAATCGACGTTGTCGTTCCTCGGCCTGGGTTTTCCGCCGGATATTCCGACCTGGGGGCGCATCCTCTACGACGCCAAGGACTACCTCGATATCGCGCCGCATTGGGCGCTGTTTCCCGGCGCTGCGATTTTCCTCACGGTGTTGACCATCAACTTCATCGGCGACGGGCTGCGCGACGCGCTCGACCCCCGCAAGGTCATGTAGCCGACATGGCCGAGCGCCTGCTCGACATCCGCGGCCTCAAGACGCAGTTCGCCACCGATGACGGCATGATCCATGCGGTCGACGGCGTCGATCTCGCGATCGACCGCGGCGAGACGCTCGGCGTGGTCGGCGAGTCCGGGTCCGGCAAGACCGTCACCGCGCTGTCCGTGCTCAAGCTGATCGCCATGCCGCCGGGCCGCATCGTGAGCGGCCAGGTGCTCTGGCAAGGCCGCGATTTGGTGCCGCTGAAAGCCGACGAGATGCGCCGCATCCGCAGCAAAGAGATCGCCATCATATTTCAGGAGCCGATGACCTCGCTCAATCCGGTCTACACGATCGGCAATCAGATCGCCGAGGTCATCCGGCTGCACGAGCGGATCGGTCGCCGGGCGGCGTTGGACAAGGCGGTGGAGATGCTCCGGCTGGTCCACATTCCCAATGCCGAGCGTCGGATCAGGGACTATCCGCACCAATTCTCCGGCGGCATGCGCCAGCGGGTCATGATCGCGATGGCGATCTCATGCCAGCCGGAATTGCTGATCGCCGACGAGCCGACCACCGCGCTCGACGTGACGATCCAGGCCCAGATCCTCGACCTGCTCGCGGAGCTCAAGGCGCGGTTCGGCATGGCGATCATGCTGATCACCCACGCCATGGGTGTGGTCGCCGAAACCGCGCAGCGCGTCGCGGTCATGTACGCCGGCATGGTGATCGAGGAGGCGCCGGTCGGCGAGCTGTTCGCCCGTCCCCAGCACCCCTATACGCAAGGCCTGATCCGATCGATCCCGCGGATCGACCGGGCGGCCGCGGGCAAAACCCGCCTCGAGGCGATCCCGGGCGTCGTACCCAGCCTGCTCGATCCGGCGCCCGGCTGCCGCTTCGCACCAAGATGCCGCTTCGTCAGCGCGGTCTGCCTCGAGGCGACGCCGCCGCTGCGCGAAGTTGCCGCGGGCCACAAGGTCGCCTGCGTTCTGCCGATGCCCGCGACGGCAGGCGGACCATGAGCGAACCGCTGCTGCGCGTCAGGAACCTGGTGAAGCATTTCGCGTTGAAGGGCGGCATTTTCTCGCGCGAGGTCGAGCGCGTGCACGCGGTCAACGAGGTTAGTTTCGAGCTGGCAGCCGGCGAGACGCTGGGGCTGGTCGGCGAATCCGGCTGCGGCAAGTCGACGACCGGGCGCTGCATCCTGCGTTTGATCGAGCCCACCTCCGGCGAGGTGTGGTTCGCCGGCACGAACGTCACGGCGTTGAACCGAACCGAGCTGCGCGCGCTGTGCCGCGACATGCAGATCATCTTCCAGGATCCCTACGCATCGCTCGATCCCCGCATGACGGTCGGCGCGATCGTCGGCGAGGCGCTGATCATCCACAGGCTGACGACGACGCGGCGCGACTACGAGGACCGGGTGGTTCAGCTGCTCGAAACCGTCGGTCTGCATGCCGATCACATGGGCCGGTATCCGCATGAGTTTTCCGGCGGTCAGCGGCAGCGGATCGGCATCGCGCGGGCGCTCGCCGTGTCGCCGAAACTGATCGTTTGCGACGAACCGGTATCCGCGCTCGACGTATCCGTTCAGGCGCAAGTCGTCAATCTGCTCGAAGATCTGCAGCAGGAATTCGGGCTGACCTATATTTTCATTGCCCACGACCTTTCGATCGTCGAGCACATCAGCACGCGCGTCGCCGTGATGTATCTCGGCAAGATCGTCGAGATCGCGACCGCGCGCGAGCTTTACGCCAAGCCGCTGCATCCCTACACCGAGGCGCTGATGTCGGCCGTGCCGATTCCGGATCCGTCAGTGCGGCGTACGCGCATCGCCCTGCAAGGCGACGTGCCGAGCCCGATCCGGCCGCCATCCGGCTGTCATTTCCATACGCGTTGCCCGATCCGTCAGCTGCCGCTCTGCGCGACGGAAGCCCCGAAGCTCAGGGAGGTCGCGAACGGACACCGGGTGGCCTGCCATCTGCGCGGCTAGGCGGCGGCGAGGCCTAACCCGCCGTCACGTCGACCACGACCTCGCCGTCGAGCACCCGCTTTGCCGTGGCGAGGTCGAGGTCCTTTTCCCAGGCGGCGATCACGACGGTGGCGACGCAATTGCCGATCAAGTTGCCGAGCGCGCGCGCGATGCCCATGAACCAGTCGACCGACAGCACCAGCACCAAGCCGAGCGCCGGCACCGCCGGGATCGCGCTCAAGGTCGCGGCCAGAATCACGATCGCCGAGCCGGGCACGCCGTGCGCGCCCTTTGAGGTCACCAAGGAGATGCCGAGGATCAGCAGCAGGTCGCCGAACGCCAGCGGCGTGTTGGTCGCCTGGGCGATGAAGACCGCCGCCAGGGTCAGGTAGATCGAGAAGGCGTCCAGGTTGAAGGAGTAGCCGGTCGGGATCACGAGCCCGACCGTCGAGCCCTTCACCCCCATGCGCTCGAGCTTGCGCATGATCTGCGGCAGCACCGCGTCCGACGACGCGGTGGCTAGCACGATCATGAGCTCCTCGCGCAGATAGGCGATGAACTTGAGGATGTTCAGCCCGGCCAGCCGCAGCACGATGCCGAGCACGATCAGCACGAAGATCGCCACCGAGGCGTAGAACACCGCGACCAGCGAGGCGAGCTGCTTGAGCGAGCCGACGCCGTACTGGCCGACCGTGAAGGCGACCGCGCCGAGCACGCCGAGCGGTGCCAGCCGGACGATCAGCCCCATCACCTTGAAGAGCACGGTCGTGGCTTCCTCGATCAGCAGCCCGACATGCTTGGCGCGCTCGCCGACCAGCGACAGGCCGATCGCGAACAGGATCGCGAAGAACAGCACCTGCAGCACGTCGTTGCGTGCCAGCGCATCGAACGAGGTGACCGGGATGATGTTGAGCAGGAACGAGGCGATGCCGCTGCCCTTCAGATGGCGGGCGTTCTCGGTGTAGGCGCCGAGCGCCTTGGGATCCAACGTGCTCGGGTCGATGTTCATGCCGGTTCCGGGCGCCAGCACGAACGCGAGCAGCAGCCCGACCGCCAGCGCGACCGTGGTCATGATCTCGAAATAGATCAGCGCCTTCGCGCCGACGCGCCCGACCTTCTTGAGGTCGCCGGCGCCCGCGATGCCGTGCACCACGACGCAGAACACGATCGGCGCGACGATCATGGTGATCAGCTTCAGGAAGCCGTCGCTCAGCGGCTTCAGGCTGATTGCGAACTCCGGCCACGCCATCCCGATCACGATGCCGAGCAGGAGGGCGACCAGAACCTGCGCGAACAGCGACTTGTAAAGCGGCGTCTTGGCCGCCGGGACGGCTATCGCAATGGTCGACATGAAGGAACCCCTTTCGAGCCGTTTATTGCCCGGTTCGCTGCAAGATTGCTGCCAGGACGATCGTCGGCGGGGCGCGGCGCCGGGGTTGGAGGCGATCTCGGCCGCGCTTTTCGGCGGCGCGCCGCCGTGGCACGGTTTTCGCACTCGGTCTGCCGAAGTTTCTCCCAAGGTTTTCCCAGTCGTTCAGACACTTGCGGCATAATCGGGCCGATGAGCATCCAGGTCGCCGTCCATCACGTCACGCGCTACCGCTATGACCGGCTGGTGAGGCTGGGACCGCAGGTCATCCGCCTGCGGCCGGCGCCGCACTGCCGGACGCCGATTCTCGCCTATGGGCTGGAGGTCAGCCCGGCCGAGCATTTCCTCAATTGGCAGCAGGATCCGCAATCGAACTGGCTGGCCCGGGTGGTGGTGCCCGAGCCGGCCGACCACCTGACCGTGACGGTCGACCTGACCGCCGAGATGAACGTCATCAACCCGTTCGATTTCTTCCTCGAGCCGGAGGCCGAGCGTTTCCCCTTCACCTACGCGCCCGAACTCGCCGCCGACCTCAGGCCCTATCTGAGCGCCGGCGAGTGCGGCCGCCGCTTCCACAATTATCTCGCCGCGATCCCGCGGGTCGAGCAGCCGACTACCGGCTTCCTGTTCGAGCTGAACGCGCAGCTGCAGCACGATATCGGCTACGTGATCCGCATGGAGCCGGGCATCCAGAAGCCCGACGAGACCTTGGACAAACAGGCCGGCTCGTGCCGCGATTCGGCCTGGCTGCTGGTTCAGCTGCTGCGCCATCTCGGCTTGGCGGCGCGCTTCGCATCCGGCTATCTGGTGCAATTGAAGCCGGACATGAAGGCGCTCGACGGTCCGTCGGGTGCCGAGCAGGATTTCACCGACCTGCACGCCTGGTGCGAGGTGTTCCTGCCGGGCGCCGGCTGGGTCGGGCTCGACCCGACCTCCGGCCTGTTCGCCGGGGAAGGCCACATTCCGCTTGCCTGCGCCGCCAATCCGACGGCGGCGGCGCCGATCGCCGGCGCGCTCGGCGAGTGCGAGGTCACGTTCGAGCACGAGATGTCGGTCGCGCGCGTGCTCGAGCCGCCGCGCGTCACCCGGCCCTACAGCGACGCCCAATGGCAGGCGATCGAACGGCTCGGCGACGCGGTCGACGAGGTCCTGGTCGCCGGCGGGGTGCGCCTGACCATGGGCGGCGAGCCGACCTTCGTCTCGATCGACGACGTCGAGGACGCCGAGTGGAACACCGCCTCGGACGGTCCGACCAAGCGCGCGCTCGGCGAGATCCTGCTGCGGCGCCTGCGCGATCGGTTCGCGCCCGGCGGCCTGCTGCATTACGGTCAAGGCAAGTGGTACCCGGGCGAGAGCCTGCCGCGCTGGGCGCTCTCGCTGCATTGGCGCGCCGACGGCCTGCCGCTGTGGCACGACGCCGCGCGGGTCGCGCGCGAGCGAAGCGGTCCCGCGCCGACCGCCGCGGATGCCGGGCGGCTCGTCCACGGCATCGCGCGGCGCCTCGAGCTGGATGCCGATTGCGCGCTGCCGGTCTATGAGGATCCCTGGCACTATCTCGCCAAGGAACGCGCGTTGCCGGTCAATGTCGACGTGTTCGCGTCCAAGCTCGAGAACCCGGCGGAGCGCGCGCGCCTCGCCAAGGTCTTCGAGCATGGGCTGAAGCAGCCGGTCGGCTTCGTGCTGCCGGTGCAGCGCTGGCAGGCGCGCGCTCGAGGGGCCTGGCGCTCCGAGCGCTGGATCACGCGCACCGACCATCTGCTGCTGGTTCCCGGCGACTCGTCGATCGGATTCCGCCTGCCGCTCGACAGCTTGCCGTGGCTGCCGAAAGAGGCGATCGAGCCGGTGATCACGGCCGATCCGTTTGCTGCGCTGTCGCCGCTGCCCAGCACCCATGCCCCCCGGCAGCCCTATTTGTCCGGCGTGACCCGCGATTCGATCTCGGCGGCGCGCGCGAAGCGCCCCGAGCTCGAGCCGCCGCCCGAAGGGCTGAGCGTGCGGACCGCGCTCTGCATCGAGCCGCGTGACGGCAAATTATGCGTCTTCATGCCGCCGACCGAGACCGTGGCCGACTATCTCGACCTGCTGGCCGCGGTCGAGGATGCCGCGGCCGAGATCGACATGGCGCTCGAGATCGAAGGCTATCCGCCGCCGCACGATCCGCGCGTCAATGTCATCAAGGTGACGCCCGATCCCGGCGTGATCGAGGTCAACATCCATCCGGCGCGCAGCTGGCGCGACCAGGTCGCGATCACGACCGCGCTCTACGAGGAGGGCCGGCAGGCGCGGCTCGGCACCGAAAAATTCATGCTCGACGGGCGTCACACCGGCACCGGCGGCGGCAACCACATCGTGGTCGGCGCGGCGACGCCGGACGACAGCCCGTTCCTGCGCCGCCCCGATCTGCTCAAGAGCCTGGTCGCGTTCTGGCAGAATCACCCGTCGTTGAGCTACCTGTTCTCCGGCCTGTTCATCGGCCCAACCAGCCAGGCGCCGCGAATCGACGAGGCGCGGCTCGATTCGCTCTACGAGCTCGAGATCGCCTTCGACGAGCTGCCGGACCGCCTCGCCGGGAGCCCGTCGCCGTGGCTGGTCGATCGCATCTTCCGCAACCTGCTGATCGACGTCACGGGCAACACGCACCGCACCGAGATCTGCATCGACAAACTCTACTCGCCCGACGGCCCGACCGGTCGGCTCGGGCTGGTGGAGTTTCGTGCCTTCGAGATGCCGCCGCACGCGGAAATGAGCCTGGCGCAGGCCTTGCTGCTGCGTGCGCTGATCGCGCGCTTCTGGCACCAGCCCTACCATAACGGGCTGGTGCGCTGGGGCACGGCGCTCCACGACAAGTTCATGCTGCCGCACTTCCTGTGGGCCGATTTCGCCGACGTGATCGCCGACATGAATGCGCACGGTTTCGCGTTCGACCTCGAATGGTTCCGGCCGCATTGGACGTTTCGCTTTCCGCTCTACGGCGCGGTGCAATATGACGGGGTGAGGCTCGAGCTGCGCCAGGCGCTCGAGCCGTGGAACGTCATGGGGGAGGAGGTTGCGATCGCCGGCACCGCTCGCTATGTCGACAGCTCGGTCGAGCGGCTCGAGGTCAAGGCTCGCGGTCTGATCGAAGGCCGCCACCTTGTGCTGGTCAACGGCCGTGCCGCGCCGTTGCACATGACCGCGGTCGATGAGGCGGTTGCCGGCGTGCGCTATCGCGCCTGGCAGCCGCCGCACACGCTGCATCCGACGATCGCGCCGCACGTGCCGCTGGTCTGCGAGATCTGGGACGGTTGGCGCAAGCGCTCGATCGGCGGGTGCACCTACCACGTCGCCCATCCGGGCGGCCGCAGCTATGACGTCTTCCCGGTCAACGCGCATGAGGCCGAGGGAAGGCGGCTGGCGCGCTTCGAGCCGTTCGGCCTGACGGGCGGCCGGTTCGACGCACCGCCGGCGGATCCCCATCCCGACTTTCCGCACACGCTCGATCTGAGGCGGCTCCGCTAGGTGTCCGACACCCATCTTCCCGCTGCGTCGGCCGAGCCGCCGGCCTCCGAAGCCCTCGACGTCGCCCGCTACGACGAGATGACCGACGCGGCGGCCGCGCTGCGGCCGCACTGGCAGGGCTTCGCCAGCGCCTTCGCGCACATGACCGGGGCGGAATATGCGCGCCGCATCACCTCGGCGCGCGGCGTGATTCGCGACAACGGCGTGACCTACAACGTCTACGATGACGAAGGCGGCCACGCGCGGCCCTGGCAGCTCGACATCGTGCCGCTGGTCGTCAGCGCCGCCGACTGGGCAGCGATCGAGGCCGCGGTCATCCAGCGCGCGCGGCTCGCCGACGCCCTGCTGCGCGACATCTACGGTCCGCAGCGCCTGATCGCCGAGGGCCATCTGCCGCCTCATCTGGTGTTCGGCCATCCGCAGTTCCTGCGCCCGCTGACCGGTGCCAAGCCGCCGGGCGGCGTGCATGTCCATCTGTGGTCGGCCGATATCGCGCGGGCACCCGACGGCTCCTGGGTCGTGCTGTCGGCGCGCGCCGATGCGCCGAGCGGCGTCGGCTATGCGCTCGAGAACCGGATCGTGGTCAGCCAGACTTTCCCCGATCTGTTCCGCGATCTCCAGGTCGAGCGGCTGGCTGGGTTTTTTCACGCCTACCGCGAGCATGTGCTCGGGCTGGCCAACGGCGCGCCGGGCCGCGCCGTGCTGCTGACGCCGGGCGCCTATAACGAGGCCTATTTCGAGCACGCCTATCTCGCGCATTATCTCGGCCTGTCCTTGGTCGAGGGCCAGGATCTGGTGGTGCGCGACGGTCAGGTCTTCCTCAAGACCCTGGCCGGGCTCGAGCGCGTCGCGGTGATCTTTCGCCGGCTCGATTCCGATTTCTGCGATCCGCTCGAGTTCCGTGCCGAGTCGGCGCTCGGCGTACCCGGCCTGGCCGAAGCCGCGCGCGCCGGCGGCGTCGTGCTCGCCAACGCGCTGGGCGGCGGCGTCATCGAATCGCCGGCGCTCGGCGCCTTCCTGCCCGAGATCGCGCGCGCCCTGCTCGGCGAGGAATTGGCGGTCCCCGACATCGCGACCATCTGGTGCGGCACCGCCTGGGGCCGTAAGGCGGCGCATGAGCGGCTCGCCCAAGGCGTGGTGCGCAATGCGTTCGATGCGCGGCCGCTGTTCTCGCGCGGCTCGTCGGCGCGGCTCGGCCGCGAGCTCAAGCCGGCCGAACTCGCGCAGTTCGCCGAGCGTCTCGAGGCGCGCGGCGCCACCTACGTGATCCAAGACATCGCGCCGCTCGGGCTGGCGCCGGTGTTCGACGGCGGCACGATCGCCGCGCGGCCGGTCTCGCTGCGCGTGTTCGCCGCCTGGACGCCCGACGGCTACAAGGTGATGCCGGGTGCGCTCACCCGCGTCGCGCCGGATGAGACGATCCGGGCGCTCTCGATGCAATCGGGCGCCGCCACCAAGGACACCTGGATCCTGTCGCGGGGCCCGGTCGGCACGTTCAGCCTGCTGCGGCGCTCGGGCGAGCGGCTGGCGGTCCGGCGCGCCGGTGACGACGCGCCGAGCCGGGCGATGGACAATCTGTTCTGGCTCGGCCGCTATGCCGAGCGCGCGGAGAACCTGGTGCGCGTGCTGCGCGCGGTCGTGCTGCGGCTCGGCGACGATCCGGCGCTGAGTGCGCCGGCGACCGTCGGCGAGCTGGCGCGCCGGCTCCTGCTGCCGCTCGGCCAGGTTTCGGTCAGCGCGGTCGACGATGCCGCGCGCGGCGACGATGCGCGGCTGTCGGCCGAGCTGCACGCCGCTATCTTCGGCCGCGAGCCGCCGCACGGCCTGCAGCGGCTGCTGGCGAACGTGCAGCGTACCGCCTGGGCGGTCCGCGACCGGCTGTCGTTCGATACCTGGCGTACGCTCCATGCGCTGACCGCGCCCGAGATGGGATTCGACGCGCGGGCGCGCTTCGACCCGGCCGGCGCGCGCACCTATCTCGACACGCTGGTCCGGCGTGCCGCGGCGCTCGCCGGCCTGTCGGCCGAGAACATGACGCGCGGCAGCAACTGGCTGTTCCTCGATCTCGGCCGGCGCATCGAGCGCGCGACCCATGCCGGCTGGCTGGTGCGCCAGACCCTGGCGTTCCAGGACGAGCGCGAGAGCGAGGCGCTGCAGCTCGCGCTCGAGATCGCCGACAGCTCGATGACCTACCGCTCGCGCTATTTCAACGTGTTCCAGCTCGCCCCCGGGCTCGACCTGCTGCTGCTCGACGACACCAACCCGCGCTCGGTCGCGTTCCAGGTCGCGACAGTCGCGGGCCATGTCGCGGCGCTGCCGAAGAGCACGCCGGTCCAGCAGCGGCGGCTCGCCGACACGATCGCGGGCGATGCCTGGACGGCGGTCAAGGCGGCCGATCCGCTCGCGCTCGAGCGCAGCGACGACAGCGGCCGGCGGCCGGCGCTCAACGCCCTGATCGCGACCATCGATGATGCGATGATGCGGCTGTCCGACGCGATCGCCGACGCCTATTTCCAGCATGCACGGCGGCAGCGCGCCGACGTCGTGCGGCGCGGGGCGCCGTGATGGAATATACGGTGCGCCACCGCACGACCTACCGCTACATGCAGGACGTGTCCTATTCGCGCCATCTGGTGCATCTGGCGCCGCGCGAGACCGGCAGCCAGCGCCTGACGAATTTCCGGCTGGCGGTCTCGCCGACGCCGGACCAGCATATCAGCCGGCTGGATTTTTTCGGCAACCCGGTCGACTGGCTGGCGATCGACGAACCGCACGCCGACGTCGACGTGATCGCCGAAAGCCGTGTCGTCGCGCTGTCGCCGCCGGTCCGCGACACCGCCGAGAGCGTGCCGTGGGAGCAGGTGCGCGCGCGCCTGGATGCGCCCGACACGGAGGCGCGCGACGTTCTTCATTACGTCTTCGACTCGCCGCTCACCGCCTTCACGGTCGATCTGGCCGGCTATGCGCGCCGCAGCTTCACCCCCGGCCGGCCGATGCTGGCTGCCGCGGTCGACCTGATGGCGCGCATCCACGCGGATTTCCGCTACGACACCACCGTGACGGATGCCTTCACCGCAGTCGATCAGGTGTTCGAGATCCGTGCCGGGGTGTGCCAGGACCTCGCCCATGTCGGGATCGCGGCGCTGCGCGCGCTTGGCCTGCCGGCGCGCTATGTCAGCGGCTATCTGCTGACCCGGCCGCCGCCCGGGCGCGAGCGCATGATCGGCGCCGACGCCAGCCACGCCTGGTTCGCTGTCTGGGCGCCGCCGTTCGGCTGGGTCGATCTCGACCCGACCAACGACATGATCCCCGGCGACGGCCACATCACGGTCGCGTGGGGCCGCGACTATGGCGACGTCGCGCCGATCAACGGCATCATCACCGGCGGCGGCGAGCATCTGATCGAAGTAGGAGTCGACGTCGTCCCAGTCGGCTGATTAAGATCGGCCGATGTCCGAGGCCGGGTTTCCCATTTTCGATGCGGCGAATTTCGATCAAGAGGTGCTGGCGCGGCCGGGCCTGACGGTGGTCGATGTGTGGTCGCCGTCCTGCGTGCCGTGCCGGCAGCTAAGTCGGCTGCTCGACCAACTCGCCACCGAGCTGCCCGCCGGGGTGCGGATCGGCACTGTGAACGCGGACGACAATGCGGCGCTGGTCGCGCGCTACGACGTCCGCAGCGTCCCGACCTTGCTGTTCTTCAAGAACGGCGCCATCGTGGAGACGCGGACTGGCGTCGATCGCCGTCAGGTGCTCAAGAAGGCGATCGAGACGCACGCCTAGGCAAGTTTCGGGAGGACGCGATGGCGACCATCACGATGCTCGACATCGAGCAGCTGCGGCAGACCAAGCTGCGGCCCTATATCGATCAATGCATCGAGCATCGCGCGCCCGATCCCGGTTTCCATGCCGTGATGGGCCACAATCTCGATCTGGCGGAGGCCATGTTCGTCGCCTGGAGCACGGTGTTCAACACCGGCCGTATCAGCCATACCCTGAAGGAGATCATCCGGGTCCTGCTGTCCCGTATGGCTGCGTGCAGCTATTGAGGCAATGTGCGGTCCGCTTCGGCGAAGCGGCAGGGTCTCGACGAGGAACGGCTCGACGAAGGCATTACGAGCTACGCGACGAGCGCGCGTTTTTCAGCGGCGGAGAAGCTCGCGCTGCGCTATTGCGAGCTGATGGCGACTGATCCCGACGCGATCGACGACGCCTTCTATGACGCGCTGCGGCAGCATTACGACGAAGCCGAGATCGTCGAGCTCGGCGCCTTCATCGGCTTCAATATCGGCTATCACACCTTCTTCGGCACCTTGAAGTTCTATCCGATGTTCTCGCCCGACGGGCGGCTGGTCAGCCAGGAGGAATCGGCGCGCCTCTACGGCGCCGCGCCGGCGTCGCTGCAAGCTACCGAGAGCGCCTGATGTCGCGTATCGCGCCGCTGCCCTTGGCCGAGATCGACGATCCGGAGCTGCGCGCGCTGATCGCGCGCGGCGAGGCGCTCGGCGTGCCGGACGGGCTGTTCGGGCGCATCCTGGCGCGCGTGCCGGGCCACGCGAAGCCCTTGCTGCGCGCGCTGATCCAGTCGCACGAAACCGGCAATGTCGACCACAAGCTCAAGGAGATCATCCGCATCCAGCTCGCGCGCTTCGCCGGCGACGACTATTTCGCCAGGCTGCGCTCGACGAGGGCGCGCGCGGCCGGGTTGACCGAGGCCGAGATCGAGGCCGGCTGCGGCGACTACGAGGACGCCGGGTGCTTCACCGAGGCCGAGAAATGCGCGCTGCGCTACGCCGACCAGATGTATCTCGATCCCGCGAAGGTCGACGCCGCGTTCTATGACGAGCTCAAGCGCCATTACAGCGAGCCCCAGATCATGGAGCTCGGCGCCTTCATCGCCTTCCATTACGGCATGCAGATGTTCATGCGCACCCTGGCGGCGAAGCCCCTGGCGCAGGGCTGACGGCGCGTGCGGGGCGTGCACAAACCACACCCGTGCGGCCTGACCCGGCCATCGTGGGCATCGGTGCCGCTTCGCATGGACCCGCGGGTCAAGCCCGCTTTTGACGGCGAGGGGGCTGCTTCCAGAGGTTCGAACGATTGCGGCCGGCTGGTTGGGTGGTAAGCTCCGGCGCGGCAACATCCCGGAGGCTTGAGCCATGGCGGCGCAGCACGGTGCGAACGAATACGAGGTCCCCGCCAAAATGAAGGCATGGGTGCTCGGCAATCCCGACGAGGTCAAGCTGGTCGAGAAGCCGGTGCCCGAGCCGAAATCGGCCGAGGTGCTGGTGCGCATCGATGCCTGCGCGGTGTGCGCGACCGATCTCGAGATCATCAGCCACGGCGTGCCGGCCTCGGTCGGCGGCGGCCTGCCGTTCAACAAGAACTTCACTTTCGGCCACGAATATATGGGCACCGTGGTCAAGCTCGGGCCGGCGGTCGACGAGTACAAGATCGGCGACCGGGTCACCGTCGAGGTGCATGCCGGGTGCGGCCGCTGCGAGCGCTGCCGCGAGGGCATGTACACGTCTTGCTTGAACTACGGCAAGCCGGAGAAGGGCCATCGGGCCAACGGCTTCTCGACCGACGGCGGGTTCGCTCAATACGCGATCAACAACATCAACACCCTGGTCCACGTGCCCGACGGGATGACCGACGAGGAGGCGACCTTGGTGGTCACCGCCGGCACCTCTATGTACGGGCTCGACGTGCTGGGCGGGCTGATCGCCGGCCAGGCCGTGGTGGTGGTCGGGCCGGGGCCGATCGGCCTGCTCGGCGTCGGCGTCGCCAAGGCGCTCGGCGCCGATCCCGTGATCCTGACCGGCACGCGCGATACAAGGCTCGAGCTCGGCAGGAAGCTCGGCGCCGACTACGTCGTCAACGCCCGCAAGGAGGACGCGGTCGCCGCGGTCCGCCGCATCACCCACGGCCATGGCGTGCAGTTCGTGCTCGAATGCTCGGGCGCGCCCAACGCGCTCAACGAGGCCGGCCAGATGGTCAATCGCGGCGGCCGCATCTGCCTGGCCGCGTTCCCGCAGGAGCCAGTGCCGGTCGACGTCGCCCATCTGGTGCGCAACAACATCTATGTGTTCGGCATCAGGGGCGAGGGCAAGAGCGCGACCCACCGCGCGATGGCGCTGATGAAAGCCGAGCGCTTCGATGCCAAGCTGGTCCACACCCATACGTTTCCGCTCGACGAGGTGCCGACCGCGCTGAAATACGCCCGCGAGCGGATCGACGACGCCATCAAGGTCGTGGTCAAGATGCGCGCCTAGCGGCGCGCGCCGCGCATGACGCCCGACAGCGGCGCAAGCCGCGCATGACGACCGTGTCCGGCAGCGACGCGGCGCTGGCGGCCGGCCGGCGGCGGCCGTGGTACGCGCGCCTGTGGATCCAGGTCCTGGCCGCGATTCTGATCGGCGGGCTGCTCGGCTGGCTCGATCCGGCGCTCGGGTCCGCCATGAAGGTGCTGGGCGACGCCTTCATCAAGGCGATCCGGATGATCATCGGCCCGATCATCTTCACCACGGTGGTGGTCGGGATCGCCAAGATGGGCGATATGCGCCGGATCGCCCAGGTCGGCGTCAAGGCGCTGGTCTATTTCGAGATCGTCTCGACCCTCGCGCTCGTGATGGGACTGGTTGCGGTCAATCTCTACCGGCCGGGCGTCGGGCTCAACGCCGACCCGGCGGTTTTGGACGCCAAGCTGGTGTCCGGTTATGTCGGCAGCGCGCAGTCGCTCAACCTGGTCGATTTCTTCCTCGGCATGATCCCGGACAGCGTGGTCGAGGCGTTCGCCAGGGGCGACATCCTGCCGATTGTGTTGTTCTCGGTGCTGTTCGGTCTGGCCCTGTCGCGCTATCCGGAGCGCACCCGGCCGCTGATCGACATCATCGACCAGGTGTCGCGTGGCCTGTTCGGCATTGTCGGGTTCGTCATGGTGTTGGCACCGCTCGGCGCCTTCGGCGCGATGGCCTTCACGATCGGTAAATACGGGCTCGGCACCCTGTGGCAGCTCGGCCAGCTGATCGCCGGAGTCTATGTCGTCAGCATCCTGTTCGTGATCGTGGTGCTCGGCGCGGCGCTGCGGCTCGCCGGCTTTCCGCTCTGGAAGACCCTGCGCTATTTCGCCGACGAGATCCTGATCGTGTTCGGCGCGACCTCGGCCGAGACCATGATCCCGCGGCTGATGCTCAAGCTCGAGCGCATGGGCTGCGCGCGCGAGGTGGTCGGGCTCGTGATCCCGACCGGCTACAGCTTCAACATGGACGCCACGTCGATCTACATGACCATGGCGGTGATGTTCATCGCCCAGGCGGCCAATGTCGATCTGAGCTGGACCCAGCAGCTCACCATCCTGTTCGTCATGCTGTTCACCTCGAAGGGCGCGGCCGGCGTGACCGGCGGCGGCTTCATCGCGCTCGCCGCGACCATGCCGGCGATCGGCGTGCTGCCGATCGGCGGCCTCGCCTTGCTGCTCGGCATCGACCGCTTCATGGCGCAGATCCGTGCCGCCGTGAACCTGACCGGCAACGCGATCGCGACCATGGTGATCGCGCGCTGGTGCGGCGCCGTCGACGTCGAGCGCGCCCGTCGCGTGCTCGATGGAAGGCTCGATGACGAGGAGACGGCCGAGCGTCTGGCCTAACTCTCCAGCCGGTCGATGCGGCGTAGGTCGGGGAACAGCCGCATCCACAGCAGGGCGACCAGGATGGTGCCGAGGCCGCCGAGCAGCACCGCCGGCACGGTGCCGAACAACGCGGCGGTCAGGCCGGACTCGAAGTCGCCGAGCTGGTTGGAGGTGCCGACGAACAGCGAATTGAGCGCGCTGACCCGGCCGCGCATCGCGTCCGGCGTCTGCAGCTGCACCAGCGAGAAGCGGATCACCACGCTGACCACGTCGGCGGCACCCAACGTGGCCAGCGCCGCCATCGACAGGCTGAACAGGATGGTGACGGCGAACAGGGTGCGGCCGACCCGGCGCTGCAGCGGATGGTTGGCCAGCCACACCGAGATGGCGAGCGCGCCGAGCGCCGACGAGGCGCGCAGCACGCCTAGCCCCCACGGCCCGGTATGGAGGATATCGCGGGCATAGATCGGCAGCAGCGCGACCGCGCCGCCCAGCAGCACGGCGAACAGGTCGAGCGACAAGGTGCCGAGCACGATCGGCCGGCTGCGCACGAAGCCGATGCCGGAGAACAGCGACTTCAGGGTGACGGGCTCGCGCTGGCGGACGACGCGCTCGGCGCGGATCAGCGCCGACAGCACGGATGCGCTCCAGAACAAGGCGGCGGC
>Ga0302324_100007910_pt1 | contig 22510 bp, 17 predicted proteins | sample Palsa_T0_1_FD_201949 | JGI IMG/M metagenome (GOLD analysis project Ga0302324, IMG submission 201949) | Peat permafrost microbial communities from Stordalen Mire near Abisko, Sweden - Palsa_T0_1 | ecosystem: Environmental > Terrestrial > Soil > Palsa > Peat permafrost | place: Sweden: Abisko...
ATCCGGCGCCACCGCTTGTCGAAGCGGGTGCGGGCGCTGCAATCGGATCATTTCGCAGGGCTTGCGGGCGCCAGCTACGATATCATCGTCAGCAATCCGCCGTACGTGGCGCGGCGCCAGCTTGGAGGGCTGCCGGCGGAGTACCGGCACGAGCCACGGCTCGCACTGGCAGCCGGCGTGGACGGCCTGGACTTTGCGAGAATTATTTTGCGCGACGCGGCAGCGCATCTGAATCCCGGCGGAATCCTGATCGTCGAGGTTGGCGACTCGGAGCGGGCGCTGCGGCGCGCCTATCCACGGCTGGCGTTCACCTGGCTGGCGTTCGAGCGCGGGGGCGGCGGCGTATTTGTGATCGAGCGCGGGCAGCTGATGCCGCGGAAATGACGTACTAGCGAATGTCGGGCAATACCATAGGGCGCTTGTTTTCGGTGACCAGCTTTGGCGAGAGCCACGGGCCGGCGCTCGGCTGCATTGTCGACGGCTGTCCGCCCGGGCTAGCGCTCGAGGCGGCCGACCTGCAGCGCGACGTCGATCGGCGTCGCACCGGCAGCTCGCAGTTCGTGAGCCAGAGGCGCGAACCCGATGAGGTGCGGATACTGTCCGGCGTGTTCGAAGGCCGCACCACCGGGGCACCGATCGGACTGCTGGTGGAGAACAGCGACGCGCGCTCGCGCGACTACGACCGGCTGCAGGATCGATTCCGCCCGGGCCACGCCGACTATACCTACCAGCACAAGTACGGCCTGCGCGATCATCGCGGCGGCGGCCGCTCGTCGGCGCGCGAGACCGTGATGCGGGTTGCGGCCGGGGCGATCGCGCGCAAGTACCTGGCCGAGCGCCTCGCGGTGCGCATCTATGGCTATCTGAGCCAGATCGGCGCGCTGACGCTGTCGGCGCGCGAACCCGCCGCGGCCTATCAGAACCCGTTCTTCTGCCCCGACCCGCAGCGCCTGCCAGAGCTGGAGCAGCTGATCTGGGACCTGCGCGCCGCCGGCGACTCGATCGGCGCGCGCGTGACGGTATGCGCGGAAGGGCTGCCGCCGGGCCTGGGTGAGCCGGTGTTCGACAAACTCGACGCCGACATTGCCGCGGCGATGATGGGCATCAATGCGGTCAAGGCGGTGGAGATCGGCGACGGCGTCGCGGTGGTCGGCCAGCGCGGCAGCGAGCATCGAGATGAACTCACTCCGAGCGGATTTGCATCCAATCACGCCGGCGGCACGCTCGGTGGCATTTCCTCCGGGCAGCCGGTCGTGGTGCACCTGAGCTTCAAGCCAACCGCCAGTATCCAGGTGCCGGGACGCAGCATCGATGTGCACGGCAATCCGGTCGAGGTAGTGACCACCGGGCGCCACGATCCGTGTGTAGGACTGCGCGCCACGCCGATTGCCGAGGCGATGCTGGCGATCGTGCTGATGGATCATTACCTGCGCCATCGCGCGCAGAATGCCGATGTGGTGTCGGCGACGCCGGACATTGCGCGGCAAGGAGCCTAGGTCGACGATGAGCAAGGGATTCAGGGTGGCGGTGGTGGGCGCGACCGGCCTGGTCGGCGAAACCATGATCAGCGTATTGGAGGAGCGCAAGTTCCCGGTGTCCCAGCTGTATGCGCTGGCGAGCAATCGCTCACTCGGCAAGCACGTGCAGTTCAACGGCAGGCAGCTGCCGGTGGAGGAACTGGCCGGCTTTGATTTCGCACGCGCGGATATCGGGCTGTTTTCCGCCGGCAGCCAGGTCTCGGCCGAATATGCGCCCAAGGCCGCCGCCGCCGGCTGCACCGTGATCGACAACACCTCGCAGTTCCGCTACCAGGACGACATCCCGCTGGTGGTGCCGGAGGTGAATGCGCACGCGATCAGCCGCTATCGCAGCCGCGGCATCATCGCCAATCCGAACTGCTCCACCATCCAGATGCTGGTGGCGCTCAAGCCGATCCACGATGCGGTCGGTATCGAGCGCATCAACGTCGCCACCTACCAGTCGGTTTCCGGCGCCGGGCGCCAGGCGATCGAGGAACTTGCCACCCAGACAGCGGCGCTGCTCAGTGGCCAGCCGATCGTCGCGCCGCGGCTGATCGCCAGGCAGATCGCATTCAATTGCGTGCCACAGATCGACCGCTTCGAGGATAACGGCTACACCCGCGAGGAGATGAAGATGGCCTGGGAAACCCGCAAGATCATGGAGGACGAGTCGATCCGGGTGAATGCCACCGCGGTGCGGGTGCCGGTGTTCTACGGCCATTCCGAGGCGGTGCATATCGAGACGCGGCGCAAGATCACCGCCGTGCAGGCACGGCTGCTGCTGGAGAAGGCCCCGGGGGTGACCGTTATCGATCAGCGCGAGCCCGGGGGCTATCCCACTGCCGTTACTGAAGCAGCGAACCACGACACGGTTTATGTTGGCCGTATTCGGGAAGATATGTCGTATGAGCGGGGCCTTGACCTGTGGATCGTCGCGGACAACATCCGTAAGGGTGCTGCGACCAATAGTGTTCAGATCGCCGAGATTTTGGTTCGCGAGTATTTATAAGTTATATTGGAAGCCAAATAGGTGCGGGCCTAGGCTTTGCATTAACTATATGTTTTACAAGGACTACTCAGCAACCAGGTTCGCTGGGAGACAAGATGTTCAAGCGTAACTTTTGCCCAGCTGTGATGCTGGCGCTGCTGTCTCCGGTCGCCTCGTTCGCGCTCGGACTTGGGGATATACACCTCAAATCCTCGCTAAATGCGCCGCTCGATGCCGAAATCGACCTGGTCGGGGCCAGCGCCGACGACCTTGCCGGCCTGAAAGCGGGGCTGGCCGAGCGCGACGCATTTACGCGTGGTGGGCTGGATTACCCGACGTTTCTGGGCCCACTGAGCTTCGCGGCGGAGAAGTCGGCCGATGGGCGCAACGTGCTGCATGTGCGCTCCACTAACGCCGCGAACGAGCCGTTTGCGACGCTGCTGGTGACGGTGGATTGGCCGCGTGGGCACGTGGTGCGCGAATACACCGTGCTGCTGGATCCGCCGGTGTTCAGCACTGAGGCGCCAGCCAAGGTCGCAGTCGCCGCGCCGAGCGCGGGCAGCAGCGCCCAGAGTGCAACGATAGAGCGGCGCGGTGCGGCGCCCGCGACCGGCGCGTCATCCAACGCATCGGCCAACACCTCGGCGCCTGGTTCGGAGAGCACGGCTGCGATGTCGGGGCCGCCCCCAGGCAGCGCCGGCAGTGCGCCGGCAATGCCTGCCAACCGCGCGGCCCCGCAGGCGGCGGGCAGCCGCTACACGGTCCGGCCCGGGGACACGCTCTCGGCCGTGGCATCGCACGCCTATCCGGGCAGCGATCGCCATCTGCGCGAGCGCGAGCTGGTCGCGATCTATCGCGCTAATCCGAGCGCCTTCCAGGGGAACATGAATCTGCTGCTGTCGGGCAGCCGGCTGGATTTGCCCGGCGACGCCGATCTCGATGCCATCAGTCCGGGCGAGGCCTCATCCGAGGTCAGGCGCCAATATGAGGCCTGGGCCGGCAGTCACGGCGCCGGAGCGTCAGCGGCGCATGCCGCCGGCGGCGAAGCGGCCGGCGGGCAGTTGCGACTGGTGCCGCCGCAGGCGTCGGCCAAGCCGCCCGCGAGCACCGGACCTGCGACGTCCAGTGCCGCCGCCGCGGCGTCTGCGGCCGCCGCGGCTTCCAGCGCCGCGCTCAGTCAACGCGTGCAGCAGCTCGAGAGCCAGCTGGCCGACTCGCAACGCCAGCTGCAGCTGCGTAACGCCGACCTCGCTGCGCTGCAGGCGCGCGCCGCGGCCGCCGCTGCTGCCGCACCCGCCGCTGCGCCCGCCGCACCGTCTGCGACGCCCGGCCCGAGCGTGACCGCCCCGGCGCCAGCGCCGCCGGTGGCCACTGCGCCGGCCGCCGCCGCGCCCAGCGCCAACCCGCCGCCCGCTGCCGTGGCGCCGGAGAAGCCGACGCCGGCACCTGCCGCGGCCGTCGCCAATGCGGAATCGGGCAATTCGCTGCTCGATCTCATCGAGCAGTACTGGTACGTGCCCGCGGCGCTGCTGGCGGTGCTGATCGTGCTGGTGGTGCTGCGCTTCGTACGCGCCCGCCAGGAGGATGAATTCGATCGTTCACTCGGACGCCTGCAGCCGTCATTCGAGACCCCGGCCGATGACAGCGTGCGCGCCTCCGACACGGTACCGGTGCGCACACTGCCCTCGGCGCGCCCGGAGATGTCCTACCGGGTCGAGGAAACCGGCGGCCATGAGCAGCCGAACTTCTCCCCACCCGCCGATACCAGCCTGACGTCGGCCACCGGCCATCACGTTGCCATCGATGACACCGTCACCGGCGAGCGGCCGGTGGCACTCGACCAGGGCGATCCGCTCGCGGAAGCGGATTTCCACATGGCCTATGGACTATACGACCAGGCGGCGGATCTGGTGCAGATCGCGATCTCGCGCGAGCCCAATCGGCGCGAACTGAAGTTGAAGCTGCTCGAGGTGTTCTTCGTCTGGGGCAACAAGGATCGCTTCCTGCAGACCGCGCGCGAACTGGCCGGTAGCCGCGCCCATGCGCTGGCAGGCGAGTGGGAAAAGATGGTGATCATGGGCCGGCAGATCGCGCCGGAGGATCCGCTGTTCGCCAACGCCGGCACCCTCACCGGTGCTGCCAGCGGCGGCGTCGATCTGAATCTTGAAGGCGGCCAGAACCGGGTGGATTTCGACCTGCTGGGTGAACCCTCGGTCGGCGGTGGCAGCTCCGGCAGCGGCGTCGGCCTGGATCTGGATCTGGGTGCGGCGCTGGGCGACGGCGATCCCACCGGCGAGGTCAATAAGGTCGGCAAGGACGGCGTTGACTACGTGCTGGATGATCCGGAGCGTGGCAATGACGCCACCGGCTCGACGCGCGAGATGCCGAACGCGCCGACGCGGGAACTGCCGACGATGCCGGGTGCGGCCAGCAGCAAGGATTACACCGCGACCATGCGCATTGCGACCCAGTCAGTAGTGGATCCGGAGGCCCCGACCGTCGAACAGCCGCAGCTGCGCGGCGGCGACAATTCCACGATCCGTGAAAAGATCGGCGCCGCTGCACGCAGCGAGATGTCGAAGTCGGAGAAGTCGGACCAGACCGCGGAGCTGGCGCTCGATGACCTGGGGCTGGATCTGGGCGCGCTGGAAGGCGTGGCCGATGAGACCGGCATCACCAGCGTCGGGGAGGCGCCGACCATGCTGTCGAACCTGGACGAGGATACGCGCGAGCTGCTGGCGCGCGCACGCGCGGAGAGCGCCAACAGCGAGGTCACGCAGCGCGCGCCCAGCGCCGACGGCCCGAGCGACAGCGGCACCTGGCTGTTCACGGATACCGATTTCGCGGCCGGCATGCCGGAGCTCAGCGACCATGAGCTGGACTCCGGCGTTGACGCCAACGCGCCCACCCAGGTGGTCACTCAGGTGTCGCCGCAGCCGCGCATCGAGGTGGACACCGGCGCGACCACCTCGAAGCTGGCCGCGCTCGACCCCAGCGGAGTCGATCTGGATGTGGGCGGGCGGTCCGATGAATCGACCGTCAACGGCATCGATCTGGATGTCGGTGCCCCGGCGGCCACCGAAGGCACCTTCATCCAGACACAGAAGATTGCTGCCGGGGATATGGCACTGCCGGAACTGGAACCGGCGACCATGAGTGAGGTCGGCACCAAGCTCGACCTGGCGCGCGCCTACATGGATATGGGCGACCCGGAAGGTGCTCGCAGCATCCTGGCGGAGGTGCTGAGCGAAGGCTCGGTGTCGCAGAAGCAGGAGGCGCGCCGGCTGATGGATACGCTGCCCGGCTAGGTCCGGCAGCGGCGACGCCATCCATGCGCCACCGCCTGGCGCTCGGCATCGAATACCACGGCGGCGCCTACTGCGGCTGGCAACAGCAGAGCGCGGCGGCCAGCGTGCAGGCGGCGCTGCAACAGGCCCTGAGCCGCGTCGCCGATGAACCGATCGAGCTGACCTGCGCCGGGCGCACCGATGCCGGCGTGCATGCGCGCGAGCAGGTGGCGCACTTCGACACCGCGGCGCAGCGCAGTGCGCGCGCCTGGCTGCTCGGCGGCAACAGCCGCCTGCCGCGCGATATCAGCCTGCGCTGGGTACAGGCGGTGCCGGAGCATTTCCATGCGCGCTTCAGCGCGCTGGAGCGCAGCTACCGTTACCTGATCCTCAACCGCGTCACGCGCTCGGCGCTGGCGGATGGGCGCGCGCTGGTGGTGTACCAGCCGCTCGATGTGGCGGCGATGCAGGCCGGTGCCCAGTGGCTGATTGGCGAGCACGACTTCAGTGCGTTTCGCTCCTCGGAGTGCCAGGCACGCTCGCCGGTGCGGCAGCTGCGCTCGCTGCGCGTGATCCGAAGCGGCGAGCGCATCGCGATCGAGATCACCGCCAATGCGTTCCTGCATCACATGGTGCGCAATATCGTCGGCCTGCTGTTGGTGATCGGCCGGCAGCGCGCCGCGCCCGAGCGCGCGCGAGCGCAGCTCGAATCGCGCGAGCGCAGCGCCGGTGAGGCGACCGCGGCCGCCCATGGGCTGTACCTGTGGCGGGTCGACTACGCGGCGCAGTTCGGCCTGCCGGCGGATTCGGCTATGATCGACGCTTCGATTCATGGCTGGCCATAGCGCCTGCCGCAAGGATCTGCCGCGATGTCCTGGTTCGAAAAGATCGTTCCTTCACGCATCAAGACCGAGCGGCGCTCGCGCTCGGTGCCCGAGGGCCTGTGGATCAAGTGCCCGGCGTGCGATGCGGTACTGTACCGCGCGGAACTCGAGCGCAATCTCAACGTCTGCCCCAAGTGCAGCCACCACATGCGCATCGGTGCGCGCGAGCGGCTGCGCGCGCTGCTCGATCCGGAGCCGATCAGCGAGATCGGCGCCAGCGTAATGCCCGATGATCCGCTGAAATTCAAGGACAGCCGGCGCTATCGCGACCGCCTGGCGCAAGCGCAGAAGGCCACGCGTGAAGGCGATGCGCTGGTGGCGCTCGCCGGGCAGCTGCACGGCGAGCCGGTGGTGGCCTGCGCTTTCGAATTTCAATTCCTCGGCGGCTCGATGGGCTCGGTGGTCGGGGAGCGCTTCAAGCGCGCCGTGGACTTCAGCATCGAGCAGCGCTGCGGGCTGGTGTGTTTCACCGCCACCGGCGGCGCCCGTATGCAGGAGGCGCTGTTGTCGTTGATGCAGATGGCGAAGACCAGCGCGGCACTGGCGCGGCTGGCGCGTGCGCGGCTGCCATTCATCTCGGTGATGACCGACCCGACCACCGGCGGCGTGTCGGCAAGTCTTGCGATGCTGGGCGATCTGAACATCGCCGAGCCGCGCGCGCTGATCGGCTTCGCCGGCCCGCGCGTGATCCAGCAGACGGTGCGCGAGACGCTGCCAGAAGGCTTCCAGCGCAGCGAGTTCCTGCTCGAGCACGGCGGACTCGATCTGATCGTGGATCGGCGCGACATGCGTGATCGGCTGTCGCAACTGCTGCGCCTGCTGCAAAGGCGACCGCCGCTGCCAGCCGCTTGAGCAGGTCGCTCGAGCAGTGGCTGGCGTACCAGCAGGGCACGCACAGCCAGAGCATCGATCTGTCGCTCGAGCGCGTGCGCGAGGTCGCCTCGCGCCTGGATCTGCTGCAGCCGCGCACTCCGGTGGTGATCGTCGCCGGCACCAACGGCAAGGGCTCGACCGCAACCCTGCTCGCCACGCTGCTGCAGTGCTGCGGACACAGTGTCGGCCTGTTCACCTCGCCTCACCTGGTGCGCTACAACGAGCGCGTGCAGGTCAACGGCGCGCAGGCGAGCGATGCGGCGCTGGTCGCGGCGTTCGAGCGCATCGAGGCGGCGCGCGGCCCGATCACGCTGACGTTCTTTGAATACAGCGCGCTGGCCGCGCTCGAGTTGTTTCGCGGCGCGCGAGTCGCGGTGCGGGTGCTGGAAGTCGGCCTGGGCGGCAGGCTGGACGCGGTCAATATCCTGGACGCCGATGTCGCGGTGCTGTGCTCGATTGGACTTGATCACCGTGACTGGCTCGGGGAGACGCTCGATCAGATCGGCGCCGAGAAGGCTGGCGTGTTCCGTCGCGGCCAGAAAGTGGTGCTCGGCAGCGCGGCGATGCCGGCTAGCGTGTGGCATGCAGCGCGCGAGCTCGACTGCCGGATCTTCACCGCCGAGCGTGAGTTCAGCTGGCGCATCCACGGCGATGGCGCCGCCGGCCAGTCCTGGGACTACCGCGGCGGCGCGTGCGCGATCGATGCATTACCGGCGCCGGCACTGGCAGGCGCGGTGCAATATCGAAACGCGGCCAGTGCGCTCACGGTGCTGCAGCTGCTGGGGCTTGCCGGGGCCTGCGATGGTGCTGCCGTGGCGCAGGGGCTCAAGCGCACGCTGCTGCCGGGCCGCTTTCAGATCGTCCCGGGCGAGGTCGAATGGATACTGGATGTGGCGCACAATGAGCCGGCAGCCACGGTACTGGCCGGCGCACTGGCCTCCCGGCATTGCCAGGGCAGGAGCTTCGCGGTGTTCGGCCTGCTGGCTGACAAGGACGCCGCGGCGATCGCCAGCGCACTCGATCCGCTGATCGATCATTGGCTGCTGGCCGGCATCGACGATGAGCCGCGCGCGCTCGATGCGCGCGCACTGCACGCGCGACTGCCAGCAGTGCGCGGTACGGTGCAACTTGCCAGCAATGTGAGCGCCGCCTGCGCCCGCGCGCGCGAGCGGAGCGTGCCGGGCGATCGCGTAATCGTATTCGGCTCGTTTCACGTGGTCGGGCCGGCGCTGGTATGGCTTGGGCTATACTGAAGGCAGAGAGGCATGGAAAACCGGCTAAAAGAAAGACTGACCGGCGCGGCAATCCTGGTGGCGCTGATCGTGATGCTGGTGCCGGAGATGTTTCACGGGCAACGCGGCGACGTCGCCGCCAGTGCCAGCAGCAGCGGTGAAGGACCGCCACTGCGCTCCTATACGATCGATCTGTCCAACAACCCGAAAACCAGCGCTCCGCTGCAATCCACGCCGGCGAACACAGCGCCGACGCCGGATCCGGCGCCGGCGCCGGTTCCTGCCGCCGCCGCCGCCGCCCCAACCGTCACGGTCGAGCCGCGGATCGTGGCCGGCAGCCGCCCGCCAGGCGGCGCCGATCACAACGCCGCCGGCGGCGGCTGGGCGGTGCAGCTTGGACTATTCGCCAAGCGTGACAATGCCGAGCGCTTGCAGCACGCCGCGCAGGCCAAGGGCTTCCCCGTCACGCTCTCCGGCGCCGATGCCAGGGGGTTGTATCGTGTGTATGCCGGCGGCATGGCTGATCGCGCCGCGGCAGAAGGCTACGCGCAGCGCCTCAAGGACCAGGGCATGCCGGCCGCCGTAATCGCATCACCGTGACCGTAAATCGCATCAGCGTGACGTAGAATGACGCGTTCGCTTTGGCTGCCGTGGCTATGAACTGGATCGATTACCTGCTGATCGCGCTGATCGTCGTTTCCTGCGTCGCGGGGGTGTTGCGCGGCCTGCTGCGCGAGGTCATCGTGCTGGTCACGTGGGTCGCCGCGGTCTGGATCGCCTGGCACTACGCCGATGTGCTCGAGCCGCATCTGGGCGGGGCGCTGGCGAATGACAGCGTGCGCGCCTGGGCGGCGCGCACGATCATCTTTGTCGCGCTGGTGGTGATTGGCAGCTGCGTCAGCGCCGTCGTCGGGCGGCTGGTGAGGCTGTCGATATTCAGCGGCACCGACCGATTTTTTGGCGGCATATTCGGATTCCTGCGCGCCCTGGTGATGATCGGGCTGCTGGTCATGCTGTGTCACGCACTGCGTCTCACCGGCGAGCCCTGGTGGCGCGGTTCGACGCTGATCCCATACGGCGAGCGCGCGGCGAATGTGCTGCGTGGCATGGTCGGCGAGGGTAAAGTACACGCCGAGCACTCGGCCACCACATCGGATCCGCGGATCTAAGGAATTGCAGGGCAACATGTGCGGAATCGTCGGCATTGTCGGAACCAGTCCCGTCAACCAACGCCTGTATGACGCACTGACGGTGCTGCAGCATCGGGGCCAGGATGCCGCGGGCATCATGACTGCGTACGAAGGCAGGCTGTGCTCGCGCAAGGGGGCCGGCCTGGTGCGCGACGTGTTCGAACAGCAGCACATGCTGGCGCTGCAGGGTAACGAGGGTATCGGCCATGTGCGCTACCCGACCGCCGGCTGCGACAGCGCCTCCGAGGCGCAACCCTTCTATGTGAATGCGCCCTACGGCATGTGCCTGGCGCACAACGGCAACCTGACCAACGCCGCCGAGCTTGCCGAGGTGCTGATCCGCGAGGACCGCCGGCACCTGAACAGCGAGTCGGATTCCGAGGTGCTGCTGAACGTGTTCGCCTCGGAGCTGCAGCGCGTGGGCACGGCGCGCGTGACTCCGGCGGATATCTTCGCCGCTGCCAGCGCGGTCTATCGGCGCTGCCGCGGCGGCTACGCCGCCGTGGTGCTGGTGATAGGCCACGGGGTGCTGGGCTTTCGCGATCCGAACGGTATCCGCCCGCTGGTGCTCGGCCAGCGCCGCACGCCGCGCGGCACCGAGTACCTGCTGGCCTCCGAGAGCGTGGCGCTCGACATGCTGTCGTTCGAGCTGGTGCGCGACGTCGCCCCGGGCGAGGCGGTATTTATCGACGAGCAGGGCCGGCTGCATTCGCAGCAGTGCGTCGCCACCGTGCGCCATACGCCGTGCATCTTCGAGTACGTCTATTTCGCCCGTCCCGACTCGATCATCGACAACATCTCGGTGTATCGCGCGCGCATGCGCATGGGGGAGAAGCTCGCGGCCAGAATCCTGCACCAGCATCCCGACCATGACATCGACGTGGTCATACCGATTCCTGACACCAGCCGCACCAGCGCGCTGCAGGTGGCGCAGATTCTGGGCATCAAGTATCGCGAAGGCTTCAACAAGAACCGCTACATCGGCCGCACCTTCATCATGCCGGGGCAGGAACAGCGCGAACGCTCCGTGCGGCGCAAGCTCAACGCCATCGACCTGGAGTTTCGCGGCAAGAACGTGCTGCTGGTGGATGATTCGATCGTGCGCGGTACCACCTCGGCACAGATCATCGACCTGGCGCGCGAAGCGGGCGCCAAGAAGGTGTACTTCGCCTCGGCCGCCCCGCCGGTGCGCTTTCCGAACGTCTACGGCATCGATATGCCTGCCACCAGCGAGCTGGTGGCCGCGGACCGCAGCGCGGAGGAGGTCGGGCAGTTCATCGGCGCCGACTGGCTGGTGTACCAGGAGCTCGACGACCTGGTGGCCGCCTGCCAGCACGACAACGCGCAGATCGAGGAGTTCGACACCTCCTGCTTCTCCGGCGAGTACGTCACCGGCGATGTGACCTTCGAATACCTCGATCGACTGCAGCGCGTGCGCTCGGATGAGGCGCGCAATCTGCGCCGGCTCGCACGATCCGGCCTGAAAGCGATCGGCTCGCCCTGAAGGCCAGGCTCTGGCAGCGCTCGCTATGCATGGTCGCCGCGCGTCGCCCGTGATCTAATCGCGCTAACAGGGGACGGGCGAGCGGGCATGCGACTACTGCTGGTGGAGGAGGATCCGAAGGTCAGGGCGCTGATCCGCCACCACGTGAGCTGCCAGTGGCCCGAAGCGCAGATTACCGCCCATCCGCCGCTGCAGCGTGGGCCGCTGCCGGTGGAATTTCTCGCGCAGGGCTACGATGCGGTGCTGCTGACGGCCTCCGCCAACGACGGCCACGGGCTGATGTGGCTGCGAGAACTCACCAGTCGGCCGGGCTTCAGTCCGGTGATCTTCCTGCTGGAGCAGGAGGACGTGAAACAGCGTGCACGGGCGACCGAATCCGGCGCCCACGGTGTCGTGTCCAAGTGCCGCATGGACCACAATCGCTTCATCGAGCTGATCGAATCGGCCGCGCGCGAACACCGGCGCGCACTGGCGGACTGGCGCATATCGCCCGAGGCGCAGGAATCGCGCCGATTCGGCGAGGCGCGCATACCGGGCTACCGCCGCGCCCGGCTGTTGGCACGCGGCTCGGTGTCGCAGCTGTACGTGGCCGAGAGCGAGAAGGCCGGCATCCTGGTGGTGCTCAAGGTCACGCCCTCGCGGCGCGACGAGTCCGGGGTCGACCAGGCATTCGCGCGCTTCCTGCAGGAGTACGAGATTGCACAGCGCGTGCACCACCCCAACATCGTGCGCCTCTACGAGCTCGGGGTCGCCGACGATCACGCCTATCTGGCGATGGAGTATTTCCAGCACGGCGACTTGCGCCGGCGCATGCGCGCGGGCATCTCGCCGTCGGAAGCGCTGAACTTCACCTCGCAGGTCGCGCGCGCGCTCGGCGCCCTGCACGATGCCGGCATCCTGCACCGCGACCTCAAGCCCGGCAATGTCATGCTGCGGGTGGATGAGCAGGTAGCGCTGATTGACTTCGGACTGGCCAAGCACGAAGCGCTCGAGTTCGAGATCACCGATACCGGGCTGATCTTCGGCACGCCGCATTACATGAGTCCGGAGCAGGGACACGGCCAGGAGCTCGATGCGCGCAGCGATATCTACAGCCTGGGCGTGATGCTGTTCGAAATGCTGACCGGCAAGAAGCCGTTCACCGCCGACAATCCCATGGCGATCATCTATATGCATCGCAATGCGCCGCTGCCGCGACTGCCCGAGCCGCTGCTGGATCTGCAGCCGCTGCTCGAGCGCATGCTTGGCAAGCGCCCGCAGGACCGCTTCAGTGACGCGATGGATACGGTACGGGCTCTGGACGCGGCCCGCGCCGCATGGTTCAGCAAGGCAGCACTGGCGTGATCCTGGCAGCTGCGACGCCCGCCGCGTCGGGGATCAGGCGCGCGGCGCCGCGGCGCCGCGCGCCAGCTGCTCCAGCTGCTCCAGCCTGAATCCGCTCGCTCCCCAGCTCAGCGCGCTGCCCCGATCGTGCCACGCGCCGAGCACGATGCGCCGCGCCGGCTGGCCGTCGAGCTCGAACTCGTGCACCGCCGGGCGGTGGGTGTGGCCGTGAATCACGGTACGCACGCTGCAGGCGCGCATGACTGCGTCAACCGCGGCCTGGTCCGCGTCCATGATCGGGCTGGCGGTGCGCTGCGTATGGCGCTGGCTGCCCTTGCGCGCCTGCTCGGCCAGAGCGCGCCTGCTCGCAAGTGGCAGCCGCAGGAACAGCCGTTGCCAGTGCGGGTTGCGAACCACGCCGCGCAGCAGCTGGTAGGGCCGATCGGCGACACACAGCGCATCGCCGTGCGTCAGCAGCACCGGCTCGCCATACAGATCGACGATGATCGGATCGGCTATCAGGCATGCGCCGGTGCGGCGCGTAAAGCCGCGCTGGTAGAGAAAGTCGCGGTTGCCATGCATCACGTAGCAGGCCACCCCGCGCGCGCCCAGGCGCGCGAGCGCGATGCAGATTCGGTCGCGATACGGTTCGTCGTCGTCATCGCCGACCCAGGTTTCGAACAGGTCGCCCAATATGTAGAGCGCCTCGGCGCAGCTGGCGCGCGTGGCGAGAAACTCGATGAACTGCTCCCCGGCGGCCGGCTCGAGCGCATCAAGGTGCAGATCGGAGATGAACAGCGTGGTCAGGGCGGATCGCTCGGCGCGGGTAGTTAGGCTACATTGTACGGCAATGTCTCAAGGCACCGTCGTCACGCGCTTTGCGCCCAGCCCCAGTGGCGCATTGCACCTGGGCAATGCGCGCACGGCGCTGTTCAATTTCCTGCTGGCGCGCCGCTACAGCGGCCGCTTCGTGCTGCGCATCGAGGACACCGACCTGCAGCGCAGTCACGAGGATATGGTGGCCGCGCTGTGCACGGATCTGGCCTGGCTGGGCCTTGACTGGGATGAGGGGCCAGATCGCGCCGGATCGCATGGGCCGTACCGGCAGTCGCAGCGCGCGGCGATCTATCAGCCGTATCTTGAGCGGCTGGAGAGCCAGCGGCTGGCGTATCCGTGCTTCTGCAGCAACCTGGAGCTGGATTTGTCGCGGCGCGCGCAGCTGGCGGCGGGCAGGCCACCGCGCTACGCCGGCACCTGCCGCGATCTCAGCGCCGATGCGCGCGCGGCACGCCTGGCGCAGGGACGCAAGCCGAGCCTGCGCTTTCGGGTGCCGCCCGGACAGCGCATCGAATTCGAGGACCTGGTGCACGGCGCGCAAAGTTTTCTGTCCGACGACATCGGCGACTTCATCATCCGTCGCGAGGACGGCAGCGCGGCGTTCTTTTTCAGCAACGCGCTCGACGACGCGCTGATGGGCGTCACGCACGTGCTGCGCGGCGAGGATCATCTGAGCAACACTCCGCGCCAGCGGCTGTTGTTGCAGGCGCTGGCACTGGCGCCGCCGCTCTATGGCCACGTGTCATTGCTGCTCGGCCAGGACGGCGCGCCGCTGTCCAAGCGCCATGGCGCCACCGGCGTGCGTGAATTGCGCGCAGCCGGCTACGCCAGCGCGGCGGTGTGCAATCACCTGTTTCGCCTCGGACATTCCACGCCGCAAAATAAGCTGCTGACAGCCGGCGAGATGGCGAGTGCCTTCGACCTCGCGCACCTGCAGCGCGCGCCGGCGCATTTCGAGCCGGCGCAACTGCGGCACTGGCAGAGCGAATGGGTGCACGCGCTGTCGGCCGAGCAGGCGCGCACCTGGTTGCTGCCGATCCTGCCGCCGGAGCTGACACCGAGCCAGTCGGGTGCGTTCATCGCCGCGGTGCTGCCCAATATCGTGCTGCCCGAGGACGCTCGCCAGTGGCAGCAGATCATCTTCGGCGAGGCGCTGGCGTTCGAGGAGCCGGCGCTGCGCGCAGCGCGTGACGCGGGGCCGGAATTCTTCGCCGCGGCGGCCGGCGCCCTCAGCGATCGCGCCGATATCGCTGCGTTGCGCAGCGCCACTGGCCGCAAGGGCGCGGCGTTCTTCATGCCGCTGCGCGCGGCGTTGACCGGCAGGCTGCATGGTCCGGAACTGGCGCCGTTGCTGGCAGCGATGCCGACCGATCGGGTGCGTGCACGGCTGTTGCGATTCGCCGCGGCCTGACAGCGCAAGCTATCGGCAAGTCAATGCTGCGTATCCATAACTCGATGACCGGCACCAAGCAGGAATTCCGGCCCATCCATCCCGGCCGGGTGGGCCTGTACGTGTGCGGCGTCACGGTATACGACTACTGCCACGTCGGCCACGCGCGCTGCTACGTGGCGTTCGATGTGATTCGTCGCTGGCTGCGGCACCGCGGCCTTGCCGTCAACTACGTGCGCAACATCACCGACATCGACGACCGCATCATCAGCCGCGCGGCCGAGAATGGCGAACCGATCGATGCGCTGACGGGCCGCTACATCAAATCGATGCATGAGGATTTCGCCGCGCTCGGCATCGAGCCGCCGGATCACGAGCCGCGTGCCACCGAGTACGTGCCCGGCATGATCGCGATGATCGGGCGGCTGGTGGAGCGCGGTTATGCCTACCAGGGCACTCAGGGCGACGTGCTGTACTCGGTCGCCAGCTTCGCGCCCTACGGCCAGCTGTCAGGCAAGCGGCTGGCGGACCTGCGCGCCGGCGCGCGCGTGGAGGTGGATGCCGCCAAGCGCGATCCACTCGATTTCGTGCTGTGGAAGCGCGCCAAGCCCGGCGAGCCCTGCTGGGCCTCGCCCTGGGGCGACGGGCGGCCGGGATGGCACATCGAATGCTCGGCGATGGCAGCCGCGTTGCTCGGACCGCATTTCGATCTGCATGGCGGCGGCCTGGATCTGAAGTTTCCTCATCATGAAAACGAAATCGCCCAGTCCTGCGCCGCGTGCGACGGGCCGTTCGTGAACCTGTGGGCGCACAACGGCTTCGTGACCCTGGACAACGAGAAGATGTCGAAGTCGCTCGGCAACTTCTTTACGGTGCGCGAACTGCTGCCGCGCTTGCGGCATCCGGAGGTGCTGCGCGCCTTCCTGCTCGCAAGTCACTACCGCGGTCCGATCAACTACAGCCAGGTGCAGTTGCTGCAGGCTGACGCTGCGCTGACACGCTTGTACACGGCGCTGCGCGGCATCGAGGACAAGCCGCAGGAGGCCGGGATCGCTGCGGCCACCCCAGCCGCGGCCACCCTGGCCGCGGCCACGCCAGCTGCGGCCACCCTCGACGTACTCACTGCGCGCTTTGAGGCGTCGCTGGATGATGACTTCAATACGCCGGACGCGCTGGCGGCGCTGCAGGGACTGGCGCGCGAGCTCAATGCGGCGCGCGCCGCGGGCGCGACGCTCGAGGTCGCCGCACTGGCTGCACAGCTACGCCGGCTTGCCGGCCTGCTCGGTCTGTTGCAGCTGCCGCCCGAGGATTGGTTCCGGCTGGCACCGCGGCAGCCGCTCGACAGCCCGGACATCCCAGCCGACAGCGCAGTCGGCAGCGCCAGCGAACTGAATGAAGCGCAGATCGAGGCGCTGATCGGTGCGCGCCAGGCGGCGCGCCAGGCGCGTGACTTTGCCGCTGCCGATCGCATCCGCGCACAACTGGCGCAGGCGGGCGTGGTGCTGGAAGATCAGCCCGGAGGCGTCACCAGCTGGAAGCGCGCCTGACGCAGGCCGCGGCACCGCGATGGCAGAAGTCACTATCTTCCCGGCGGCCATTGCGGTATTTTGCGCGCGCGGCACTTAAGTGCCGACTGAGGGTCCGTGGCAGATACGCTGGTCCAGAACCGCGACGTATTGATCATTCCCTGTTGGCGACGGCCCGAATTTCTCTGGCACTGCCTGGATAACCTGCGGCGCGCCGAGGGAATCGGCGATCTGCATGTGCTTTTCCGGCCCGACCGCGGCCACGATCCACGCAATCTCGAGGTCATCGACGAGTTCGGCCCGCAGCTCGGCAGCTACGAGATCGAGCTGGCGCCGCATTGCCCGTATCGGCGCGGCAAGCAGAGTGCCAACGTGCTTGCCGGCTACCTGCGGGCCGCTGCGACCACCCGACGCTACGTGTTCATGGTGGAAGAGGACGTCATGGTGGCGCGCGATTTCCTGCGCTGGCACTACGCGGTGCAGGCTTCGCAGCCGCAGTTATTCTGTTCGATAGCGGCGCGCAACACCAACCGCGCGGTGCCTGAGGCGACCGATCCCGAGGCCTACTACGTCACCACGCTCGACTACTGCTCGCTCGGCGTCTGCTTCGAGCGTTCGGTGATTGTACGGCGCATTGCACCGCACGTGCGGCGCGAGTATTTCGAGGATCCGCACGCCTATTGCCAGCAACACTGGGGCACCAGCCAGGTCGGCGTGGCACATGTCGAACACGACGGGCTGATCCGACGCATCCAGGAAGAGCAGGGGGCGCGCCGCCCGATCGCCTATCCGTACCGGCCGCGCGCTTTTCATGCCGGCTTCTTCGGCTACCAGCGCCGCGCGATCAACGGCGCGTTGTCACAGCGCATCCGCGAGGTCGGGGAGATCATCTACAACGTTGACGCCATGCACGCCGGCGAGGCTGGCCCGGAGTTCGCTGCCGACAGCGTGCCGGTGTCACTGGAGACACCGCCCTGGAAAAGCGTGCGCTGCACCGCCCGTTGGGGATGATCAGCGTGAGCCGAACCCGCTGCGCGGCCTGGGCGGCGACGTTGGCGCTGCTGGGGGGACTTGGCGCCGGCTCTGGCGCGCGCGCCAGCGGCGTGAGTCCGTATCTGCCGCTGAACCTGTCGCCCGAGATCGAGCGCAAGATCGAGCGCGTGCTGATACTCGGCGGCCAACCGGTGCTCACGCGGCCGGTCGCCATTGACAAGGTGCTGCGCGCGCTGCCCCGGGCGCGCCGGCTGGATCGGCCGCTGTGCGCCGAAGTCGAGCGCTATCTCGACCGCTACTTCAATCGCGCGGCCGTCACGCACGCGAGCGCGGAAGTGGCGGCGGCTTCGCACTCGACCACCACGCTGCCGAATGAGCGTGGCGAGCGTGCCGATTCCGCCTGGGACGCCTCGGCCACGGCCTACTACCGTCCCGACGATTACCTGTTGCTGACCGCAGGGGCTGTGGCCTATGGCGGTACCGACAGGCGCGTCAATCCGGCCGGAAGCATGGTGAGCGCGGGCGATGAATACCTGCAGCTCGACCTGGGCTATCGCGATCATTGGTTCTCCCCGCTGAGCGACAGCAGCATGCTGATCAGTACCGAGGCGCCGACGCTGCCGTCGGTCACGCTGTCGAATCAGCGGCCGATCGGCTCCGTGGGCCTGCAGTACGAGCTGTTCCTCGCGCGCATGCCCTACACCAACCAGATCGTCTGGCACGATGCGCTGACCGCCGGCTATCCGCGGCTGGTCGGCATGCACCTGGGTATCGAGCCGGCGGACGGCTGGGCGCTGTCGGTCAACGGTAACTGGCAGTTCGGTGGCGGCGCACGCCCGGGCTCGATCGGTGGGTTTTTCAGCTCCATCTTCAACCGCACCTCCGCCAGCAGTCCCGGGGTCACCAACCTCGACGGCCGATTTGCCAACCGCCAGGTGTCGATTACCAGCGCCTACAGCTTTCCGGCGCCGCAGCCATTCGTCGCCTACGTGGAGTATGGCGCCCGGGATACCCTGCACGGCAACCGGCTGCGCTTCCACGACACCTCGCTGGCGGCGGGGGTGCATTTTCCGCAGTTCTTCAAGCGCTTCGACCTGACGCTGGAGGCTGCCGAATGGCAGAACGCCTGGTATACCGACTACGTGTGGCTGGAAGGAATGACGGTGAACGGCTACGTCACCGGCGACTGGGGCGCGGACTGGCGTGCCTTTGGCGACGGTGTCGGCGCCCAGACCGGCATGGCGCAACTCGGCTGGGAGCTGCGATCCGGGGATGAGATCAACCTGCGCTACCGTACCCTGCAGAATCAGAGCTACACCTCGATGGACTACCGGCGCGCCAGCATGCTGACCGCCGAGTACGCGCAGCCGTGCAATGGCTATACCCGCGGCCTGACGCTCGATGTGGGCCGCGACGTCTACGGCAAGAGCTTCGCGCGCCTGGGAGCGTTTGTGCGCCTTGACGGTGGCAACCAGTACCGAGCGGCGGCCAATGTGGACGTGGATGATGGCCAGCGGGCCGATGATGCGCAGGACATCGAAGACAATGCGGCGGCGCTGCGGCTCGAGCGCTTCGTCGACGCCGGCGTCAGCGGCGGTCGCCTGGGGCTCGATCTGGGCGGTTTCTCCGCCGCACAGGAAGCGGCGCCGACGCAATATCGCAGCGTCATCTCGCCGCACCTGGCTGTCGGCGTGCGCCGGGCAGTCAGCGCCAACAACGACCTGGGGGTGCGCGCGGAATTCGACGATTTCCACGCACCGATGGTGGCGCTGCGGATCCTGGATTGGCGCTACCGGCTGGACCGGCACTTCGCCATCGGCGCATTCTTCGGCTTCGCGCGCTACGCCGGCCCGACGCCGGCCATGGGCTACTACGAGGGCGCGGGGCTGCAGTGGCGCGACCTGTTCCCGCACTGGGACCTGTCGCTGGATGCGCGCATCTTCGACCACGTGCAGCGCGACAAACTGCGCGCGTCGGATCCGCAGAACGGCGACCCGATCGAGTGGTACACCATGCAGGCGCCGACGCTGTACCTGAGCCGGCGGTTCTGACACAGCGCCTGGCCGGCAGTGTCGTGGCAAGCATCAATATCATCTATCGCGACAACGGCCTGGGGCTGTCGCGCGATTTTCGCCTGCTGGCCGAGGCGCTGCGCAGCAATGGCTGCGACGTGGCAGCGACGGCGCTCAGCGCCGAGGACGAGCGCTGGCGCCGCAAGAAGCGCAGTCGCTGGCTGGTGCGCTCGAAACAGTGGTGGCGGCGCGCCGGTTCGCGCCACCCGCCGCAACGCTTTGACGCCAACGTCATGCTCGAACACCTGTGGCCGGGGCACTTCGACTGCGCGCGCCGCAACGTCGCGCTGCCCAATCCGGAATGGTTCGATCGGCACGACATGCAGTTCCTGCGCGATATCGACATGGTATGGGCCAAAACGCAGAACGGCGCCGATATCTACCGCCGGCTCAATTGCTCGACCCACTGCGTCGGGTTTGCCAGCGATGACCGCTACGATCCCACGGTAGCCCGCCAGCGTGCCTTCCTGCACCTGGCGGGTGGCAGCCGCACCAAGGGCACACGGCGCACGATGGACATCTGGGCGGCGCATCCGGAGTGGCCGATGCTGACCGTGCTGCAGGACCCGCGCGAGGCGCGCGCGGTGCGCGCCGCCGCCAATGTCACCCATCGGGTGGAATACCTGAACAGCGCCGATCCGCAGCAGTACGCGCAGCTGCGACAGCTGCAGAACAGTCATGCGTTTCATGTGTGCGTGTCGGAAACCGATGCCTGGGGCCACTACCTGGTCGAGGCGCTTGGCGTCGGTGCGATCACGCTGACTACCGATGCGCCGCCGATGAATGAGCTGGTCGCCCCCGATCGCGGCCTGCTGGTTCCCTATTCCGCTACCGGCGCCATGGCGCTTGCCACCACGTACTATTTCGACCAGAAGGGATTCGAGGCCGCGGTCGAGCAGGCGCTGGCGCTGAGCGATGCGCGCCTGCGCGACATCAGCTCGCGGGCGCGCGACTGGTTCCAGCAGAACCAGCGAACTTTCGCTTCCCGGGTTGGCGCCGCAGTGCAGGCGGCGCTTGGCTGATGGTCCGCAGCCAGGCTGTCGGTTAATTCCGTCAGCCGGTGATCTTCAGCCCCTGGCGGCGCTGGCTCGCCTCGAGCGTGTTGTTCAGCAGCGTCGCGATGGTCATCGGGCCGACGCCGCCGGGTACCGGGGTGATCCAGGAGGCGCGTTCGGCGGCGGCGGCAAATTCGACGTCGCCTACCAGCTTGTTATCGGATGCGCGGTGAATGCCGATGTCGATGACCACCGCGCCGGGCCGGATCCACGCCCCCAGCACCATCTGCGGCTTGCCGACCGCGACCACCAGCAGCTCGGCACGCGCTACCTGGGCGGGGAGGTTGCGTGTCTGGGTGTGACACACGGTCGTGGTTGCGCCCGCCAGCAGCAGTTCCAGTGCCATCGGCCGCCCGACGATGCTCGACGCGCCGACCACAACCGCGTCCATGCCGCGAGGCGAGACTTCGATGTGCTGCAGCATCTTGATGACGCCGTAGGGCGTGCAGGCGCGCAGCAGCGGTTCGCGCTGCGCCAGTCGCCCCAGGTTGTAGGGGTGCAGACCGTCCACGTCCTTGGCCGGATCGATCGCCTCGATGACGGCGCGGCCGCGAATCTGTGGCGGCAGCGGCAGCTGCACCAGGATGCCGTCGATCGACGGCTCGTCGTTGAGCCCGGCGAGCAGCGCCAGTAGTTCCGCCTCGCTGGCGCTCTCCGGCAGGTCGTGTGCGACCGAGATCACGCCGACCTCCTCGCAGGAGCGGCGCTTGTTGCGCACATAGACCTCGGACGCCGGGTTGTTTCCGACCAGCACCACCGCCAGGCCCGGCCGGCGGCCCCCGGAGGCGACCAGGGCGTCGACTGCGACGCGCACCTGCTGCTTCAGGCTCTGGGCGATGGCTTTGCCGTCGATCAGACGGGCCTGCTGGGCGGTTTGGCTGGTCATGGAGCGGAATAGTGCCGTAACTGGCTGCCGCAGCGGAAGTGAATTGACGTTGCCGAGACGGACCCCATATGATGCGCGCCCCCGTGCGGTGGACACGGAGGGCGCCTCGGAAGGGTTGAGAGCGGGGCATGGCGCAGTCTGGTAGCGCATCTGCTTTGGGAGCAGAGGGTCGCAGGTTCAAATCCTGCTGCCCCGACCAGCTCAAACTGCTGTGCGCCCGTAGCTCAGCTGGATAGAGCACCGGCCTTCTAAGCCGGTGGTCGCAGGTTCGAGTCCTGCCGGGCGCGCCACGATCGACGGTGGACGTAGCTCAGCTGGTAGAGTCCCGGATTGTGATTCCGGTTGTCGCGGGTTCGAGTCCCGTCGTCCACCCCATTCTTTTGGGCAGGAATTTCAGCCGCGCTCGACGGAGGCGGCGATCGCCTTCTGCTTTTCAATCTCGCTTTTCGCGTCGGCGTCCGGCGGCGGTGCTGCTTGTGCAAATGCCGGTGTTACAGTCGGGTCGCTTGTTCCCCTGGGAGTGTTAGCCAGGCCCTGGTCGATAGCGGCGCGCATATGATTCTGCATTTCTTGCAGATCGCTAATTGCAATGTCCACTTTGGCTGACTGTGCGCACTCTGCTCCGCCCTTGCTACTCAGTACGATGCCCGGGGCGGTGCCGGAGTCCGCGTCCGCGCCGGATAGTATCTGGACCACGTCACCTTCACTGATCATACAGCGCCGACCATTGTCGTCGACCAGATCGAGATCTGATGCCGCCACGAACACGTGTTGAGCGGGGCGTGCCAGCTCTTCAACGACGCCGCCCGCACCGGGTTTTGGATCCAGGCTACGGGCGTTCCCATCTGCCTCGTGGGCCTCCTCCGCGACTTGTGCCTGGACTTCGTCCGCCACCTTGTTCTTGACGTCGTCCGTAATCGGCGCAGCGCCAGTTGCCGTTGCAGTCGCAG
>Ga0302324_100007911_pt1 | contig 22509 bp, 17 predicted proteins | sample Palsa_T0_1_FD_201949 | JGI IMG/M metagenome (GOLD analysis project Ga0302324, IMG submission 201949) | Peat permafrost microbial communities from Stordalen Mire near Abisko, Sweden - Palsa_T0_1 | ecosystem: Environmental > Terrestrial > Soil > Palsa > Peat permafrost | place: Sweden: Abisko...
TTGCGGTTGTCGATGCTGAAATTAACCTGGGTGGGCGTCGAGAACATGCGGACCTGGCGCGGCGCGCGGCGCGTTACCGTCGCCGGCGAATCCTCGGGCTGCCGCAAGTTGCGCCACAGCCCTTGTTCGATTTCCCGGATGCGCGCCGCGTCGGCGATCACCGCGCCGTTGTCTTCGAGCACCACATAGGTCTCCAGGCTGAAACCGTTGGCGCTGGTGATCAGCCGGGCGTCGACGACGTTGAGTCCCATTTGATCGAGGACCGCGGTGGTCCTCGCGAAGCTTCGCAGCAGGCGGGGGGCGTAGGTGAACACCGCCGTGCCGCCGCGGTCGGTCAGCTGCCGAATGGCGACCAGAGGCGCGTCGTCGCGTGGATGGCGGTCCGCGAGCAGCGCGGTCTGCCAGGCGATCTCCTCCGGCGTGTAGCGCAGGAAGTAGGCTTCCGTCCACTGCGCCCAGACCTGCGAAATCAGATCCGCCGGAACGTCGGGCATCTGTGCGCGCGCCTGCTCCTGTGTCTCGCGGATCAGCTCCTCCTGGTCCACCGGGGTCTCGAGGCCGCGGCGCAGGGCGCGCTTGGTGCGTTCGTAGAACTCCTCGAACAGACGCGCCTTCCAGGCATTCCATAGTTTCGGGTTGGTGCCGCGCACGTCCGCGACGGTCAACACATAGAGGTAATCCAAGTGAGCCTGATCTCCGACCCGGCGCGCGAAATCATGAATGATGTCGGGATCGCTGATGTCCTTCTTCTGCGCGGTGATGGATAGGATCAAATGATTTTTCACCAGCCACGCGACCAGCCGCGCCTCGTACCGGCCGAGTCCCTGTTCGAGGCAGAACGCCTCGGCGTCGACCGCTCCCAATTCCGAGTGATCGCCGCCGCGGCCTTTGGCGATGTCGTGAAACAACGCGGCAAGATAGGCGATCTCCTGGCGCGGCAGTGACTGCATGATCTGGCTCAGGGCCGGAAATTCGTCGTTGAATTTCGGCATCGCCAGGCGTCGCAGGTTGCTGACCACGAACAAGGTGTGCGCGTCCACGGTGTAGGCGTGGAACAAGTCGTACTGCATGCGTCCGACCACGCGGCCGAAAGCGGGAATGTAGCGGCCGAGCACTCCGTACAGATTCATGCGCCGCAGCTCATGCGTGACCCCGACGGGGGCGCAGAGAATTTCAATGAACAGCCGGTGGTGGCGCGGATTTTGCCGGAACTCTTCGTCGATGAGCCCGACGTGCGTACCGATGAGACGGATGGTTTCGGCGCGCACGCCGCGCAGCTGCGGGTGCTGCTGCAAGAGCACGAACATCTCGAGCAAGGCGGATGGGTGGCGCGCGAAGACTTCCGCATGCGTCACTTCCAAATAATCGTTGCGGATCTGGAAGCGCGCGTTGATCGGCAGCGGAGGGCCGCTTTGCGTCAGGATGGCCTCGCGAAACAGCTGCAGCAGCATTTCGTTCATCAGGCTGACGTCCATGACGGTGCGATAGTATTTCTGCATCAGCTGTTCGACGGCCAGCGTGAAGCTGGCGTCCTCGTAGCCGAACATTTTCGCCAGCTTGATTTGATAGTCGAACAGCAGCCGGTCCTCGCGCCGCCCGGTCAGCACATGGAGGCCGAAGCGCACCTTCCAGAGAAACGACTGGCCCGCCTTGAGCTTGCGCAATTCATCGCGGGTGAGGAAGCCGTGCGCCACCAGCTCATCGAGAGTGTCGGTGCCGAAATGGCGCTTCGCCACCCAGCCAATGGTGTGGATGTCGCGCAGGCCCCCGGGGCTCGATTTGACGTTGGGCTCGAGGTTGTACGCGGTGTCGAAGTAGCGGTGATGGCGCTCGGTCTGCTCCTTGATCTTGGCTTCGAAGAAGTCTTGCGAGGTCCAGAGGCGGTCTGATGCCAGCGCGCGGCGCATGCCGGCAAACAGCGATTCAGGGCCCGCGAGCAGGCGCGCTTCGAACAAGGTGGTCGCGACGCTGATATCGGCCAGGCTCTCGCGCTGGCAGTCGTCGATGGAGCGCACGCTGTGGCCGACCTCGAGGCCGATATCCCAGAGAAACGTCAGAAACTTTTCGATGTCCGGCTGCCAATCGGCGGAATCGCTCTTCGGCAGCAGCACCATGATGTCGATATCCGAGCTGGGGTGCAGCTCGCCGCGTCCGTAGCCGCCCACGGCCACCAGCGCCAGATCCTGGGCAAATTTGCCGGTGTGGCCTACCCAGGCGGCACGCAAGGTGATATCGACCAAACGAGCACGGTCTCGAACGAGGTCTTCGACGGCTTCGTCGGCGGCGAAGCGCTCCTGCAGCAGCTCGGTGCCCCGTTCCAGGACCTGCCGGAAGACGATGGGGGAGAACTGGCCCTCCTCGAGAGCCTCGGGTACGGTCCTCAGATAGGGCCAGTCGGCGGGTTGATCGAGAAATTTGCCGTGGGCGTTCAAGAAGCCGCCGCGGCGGCCGGCAAACCGACGCCCGCGCCCAGGGTAAGCACCTCAAAACCTTGGTCCGTGACCAGAATCGTGTGTTCCCACTGAGCGGACAGCGACTGATCCTTGGTCACCACCGTCCAGCCGTCGGGAAGCAGCCGCACATCGCGGCGCCCGGCGTTGATCATGGGTTCGATGGTGAAAGTCATTCCCGCCGTCAGTTCGAGGCCCGTACCGGGTTTGCCGTAGTGCAACACCTGCGGATCTTCGTGATAAATGCGGCCTATGCCGTGCCCGCAGTATTCACGCACCACGGAGAAGCTATTGCTCTCGGCATAGGTCTGAATGGCGTAGCCGATGTCGCCCAGCCGCGCACCCGGCTTGACCACGCGAATGCCGCGCCACATGGCTTCATGGCAGGTGGCGGTCAGGCGGCGGGCGAGAACTGCGGCGTTGCCGACGAAGTACATCCGGCTGGTGTCGCCATGAAAACCGTCGCGAATCACGGTGACGTCGATATTGATGATATCGCCGCTCTTCAGGCGCTTATCGCCCGGTATTCCATGGCATACGACATGGTTGACCGAGGTGCAGATGGTTTTGGGGAATCCGCGGTAATTCAGATTGGCCGGTATGGACTTGAGTTCGTCCACGATGAAGTCATGGCAGCGCTTGTCCAACTCGTCGGTGGTTGCCCCGGGCTGGACGAAGGGCTCGATCATGTCCAGCACGCTGGCGGCCAGCCGGCCGGCGGCGCGCATTTTTTCCTGTTCGGCGGGTGTTTTGATGGTCACGGTCATAGGGGTAGGCTTTGTTTCCGGTAGATCTTCATGGTATAAAGCGCGGCTATTTTTAACAACCCCACACGCGTGTCGTCACAATCGGCTGGGTGCCCGGCGAGACCCTGAGAACTGAAGCTTCAAAGCTTGGGATTTCAAGGCTTCGACGGGTTGCCGATTGGGATACGCGGAGGCTCAACCCGACAGGAGTATTTTATGACCAGCGTGTCTATGCGACAGATGCTGGAAGCGGGCGTCCATTTTGGACATCAAACCCGCTTCTGGAACCCCAAGATGGCTCCCTTCATCTTCGGCGAACGTAACAAGATCCACATCATCAATCTGGAAAAGACCCAGCCCCTGTATACCCAGGCGGCGGCTTTCATCAAAGGCGTGGCCGCGGAGGGCGGGAAGGTGCTGTTCGTCGGCACCAAACGGTCGGCCCGGGACGCCGTGCAGAAGGAGGCCACCCGTTGCAGCATGCCCTATGTGAACCAGCGCTGGCTGGGCGGCATGTTGACGAATTTCAAGACCATTCGGCAGTCCATCAAGCGGCTCAACGAATTGGACGATATGGCGCAGAGCGGAGCCCTGGACAGGCGCGGCAAGAAAGAGGCTCAGATGCTGCGCCGTGAGATGGATAAGCTGCTGCGCAGCCTGGGCGGCATCCGCGACATGACGGCGCTGCCCGACGCCCTGTTCGTGATCGATGTCGGCCATGAGCAGATCGCGATTCACGAGGCCCGCAAGCTCGGCATCCCGGTGGTTGCGGTGGTGGACACCAATTGCTCGCCCGACGGCATTGATTATGTGATCCCAGGCAACGACGACGCCATGCGTGCGATCCTGCTGTACGCCGGCGGCGTGGCCGAATCGGTGCTGGAAGGCAAGTCCTCCCTGCCCGAAGTCCCGGTCGGCGAGGACGAATTCGTGGAGCTGGACGAAGAAGGCAACCCGAAGAAGCGTTCGGCCGGCGGTCGCCGGCCGCCCCCGCCGGCACGCGGCGGACAGAAGAGGCCGCCGCCGCGCCGCAAGGCTCCGGTGACCGCGGCGCCGGGCGTGGCCGCCGTAGCCTCGCTCGACGAAGTCGAAGCCGACGATGTCGATGCCGCGGATACTCCGCCGGCAGAGACCCGCCCGGCCAGTGCCCCGCGGCGCCGGCCGGTAGGCCGCAGCGCGCCGAGGCGCGGCGCCTAATCGGCACTTCAGCGGGCCGGCGCTCGAGAGTTCGACGCGCCGGCCCATCGTCAATGGTCAATATTGAGGGAAACTGCCGCTCGCGGCCGTTCTAAACCAATGAATATCACCGCAGATTCAGTCAAACAGCTCCGCGAGCGCACCGGCGCGGGAATGATGGAGTGCAAGAAGGCACTGGTCGAGACCCAGGGCGACCTGGACGCCGCCGCCGAATTGATGCGCAAATCCGGCCTCGCCAAGGCCGACAAGAAAGCGGCCCGCGTCGCGGCTGAGGGGACCGTCGCTGTCGAGCGGGACGGCAACAGCGCCGTGCTCGTGGAAATCAACTCCGAAACCGACTTCGTAGCACGCAGCGATGAGTTTCTGGCCTTCGCCCGTCAGGTGGCGCGGACGGCTCTCGAAAAGGCTCCCGCCGACGTAGCGGCGCTGCTCTCCCTGCAGCACGGCGCCACGACCCTCGAGGAGCAACGCCGGGCCTTGATCGCAAAAATCGGCGAGAACATCTCGGTCCGGCGCTTTGTGCGCGTGACCGCTCCCGGGGCGCTCGGCACCTATATTCATGGCGGCCGTATCGGCAGCCTCGTGGCGTTGAAGGGCGGCGATGAAGCCCTGGCAAAGGACTTGGCCATGCACGTCGCGGCCGCGAACCCTGCCTACATCGACGCGAACGCCGTGCCCGCCGCCGTGCTCGATAAGGAACGCGAGATATTGGCGGCGCAATCCCAGGGCGAGAAGAAGCCGCCGGAGATCATCGCCAAGATGGTCGAGGGCCGGCTGCGCAAGTATCTGGCTGAAATCACCTTGGTGGGCCAGCCCTTCGTCAAGGATCCGGACACCACGATCGAGAAGCTTCTCAAGGCGGCGAACGCCTCGGTGGTGCAATACGTGCGCTACGCGGTGGGCGACGGCATCGAGAAGAAGCAGGACGATTTCGTCGGCGAGGTGATGGCTCAGGTCAAGGCCCAAGACAAGGGGAGTGGCGGCGCAACCCCGGGCGGCGGCGATCCCAAAAAACACTAGACCTCACGGCTGGACTGAAAGACCCCGCGCCTGCGGGGTCTTTTATAGTAGGGTACGGATACGAGATCATGACCAACACAAACGCCACGGCTCGCTATCGTAGAATTTTGGTCAAGTTGTCCGGCGAGGCGCTGCTCGGCGGCGAGGATTACGGTATCGACCCGGTCATCCTCAAACGTATCGCCGGCGAAATTCACGACCTGACCCAGATGGGGGTGCAGGTTGCCGTCGTATTGGGAGGCGGCAACATCTTCCGCGGGGCCGGTCTGGCCCGCGCCGGCATGGACCGGGTCACCGCCGATCACATGGGGATGCTGGCCACGGTGATCAATGCCCTGGCGATGCAGGACGCACTGGAGAAGTTGGGGGGGTATGCGCGCGTCATGTCGGCACTGCGCATCAATGAAGTGTGTGAGGATTACATCAGGCGACGCGCGGTGCGGCATCTCGAGAAGGGCCGGGTGGTGATTTTCGGCGCCGGGACCGGCAACCCGTTCTTCACCACGGATACCGCGGCCAGCCTGCGCGCGATCGAAATCGATGCCGACATCCTGCTGAAGGCGACCAAGGTCAACGGAATATACGACTCGGATCCGGTCAAGAATCCCGACGCCAAGCGCTATACGCGCTTGACCTTCGACAAAGTATTGAACGATCGTCTCGATGTGATGGATGCCACGGCCATCGTCATGTGCCGCGAAAACAATCTGCCGCTGCAGGTGTTCAACCTGTTCAACGCCGGGGATTTGATGCGTATCGTTCTCGGCGAAGACGTCGGCACCGTCGTAACCGCCGAGCCTTAAGGGGGGCCTATGCTCGATGACTTGAAGAAGGACGCCACGCAACGCATGCAGAAGTGTGTGACGGCGTTCAGAGATCAGCTGAAGAAGCTGCGCACCGGCCGTGCGCATACCAGTCTCATAGAACACATCAAGGTCGACTACTACGGCTCGGAGATGCCGTTGAACCAGGTGGCCAACATCGCGACCGAGGATGCGCGCACCTTGACGGTGAGTCCCTGGGAAAAGGCCATGGTGCCGATCATCGAGAAGGCGATCTACAAGTCCGATCTCGGGTTGACCCCAAACACCGCCGGTCAGCTCATCCGCATCAACATGCCTGCGCTCACCGAGGAGCGCCGCCGCGACATCATCAAGGTGGTGAAATCCGAGGCGGAAAACGCCCGCGTGGCCGTGCGTGCCGTGCGCCGCGAGGTCATGACCGAACTGAAGGAGATGCTGAAGGAAAAGCTGATCGCGCAGGACGATGACCGGCGCGCCCAAGACGAAGTCCAGAAGCTCACCGACAAGCACGTGGCGGAGATCGATCAGGCCATGGCCGACAAGGAAAAGGAACTGATGCAGGTCTGATCATCGAGAAAGACCTGCACTCACCTAATGCCCATGGCCGCCTCGCCGCAGCATGTCGCAATCATCATGGACGGAAACGGCCGATGGGCCCGGTCGCGCGGCATGCCGCGAGCCGCCGGGCATCGCGCCAGCCTCAAGGTGGTGCGCAGAGTCGTGGAAGAATGCGTCAACCGCAATGTGCGTTATCTGACTCTGTTCGCCTTCAGCAGCGAGAACTGGCTGCGGCCTCCCGATGAAGTCGGCATGCTCATGAGCTTGTTTCTCGATGCCTTGGGACGCGAAGTCGCGGATTTGCACCGCAATCAGGTGCGTCTGGGCTTCATCGGCGACCGCGGGCTGCTCGGCGCCGCGCTCGAGCGGCGAATGCAGACGGCGGAGCAGCTCACCGCGGGCAACTCGGGACTTCGGCTGATCGTAGCCCTGGCCTACGGCGGGCGCTGGGACATCGTCCAGGCCTGCCGTGCGCTCGCCGCAGATGCGGCGTCCGGCGCCTTGAACCCGGCCGAAATCGGCGAGCAGCAGGTCGCCGACCGTCTCGCGCTGGCCGGCATCCCCGATCCGGATTTGCTGATTCGCACGGGCGGCGAACGGCGCATCAGCAACTTCCTGCTGTGGAATCTCGCCTACACCGAGTTATATTTTTCCGACGAGCTGTGGCCGGAGTTTTCGACGGAACATCTGGACGCCGCGTTCGAGTATTTCGCCCACCGCGAGCGCCGCTTCGGCAAGACCTCAGGGCAGCTCATTGCGAAAGCCGATGCGTAGGACGCCCAATGCTTAGGACGAGAATCCTCACCGCGGCGGTTCTTGCAAGCCTGCTGCTCGCGGGCTTGTTCCTGTTATCCCCGCCATGGACGACGTTGGCGTTCGGCGCGGTGTTCACCATCGGCGCCTGGGAATGGGCGGCTTTCGGTGCATTACGCGGCACTGCGGCCCGTCTGGCGTACGCCGCCGGAATGGCACTGCTGCTGGGCGCCGCGTGGCGCTGGACCGACGCACCGGCGCATTTGCTGCTGCTGTTGGCCGTCGCCTGCGCATGGTGGGTGATCGCCTTGCTGTGGCTATCCCTGGCTCCCGCGCGGCATCACGCAGCGCTGGTGCTCGCCTGCGGGCTGCCGGTGTTGGTGCCGGCTTTCATCGCACTGGCGAGGCTTCAGGTCGCCACCGGCGGCTACGCGCACGGCCCGCAAGCCGTGCTGTGGCTGGTGCTGCTGGTGATGGCGGCCGATGTGGGCGCGTACTTCGCCGGGCGCAGTTTGGGTCGGCGGAAACTCGCGCCGCGCGTTAGTCCGGGTAAGACCCTCGAGGGAGCGCTGGGCGGCCTGCTGCTGGTGGCGCTGGTCGCCTGGTGCGGCGCCGCCCACTTTGGTCTGTCACCCGCGGCGGCCGTGATATTTGGCTGCGCGGTGGGCATTTTTTCAATCATCGGCGATCTAACGGAGAGTATGTTCAAACGTTCCGCAGGGCTCAAAGACAGCGGCACACTGTTGCCGGGACACGGCGGTCTGCTGGATCGCATCGATAGCGTGACGGCCGCGGCTCCGCTGTACGCGCTCGGACTGTTCGGCTCCGGGGTGATCGCATGAGCGCGCCGCTCGGACTCGCCATTCTCGGCTCCACCGGGAGCATCGGGCGCAGCACGCTCAGCGTGGTTGCCTTGTATCCGGAACGGTTCCGGGTGGCGGTGCTGGCCGCCAATGGCAGCTGGGAAGCGATCGTCGAGCAGGCACGGCAGTTTCAAGCAGAGACGGTGGTGCTCGTGGACCCCAAGGCGGCGGCGCTGGCCCGCGACGCGCTCCGTGCCTGCGGCGCGGCGACCCGCGTGCAGAGCGGCGCCGAGGCGCTGGCAGAAGCGGTCGCCGCCGGCAACGTGGATGTGGTGATGGCGGCTATCGTCGGTGCGGCCGGCCTGCCGTCGACACTGGCCGCCGTGCGGGCTGCCAAGCGGGTACTGCTGGCCAACAAGGAAGCGCTGGTCATGGCCGGCCAGATCTTGATGGACGAGGTTCGCCACGCCGGCGCCGAGCTCATTCCGATCGACAGCGAACACAATGCGATTTTTCAATGCATGCCGGCAGGCTATCTTCCGGGAGATGTTGCACGCGGCGTGACCCGCGTGATTCTGACCGCTTCCGGCGGCCCGTTCCGCACCGCCGAGGCTGGCAGCTTGACCCACGTCACGCCGGATCAAGCCTGCGCCCATCCGAAGTGGAAAATGGGCCGCAAGATTTCGGTCGATTCCGCGACCCTGATGAACAAGGGCCTCGAGGTCATCGAGGCGACCTTGCTGTTCGGCCTGCCCGAGTCACAGGTGGACGTCATCGTCCATCCACAGAGCGTCGTGCACTCGCTGGTCGAGTACGCGGACGGCTCGATGCTGGCACAGCTCGGCGCTCCCGACATGCGTACTCCCATTGCCCAGGCGCTCGCCTGGCCGGAGAGGTTTGCTTCCGGTGTACAATCGCTCAATCTGGCCGAGATCGGGCAGCTCGGTTTCGAGCCACCGGATCACGCGCGATTCCCGAGCCTGGCGCTGGCCCGAGCCGCGGCGCGGGCCGGCGGCACTGCGCCGGCGATCCTGAATGCAGCCAACGAGGTCGCGGTGCAGGCGTTTCTTGATCGCCGCTTGAACTTTACTGCGATTGCTGCGGTCATTGACAAAGTGTTGCAGCGCCTCGATTCGTCGCCCGTCAAGGCTTTGGGGGACGTTTTGGACGCCGACGCGGCAGCGCGACGCTTGGCTGTAGCCTTGATCGAGCCCAGCTCTGGAGCCTTCGCATGAAGATGTTGGTTTTTTTCGCCGCCTTTTTGGTAGCGATCGGGATTTTGGTGGCGGTCCACGAGTTCGGGCACTATTGGGTGGCCAAGAAACTCGGCTTCAAGGTCCTGCGCTTCAGCATCGGCTTCGGTAAACCTTTGGTGATGCGGGTGGGCAAGGATGCAGATCGCACCGAATACTGCCTGGCCGCCATACCGCTGGGCGGCTACGTGAAATTGTTGGATGAGCGCGAGGGCGAAGTGAGCCCGCAGGAGCTGCATCGCTCCTTCACCCGCCGCCCTGTGCTGCACCGGATAGCGGTGCTGCTGGCGGGTCCGGCCATGAATCTGCTGTTCGCCACGTTCCTGTATGCGATTCTGGCCATGGTCGGGACGGAAATCGTCAAACCCGTGGTGGGCCAGGTGCGGCTCGACAGCCCCGCCGCCGCGGCCGGTCTGCAGCGCGGCGACGAGATCGTGCGCGTCGGCGACCGCAATGTAGAGGACACCGAGGAGCTGCAAATCGCGCTGATCCGGCAATTCACCGATGACGGTGTGATTCCCCTGCGTGTGCGCCGCGACGGCGGCGAGCGCGCGCTGACGCTGCGGGTCAACGCGGACCGGCGCGCCATGACCGAGCCGGGCAAGCTGCTGCCCGGGCTCGGCTTCGACCTCGCGACCTGGAATGCCAACACGCTGGTGCACGATGCGCCCGCCGGCAGCGCCGGGGCGCGCGCCGGATTGAAGGCCGGCGATCGGCTGCTGGCGGTGGACGGTCAGGCGATCGCCAATCGCATGGAATTCATCGACCTGGTGAGCGGCGCCCCTGGGCGCGACATCTCGATCGAAGTCGAACGCGGCGGCCAGCGGTTGCGCATGGTGGCGGCGGTGCCGCGCATCATCGAGCAGGGCAAGCCGATCGGTAGACTGGGCATTACCCTCGAGGAGGGGCCGCAGAGCTGGCCGCCGGGGCTGGTGGAGACGCATCGTTCCGGTCCGATCGACGCGGTGGTGGGTGGTGCGGCGAAGACCTGGGAGATGTCCTCGCTCACGGTGCAGATGCTGTGGCGTATCGTGACCGGCCAGGTGTCCGCGAAGAACATCAGCGGTCCGATCAGCATCGCGGAATTCGCGGGCATCAGCGCCTACCTGGGGCTGACCGCGTTCCTGGCTTTTTTGGCGATCATCAGCGTGAGCTTGGGCGTCCTCAATTTGATGCCGGTCCCCCTGCTGGACGGGGGTCAAGTGGTCTATCAGCTGGTGGAAGCGGTCAAGGGGACGCCGCTGTCCGAACGCACCCAGCTGTTGGGCCAGCAAGTCGGAATTGCGCTGCTGGTCGTATTGATGAGCCTGGCCTTTTATAACGACATATCAAGACATTTGAATTAACGGGAAATCATGATCAATAGAAATAGCAATCGGTCGTTGTCGCGTGCGGCTTGAATTGCGTTTGGCTTGCCTGGTGGCTCTCGCCATCCAGCCCCTGGGATCGTTCGTGCGCGCACAGACGACGCAGGAAACCTTTACCGTCGGCGACATCCGCATCGAGGGCCTGCAGCGTATCTCCGAGGGCACGGTATTCAATTACCTGCCTGTGAACATCGGCGATCACCTCGATGGCCAGCGCATCGGCGAGGCCATGCGGGCGCTGTATGCGACCGGGTTCTTTCGCGACGTGGAGTTGCGCCGCGACGGCAATACCTTGCTGGTCGTGGTGGTCGAACGGCCTTCCATCGCCAAGTTCGAGATCAAGGGCAACAAGGACATCAAGACCGAGGACTTGCAAAAGAGCTTGCGCAACGTAGGCCTTGCCCAGGGCAAGACCTTCGACCGTTCCGTCCTCGATGAAGTGAAGCAGTACCTCACCGACCAGTATTTCAGCCGCGGCAAGTACGCCGTGCGCGTCGATACGAAGATCACCGAATTGCCGGGCAACAAGGTGGACATCCTCGTCGACATCAAGGAGGGCAAGCGCGCCAAGATCGAGGTGATCAATCTGGTCGGCAACACCACGTTCAGCGACAAGGACGTGCTCAACACCCTCGAGCTGAAGACCCCGAATTGGCTGTCTTGGTACAAGCAGGATGACCGCTACTCGCGCGAGTCCCTGCAGGGCGACTTGGAGAAGTTGCGCTCCTATTATATGGACCGCGGCTACGCCAACTTTCAGATCGAGTCGACGCAGGTCACGATCGCGCCCGAAAAAGACAACATGTACATCACCGTGAACGTCAACGAGGGTGATGTTTTCAAGGTGTCGGAAATCAAGCTCGCGGGCACGATGGTGGTGCCTGAAGATCAGCTGAAGAGACTGCTGCAGATCCACCCGGGCGACATCTTCTCGCGCAAGGCCGTCACCAGCTCGCAGCAGCTGATGAGCTACCGCCTGGGCGCGGACGGCTACGCATTCGCGAAGATCGATCCGGTGCCCACTACGGACAACAACAAGAAGACCGTGTCGATCACCTTTTTCATCGAGCCCGGCAATCGCGTCTACGTTCGGCACATCAACTTCAACAACATCACGGCGATCAACGACGAAACGCTGCGCCGCGAGATGCGCCAGATGGAAGGCGGATGGCTGTCCAATTCGGCGGTCGAGCGCTCCAAGGAACGCCTGCAGCGGCTGCCCTACGTCGAGAAAGTCGAGTTCGAGAACAAGCCGGTCGCCGGCAGCGCGGATCTCGTGGACGTGGACTACAACATCAAGGAAGGCCTGCCGGGGCAATTCGGCGGCGGCATCGGCTACTCGGAAGCGCAGAAATTCAGCCTGAACGGCAATTTCGTGCACAGCAACTTCTTGGGTAGCGGCGATCGCGTTGCGCTGGAAATCAACGCCGGCAAGTTCAGCAAGAGCTATGTGATTTCGCACACCGACCCGTACACCACCATCGACGGCGTCGCGCGCACCACCTCACTCTCGTACCGGGACACGACGCAATTCAACGCGGCCTCGTCCTCGTTCGGGACCACGCAGATCACCCTTGCCGAGCAGTGGTCCTACCCGATCACCGAGTACCAGTTCGTGCAAGTCGGTGCGTCCGTCAACAGGAACACCCTGGTCGTCTCCCAGGGGTTCAGTTCGCAGCAGGCCGTGGATTGGGTCAGAGCCAACGGCAAGACCTTCACGCGCGAGGCGGACGACACCAACGGTGACGGACTGGTCAATTCGCTGGACAGCCCATTCACCATATACGGCTCCGATTTCTATACCTACGAGCTCACCGGCGGGTGGAACTACGATTCGCGCAACCGGGCGCTGTTCGCGGACCGGGGCTTGCACCTGAGCGTCTCGGGCCGCTACGCGCTGCCGCTCAGCGACGTGCAGTACTACGCCACCAACCTCCAAGCGCTGAAGTACGTGCATCTGTGGGGTAAATGGGTGCTGTCCCTCAACGCACAGGTGGACTACGCCTCGTCGCTGGGTAAAACGACCGCGTTGCCCCCCTACCTGAACTACTTCGCCGGCGGCCCGGACAGCGTCCGTGGTTACCGGGAGAGCACCCTCGGGCCCAGGGACAACATCGGCATTGGCAACCCGTACGGCGGAAACTTCCGGGTGATCAGCCGCTCGGAGTTGATATTCCCCGTGCCGGATAAATGGCAGAGCGCAGCCCGGGTGAGCTGGTTCTACGACATGGGTAATGTGTTCTACACCGGCAATAAGGTAAAATTCCTGGGCGAGGACGACGTAACGCCGGTCAATTACCATTTCGCTTATGATAACCTGAAGAGATCGACCGGTATCGCGGTGCAGTGGCTTGCGCCCTTGGGTCTGTTCCGTTTCTCATACGGCGTCCCATTGAATGCGTTTCCCGGCAACACGGTTAAATTCAACGACGAAACAGAGCGCTTTCAGTTTTCCATCGGTCAAGCATTTTGACCCAAATATTCGAGGTCCTAAAAAACAATATGCCGACTTTCAATCGCAGCGTGCCTTTTTTGAGCTTGTTTCTGTGCGGGCTGTTGATGTCCACCCAAGCGAGCGCGGAAATCAAATTGGGCGTGGTCAATTTTCAGAAGCTTCTCGAGGATGCGCCGCAGACCAAGACGGCCATGCAGGCCCTGGAAAACGAGTTCGCGCCCCGGCGCCGAGAGCTGCTGACGATGCAGAACGACCTGAAGGCGCGCGACGAGAAGTTCCAGAAGGAAGGCTCGGTGATGTCCGAGGCGGACCGCGCGAAGTCGGAAAAGACATTGCGCGACGAGCAGCGTGAGTTCCAGCGCAAGGCGGGCGAATTCCAGGACGATGCGTCCACGCGCCGCAACGAGGAAATCGGCAAGGTGCAGCGCTACCTCGTCACCGAGATCCAGGCGTATGCGACTTCGCAGGGCTACGATCTGGTGCTGGGAGACGGGGTGTTCTACTCCAAGGGATCGTTCGACATCACGGCCAACGTGCTGGCGGTGCTGGCGACCAAGCCGACCACTCTGCCGGCCACAGCGCCGCAGAAGGCGCCCGCCGCCGGGACGCCTCCGGGCAAGCCCCCGGGCAGCAAATAGTCTAACCGGCAGGAGTTCGAGGTTGCGCGGGTGCAGGGAGAATTCAGCCTAGGAGATTTGGCGGTACGCTTCGGCCTCGGGCTGCGCGGCGAGCCGAACCTGCGGGTATCGCGGGTTGCGACGCTGTCGCGAGCCGAAGCGGGCAGCCTGAGCTTCCTGGCGAATCCGCGTTATCGCAAGCAGATGGAGTCCACGCACGCCACAGCCGTCGTGGTGGGACCGGAGCATGCGGCGGCCTGTCCCGTTGCGGCGCTGATAGACCCCAATCCCTATCTGGCGTATGCGCGCATCGCGGACCTGCTGCACCCGCGGACCGCGCCCGCAGCCGGCATTCATTCGACCGCGGTCGTGTCGGCGGGGGCAAAGGTGGCCCCGTCGGCAAGCGTCGGGCCGCTGGCGGTCATCGAGGACGGCGCGGATATCGGCGAGCGGGTGGTCGTGGGCCCCGGCTGCGTGGTGCAGAGGGGGGCCGTGATCGGCGCCGACTCATGGCTGGTGTCGCGGGTCAGCCTCTACCCCGGCGTACGCATAGGCCGGCGGTGCCTTTTGCATGCCGGAGCGGTGCTGGGCGCCGACGGCTTCGGTTTTGCCTCCGATGCCGGATCCTGGGTGAAGGTTCCGCAGCTGGGTGGCGTTCAGGTCGGTGACGACGTGGAAATCGGCGCGAACACCACGATCGACCGGGGCGCCATCGAGGACACGGTCGTGGAGCATGGGGTGAAGCTGGACAATCAAATCCAGGTGGGCCACAACGTGAGCATCGGTGCGCATACCGCGGTTGCGGGTTGTGTGGGGATTTCCGGCAGCACCACCATCGGCCGGCGCTGCATGATCGGCGGCGGGGTCGGCATCGCCGGTCATTTGACGATTGCCGACGATGTGGTGGTGACGGGCTGCAGCCTGGTGAGTGCCTCGATCAGGCAGGCCGGCAGCTACTCGAGTGGGATGCCGACCGTCGAGACCCGCCTATGGCGGCGGATGGTGGCGCATTTACGACGACTGGACACAAAGGAGCGATGATGGCGGATTCCGAGAAGATGGATATCGAAGCGATCATGCGGCAATTGCCGCATCGCTATCCCTTCTTGCTGGTGGATCGCGTCCTCGAATGCGTATCCGGACAGCACATCCGCGCACTGAAGAACGTGACGTTCAACGAGCCGTTCTTTCCGGGGCATTTCCCGCACCGGCCGGTGATGCCGGGGGTGATGATCATCGAGGCGCTGGCGCAGGCCGCCGGGATCCTGGCGTTCAAGACCGTGGGGGTGGTGCCGGATACCGAGACGCGTTTCTACTTCGTCGCCATCGACAATGCGCGCTTTCGCAAGCCGGTCGAGCCGGGCGATCAGCTGGTGCTCAAAGTCACGTTGAAGCGTTCCTTCAAGGGAATCTGGAAGTTTCACGGAGTGGCCGAAGTCGAGGGCGCCGAGGTGGCGTCGGCTGAAATCATGGTGGCTCCGGAGACCAAGGGTCCCAAGGCCCAGGGAGACAGCAAGGGAGATCCGGGATGATCGATCCGCGCGCGGTGGTATCGCCGCAAGCGCAAATAGCGGCGGACGTCGAGATCGGACCGTTCAGCGTCATCGGTGCGGACGTGGTCATCGGCGCCCGCACCTGGGTGGGCCCGCATGTGGTGATCAACGGCCCGACGCGCATCGGCGTGGACAACAAGATATTCCAGTTCGCCTCACTGGGCGACGCGCCGCAGGACAAGAAATACCAGGGCGAGCCGACGCGTCTGGAAATCGGCGACCGTAATGTCTTTCGCGAATCCGTCACCGTGAACCGGGGCACCGTTCTCGACAAGGGCGTGACGCGTATCGGCAACGACAATCTGCTGATGGCCTATGCGCATGTCGCCCACGACTGTCATTTGGGCGATCAGATCGTACTGGCGAATTGCGCCACGCTGGGCGGTCATGTGGAGATCGGCGACTGGGTCACCATGGGCGGACTGTCGGCCGTGCACCAGTATACGAAGGTGGGCGCGTACAGCTTCGTCGCCCACAACGCCGCCGTGACTCGCGATGTTCCGCCCTACATCATGACGGTGGGCAGGCCGGCCGTGCCGCACAGCATCAACACGGTGGGGCTGCAGCGCCGCGGTTTTACTCCGGCGCAGATTCAGAACATACGGCGGGCATACCGGTTGCTGTATCGCTCGGGGCTGAAACTGAACGCGGCTGTGGAGGAGCTGGAGAAAGCGGCCGAGAGTCAGGCGGAAATCCGGCTCTTCGTCGAGTTCATCAAGCGTAGTGAACGCAGTATCGTTCGGTAGCATGTCCGGTCCGTTGCGAGTCGGCTTGGTGGCGGGAGAGGCGTCGGGCGACACGCTGGGCGCCGATCTCATCCATGCACTGCGCCGTATGGCGCCGGGGACGACGTTTTTCGGGGTGGCGGGGCCGAAGATGGAGGCGGCGGGGTGTGAGGTTTGGGAGCCGTCGGAGTCGCTCGCGGTCATGGGGCTGTTCGAGGTGTTGCGCGATCTGCCGCGGCTGGCGCGGTTGCTGAGGCGTATTGGGGAGATGTTCCTCAAGGCGCGGCCGGATGTGTTCGTCGGCATCGATGCGCCGGATACGAATTTGCGGCTGGCGCGGCGATTGCACGCCGCGGGCATTCCCACCGTGCAATACGTGAGCCCCCAGGTATGGGCTTGGCGGCAGGGTCGCGCGCGCAGCATGCGCGAATCCGTGGACCTGGTGCTATGCCTGCTGCCGTTCGAAAAGAGCTTCTACGATGAACATGGGATCCCGGCGGAATTCGTCGGGCACCCGTTGGCCGACGCGATTCCGCTCGAGGTTGACCGTCCGGCTGCGCGCCGCGCGCTCGGCATCGATCCCAATGCGCAAGTCGTCGCCTTGTTGCCGGGCAGCCGGCGTGGCGAAGTGTCGCGACTGGCGGGGGATTTCGCCGCCACGGCGCGCTGGCTCGCTGCACAGCGCCCACCCCTGGTATTCGTGGCGCCGATGGCCAGCCCCGCGGCGCGCGAAATATTCGCACGAGCGCTCGAGTTCCATGCGCCTGGTCTCGATGTGCGGCTCACCGACGGCCAGGCGCAAACCGCACTGATCGCCGCCGATGTGGTCATGGTGGCCTCGGGAACGGCCAGTCTCGAGGCGGCTCTGTGCAAACGCCCCATGGTGGTGGTTTACCGACTGGGAGCGATGACCGTGTGGCTCGTGCGCCGGCTGAATCTGGTCAAGACCAAGTTTTTCGCACAGCCAAATCTACTTGCGGACAGGCGCGTCGTCGGCGAGTATTTTCAGGACGAAATTGTCCCAGAGTCGATCGGAGCGGAGCTCTTGATGTGGCTTGACGATGTCGAACGCCGTAGCGCCCTGGAAGCCGAGTTCTCGCGAATTCATGCCGCCTTGCGCCGCGACGCAGGTGCTCGTGCGGCGCAAGCAATCATCGCGCTGCTGCAGTCCCGCGCGCGCGTTGCGGCGGAATCACGATGAGACGAACTATCGCCGGCATCGACGAGGCCGGGCGCGGGCCGCTGGCGGGGCCGGTGGTTGCCGCGGCGGTGATTCTGCGGCGCGGCCGTCCCATCGAGGGCGTCGCGGATTCCAAGGTCTTGAGCCCGGAGGAGCGGGCCGCTCTCAGCGTGGTCATTCGTCGCGACGCGCTGTGCTTCGGCATCGGTTGGGCGGACCGGGCTGAAATAGATGCGCTGAACATACTGCAGGCCACCTTTCTGGCGATGCGCCGAGCGCTGCTGGCGATGACCTTGACGCCCGATCATGTGTTGGTGGATGGTAACCAACTGCCGCATTTGGGTGGTTTGGGCAAGACGATTACCGCGCGTGCCATCGTGGGCGGCGACGCCACCGAGCCTGCGATCAGCGCGGCCTCTATCTTGGCGAAAACAGCCAGGGATGGGTATATGAATCATATGGATACACTATATCCTGCATATTCATTCGCAACTCACAAGGGATATTGCACGCCCACCCATCAGCGGCTTCTCGATCTGCATGGGCCATGCCCCTTGCACCGGCGCTCGTTCGCTCCGGTGCGCCTCGCGCGGAAGGCGGGCGCTTGAGTCAGTTCGTTCATCTGCGATTGCACACCGAATACTCCCTCGTCGACGGGATAGTGCGGGTGCCGGATCTGATGACGGCGGTGGCGGCGGCGGGGATGCCGGCGGTGGCTCTGACCGATCAGAGCAATTTGTTCGCCATGGTGAAATTCTACAAGGAGGCTCTGACCGCGGGCGTCAAGCCGTTGATCGGGGTCGATATCTGGATTCGCGAAGCGGGAGAACGCACGCCGCCCTCGCGTGCGGTATTCCTTTGCCAGAATCTGATGGGTTATCGGCATCTGACCCAGCTGGTAACCCGGTCGTTTCTGGAGGGCCAGCAACGCGGCGCACCGATGCTGGATCGCGCCTGGCTGCAAAGCGACATGTTGAGGGGATTGATCGTTCTGTCCGGCGGTGCGGAGGGCGACATTGGGCAGGCGTTTGCGCGCGGCAGGGACGACGAGGCGCTGCGATGCCTCGCGCGTTGGCAGGAGCTGTGCGGCGACCGGTTCTACCTCGAGGTGCAGCGCACGGGTAGAGCGGGCGAGGAGGCATATGCCGAAGCGGTGATGGAACTGGCTCAGGAAAGCGGCGTGGCCGCGCTTGCGACCAATGACGTGCGGTTTCTGGCGCGTGCCGAGTTCGAGGCGCATGAAGCGCGGGTGTGCATTCATGACGGCGCGCTGCTCGCCGACCCCAGCCGCACCCGGCGCTACTCCGAAGAACAGTATCTGAAGTCTCCCGCGGAAATGCGAGAGCTCTTTAAAGATGCGCCAGAACTACTTGATAATACAATAGAAGTCGCCAAGCGATGCTCATTGGAAATCCGCCTGGGTTCCTCGATGCTGCCGGCGTACCCGGTGCCTTCGGGCAGCAGCATCGAAGAGTATCTGCGCGCGGAAGCCGTCCAGGGGCTGCAGGCGCGCCTGACTGCACCACAGAGCGCACATGCCGCCGAAGCGCACGCAGCGATGAGCCCCCGTGCGCAACAGAGCCCATCGCTAGTGCCTGCGCCAGTGGCCGATTACGAGGCGCGTCTGGATCTTGAACTTGGCGTGATCTGTTCAATGGGGTTCGCCGGGTACTTTCTGATCGTGGCCGATTTCATCCGCTGGGCGCGCAGCAACGGCGTGCCGGTGGGGCCGGGCCGCGGTTCAGGCGCCGGATCCTTGGTCGCCTACGTACTGGGCATCACCGATTTGGATCCGATCGAGCATGATCTTCTTTTCGAGCGGTTCTTGAATCCTGAACGCGTCTCCATGCCGGACTTCGACGTCGACTTCTGCATGGAAGGCCGCGACCGGGTCATCGAATACGTCGCCAACAAGTACGGCCGCGAACGCGTATCGCAGATCATTACCTACGGTACTTTGGCGGCGAAGGCCGTGGTGCGCGACGTCGGCCGGGTGCTGGGACACAACTACGGGTACGTGGACAAGATCGCGAAGCTGATTCCCTTCGAGATCGGCATCACGCTCGACAAGGCGCTCGAACAAGAGGAAGAGCTCAGGCGGCTGTACGAGAGTGATTCGGAGCTCCGCGAGCTCATCGACCTTGCACGGTCCCTCGAAGGCCTGGCGCGCAACGCGGGAACTCATGCCGGCGGCGTCGTGATCGCACCGTCGGTGTTGACCGATTTCACACCGTTGTACTGCGAAGAGGGCAGCACCACTCCGGTGACTCAGTTCGACAAGGATGATGTCGAAGCCGCGGGCTTGGTGAAGTTCGATTTCCTGGGATTGCGCACACTGACCATCATCGACTGGGCAGTGCGCGACATCAATGCCATGCGCGCCGGGCTCAATGAAGCGCCGCTGGACATGAGCAGGTTGCCCATGGACGATGCGGCGACCTATGCGCTGCTGAAGAGCACGCGGACGACGGCTGTGTTCCAGCTCGAGTCGCGCGGTATGAAGGACCTGATCCGCCGCCTGCAGCCGGACCGCTTCGGCGACATCGTGGCACTGGTTGCGCTATTCCGGCCCGGACCGCTGCAATCGGGCATGGTCGATGATTTCATCGCGCGCAAGCACGACACCAGCGGCGCCACCATCGATTACCTGCATCCGGATTTGAAGCCGGTACTCGAGGCGACCTACGGCGTGATCCTCTACCAGGAACAGGTCATGCAGATCGCACAGATCCTGGCCGGCTACACCCTGGGCGGCGCGGATCTTCTGCGGCGCGCCATGGGCAAGAAAAAGGCCGAAGAAATGGCCAAGCAGCGCTCCGTATTCGTGAGCGGTGCGGTGGCGCGCGGTGTGCGTGAGGCGCAGGCCACGCATATTTTCGATTTGATGGAGAAATTCGCCGGTTACGGCTTCAATAAATCCCACTCCGCGGCCTATGCCCTGCTGTCCTATCAGACAGGATGGCTCAAAGCGCATTATCCGGCGGCCTTCATGGCGGCGGTGCTGTCCTCCGACATGGACAAGACCGACAAAGTGGTCACGCTGATCGACGAATGCGCCAGCATGCGCCTCGCCGTCCAGCCTCCCGACGTGAACGAGTCGGTGTACGCGTTCCGCGTCTCGGGCCCCATGAGCATTCGTTACGGCATGGGAGCCATCAAAGGCGTGGGCGCATCGGCCGTGGAGGCCATCATCGAGGAGCGCACCGCCAACGGAGCTTTCGCCAGTCTGCCGGATCTATGCCGGCGAATCGATTTGCAGCGCGTGAATCGGCGCGTGTTCGAGGCATTGATCCGCTCGGGCAGCCTGGATCGGATCGGGCCGAATCGCGCGACCTTGACCGCGGAACTCGATCGCGCGATGCAGCTCGGCGAACAGAATTCCCGGGCCATGAGCGTGGGTCAGGTCGATTTGTTCGGCTTGAGCACGGCCTCGGAGACGGTCGTGGTGGACTGGTCCGAGGCGCAGCGTCTGGCCGGAGAGCGCGAAACTCTGGGGCTGTTTCTGACCGGTCACCCGATCACGCCCTATGAGCCGGACCTGAAATTTCTGGTCAGCGGTCGGCTTGCGGACGTCGGCGGCCCGAAGCCGGCTGCGCCCGTTGACGGTGCGCGCAGCTGGTCGGCCGGAAAGGCGACCACGGTCGCGGGCTTGGTGCTCGAAATCCGCCGACGGCCTAATCGAGTGACGTTGATTTTGGACGACCGCAGCGCCCGGCTCGAAGTCAGCCTGTACGAAGAGACCTTTCAGCAGTATCGCGACATCATCGTCAAGGACGCGATCCTGATCGTCGACGGTACGCTGCGCTTCGATGATTTCATCGAGGCGTGGCGATTGCAGGCGAAGACTCTGATGGACATCGACCGCGCACGCGAGCGCTTCGCGCGCCGCCTCTGGCTGCGCTGGCCCGCCGAGTTCGATGGTCCGGACGGCATGAATCGATTCGAGCAGATGTTGAAGCCTCATTTGCGCGGTCCCTGCGGCATCGGCGTTGTGGTCAATCGGCCCGATTGCACGGGACGGCTCAATTTGCCGGACACTTGGTCGGTGCATGCGTCGCGGGCCTTGCTCGATAAACTGACGGCGCTAGTCGGCCGCGAAGGATGGTATTTAGTGTATGGTCAACGTAATGATATCCGCGGCGAGGAAACGTCCACATGGCGATGAATTTTCTAGAGTTTGAGCAGCCGATCGCGGAGCTCGAGGCGAAGATCGAGGAGCTGAAATTCTTGGGCGCCGACTCGAGCGTGAATATCACGGAAGAGATCAAACGCCTGCAATCGAAGAGCAGAGCGTTGACGAGCAGTATCTTCGCCAGCCTGACGCCCTGGCAAATCACGGAGTTAGCGCGTCATCCTCAGCGTCCTTATACGCTCGACTATGTGTCCATGATTTTCACCGACTGGCATGAATTGCACGGCGATCGCATGTACAGCGACGATCTGGCCATCGTCGGCGGATTGGCGCGGATCGACGATATCCCGGTGATGCTGATCGGCCATCAGAAAGGCCGCGATACCAAGGAACGGGTGCGGCGCAATTACGGCATGCCCAAGCCCGAGGGCTATCGCAAGGCATTGCGGCTGATGAAGATGGCGGAGCGTTTTCGCATTCCGGTCATCACTCTGATCGATACCCCGGGCGCCTATCCCGGCATCGGCTCGGAGGAGCGCGGCCAGAGCGAGGCCATCGCGAGAAATCTGTTTGAAATGTCCAATTTGGCGGCACCCGTGTTGAGTGTGGTCATCGGCGAGGGCGGCTCGGGAGGCGCGCTCGCCATCGGGGTTTGCGACCGGCTGATCATGCTGCAGTTCAGCGTGTATTCGGTCATTACACCGGAAGCCTGCGCGTCGATTTTATGGAAGAGCACGGAAAAAAAGGAAATTGCGGCCGACGCGATGGGCGGTACGGCAGAGCGGCTCAAGAAGCTGGGCCTGGTCGATGAAGTCTTGAAAGAGCCGCACGGCGGCGCGCATCGCGATCCTCAGGCCATGGCGGAGACCGTCAAGCAAAGCATGCTCAAGGCCTTGG
>Ga0302324_100007912_pt1 | contig 22507 bp, 22 predicted proteins | sample Palsa_T0_1_FD_201949 | JGI IMG/M metagenome (GOLD analysis project Ga0302324, IMG submission 201949) | Peat permafrost microbial communities from Stordalen Mire near Abisko, Sweden - Palsa_T0_1 | ecosystem: Environmental > Terrestrial > Soil > Palsa > Peat permafrost | place: Sweden: Abisko...
ACGGTCCGTTCGATAAAACGGGTTTGATCTGCCTTGGGCATCCTCGGCCTGGCAGCAACATGAGCATCCGCCGCCGCTGATCAGTTGGCTACGTTCGCAGCCTGCGCCGCTGGCGGCCCCACACCGCGCTGACGGCGGCGGCGACCGAAACGAACAAGGCCCCGGTCACGGTAGCTGGACGCACCTGACCGCCGTACCAGGCGGCCGACGCGGCCACGCCGAGCAAGCAGGCAGCTATCGCGCCAGCCCACCAGATGAGGGCGAACTGCCAGAGACTGCGGCGATCTAGCCATCGTGACATGTGACCATGATGCAGCACCCCGCCCACCGTTCCGGCCGCCGCCGCCCGGACGAGCACGTGTGGGCTACTCGAGCCCTTCCACGATCCAGATCAGCTGGTCGCGGGAGAGGCGGAGTGCCTCCAGGATAATTTCTAGTCGGCTTCCCGAGTGCCGTCCCATCGGGTCAGTACAGATCCTGGTTCCCTTCATCGGGGATCCTGAATATTCATTCAGCGTTACATCGAAGGGCCCAGCAAACTTAAGGACGGCGAAATATCCCTCATCCAAATCATCGAACGTCTTCTGGAATGAGATACCTGCCATATTTCCAAGTTCTTGCGCCCGGATCCCTGTCATTGCGATGGGATCCGAAGGTATATGCACCCCATCCACCAACTGCATGATCCCTGCTTGAAGCTGCTCTTCCGACAGAGCGACCTGCCTGAATACGTTGTCTCGGCTCATCATCCCTCCGCTAGCTCGCGGCACCGATCAACTGCTGGCCGGTGGGCGTTCTTTGGTATAGGACATGTGCTCCGGACCGGTGGCGTTCAGCCAGTCCGGCGTCCAGGAGTATGCGGAGGTGGTCGCCGACGGTGCCGAGCGCGAGCCCGGTGATGGCCGTTAGCTGCGTGGTGGTGATGGGCTGGCCGATCAGGAGGAGGATCTCGGCTCTGGTCGGCCCCAGCAGCCGCCGCAGCGGTTCCGGTGCCGCAGGCGCGGCACGGCTGGCGAGCATTCCGGCGGCTGGGTAGATGACCGCGAACCGGGCGGGGTACGCCCAGGCAACTCGCCCATCCTGCAGGCTGCTGGGGATGAAGACGAGTTCCGCGTGACTGAGGTCGAGGGGCGGGTGGTCCTGGACGGCGATCTGCAGCTGCCCGTCGCCGAGCCAGCGGACATCTTTCGCGATCCCGCCGATGGCGGCGGCCCAGCCACGCTGGCTGAGCACGGTGGTGCGGCTGATGATGTCGGCCTCGTACCTGCGTTTCCGGCGTGGCCAGTCCTCTCGGACGGCATGGTGCCACGTCCACTGGAGCAGGTCGGCGAAGGCGCCGGCCGGGTCGCCGACGTCGAGCGGGGCCGGGAGCCGCCCCCCGGCGCCCTGGGTCAGGTCGAACTTGGCTGTCTGCGGCGGGACGGCCCGCACCTGGGCCAGTTCCTGCTCGAAGGTGACGTCACCGGGGCGCGGGGGCACGCTGAGGTCAACCGGCAGCCAGCGGCCGGACTGCATGGCCTGGGCGAGCGCCGCGCTGAACGGGTCGGCCTTGATCCGGGCCTGGAACGCCTGGCTGTGGCGGGCCAGCCAGTCCCGTTCCCACGGCTGAGGGTTCCGGGCCGCCAGCACGCCGAGCGCGTTGACGGTCTCGGCCAGCGGTGAGGTGACGAACCGGCTCGCCGCCAGCACGTCGGCCGTGCCCAGCCATACCCCCATGTTTCGCCTCCGGCCGAAACTCTAGGTGCCGACGCCCGCGCCGGGCAAGCTCCCCCGCTGTGATCGATACAGACCGTTCCGGCCCATCCCTGCCTGATCCGCTTCAGCACCGTGAGTTCCGGCTGATGTGGACGGGCGCCGCTACCTCGGCGCTCGGCGATGCGCTGGTGCAGATCGCGCTGATCTTCGCGATCTTGCGCATCGGGGGGTCCGCGTCCGACATCGGCGTCGTCCTCGCGATCCAGACCGTCGCGCGGGTGGCCTTCCTGCTGGCCGGCGGGGTGTGGGCCGACCGGCTGCGACGGCAGCGCGTGATGCTGACCGCCGACGCCGTGCGCGGCGCGGTCCAGGCGGGGCTGGCGGCGCTGCTGCTGACTGGGGACGCGCACGTCTGGGAACTCGCCGTCGGAGGGGCACTGTACGGGGCGGCGACGTCCTTCTTCAATCCCGCTTCGACCGCTCTGGTCCCCGAGACCGTGCCGGCCGAGCAACTGCAGCAGGCCAACAGCCTGCTCGGGCTGCCGCAGGGCTTCTTCAGCGTGGCCGGGCCCGCCGTCGGCGGCGCGCTGATCGCGATCTACGGGCCGGGCTGGCTGTTCGCCGCCGACGCGGCCTCGTTCTTCGTCAGCCTTGCCTGCCTGGCGCTGATGCGGGTGCCGCCCCGGCCGGTCCCGGCGGCTCGGTCGTTCCTGGACGATCTCGCCGAGGGCTGGCACGAGCTCGCCATCCGGCCCTGGTACTGGGTCAGCCTGCTCGCCCATGCCTGCTGTAACTTCGTCGTCCCGGCCCTGTTCGTGCTCGGCCCGGTCATCGCCGCGCACTCGCTCGGCGGCGCTCCCGCCTGGGGCGCCCTGTCCGCGTCGTGGGGGGCCGGGGCGGTCGCCGGCGGAATCGTCGGCCTGCGGGTCAGGCCGCGACGGCCCCTCGTCGCCGCCGACCTGCTCATGGCGGGCCTCGCACTGCCGTTGCTGGCGCTGGCGTTCTCGCGCTCGGTTGCGATCATCGCGGCGGCGGAGGCAGTGTTCGGTTTCACGATGATCGTGGGGAACAGCGTCTGGTTCACGGCCATGCAGGTCTTGATCCCGGACAAAGTCCGCGCTCGGGTGGGTGCCTACGACTGGTTCGTCTCGCTGGTGATCATGCCCGTCGGCTGGCTGGTCATGGGGCCGCTGTCGTCGTCGATCGGCTGCACCCCGACGCTAGTCTCGGCGGCGGCCCTCGGGTCGATCCCGTGCGTCCTCGTCGCGCTCGTGCCGCAGGTCAGAGGCGTGCATCGGACTCCGGCGGGAGAGATCGTCGGTTACCGATTAGGGCGCGGCGCCGCGGGGCTGGTGTCGGGGGGCCATATGACGCTGAGCACGCGGTCCGGCCAGTCGTCCGGGATGCCGGCAACGGTGACATAGCGGCCGTAGAAGGAGCCGACGAGCATGCTCGTGAGCGCGTCGAAGTCAGCCGACTCGGGGAAGTCGCCAGTCGCCAGCGCCTGCCGGAGCATCGACCGCCGCGGCTCGACGAGGCGGGTCTTGAACAGGTGCAGCAGTTCGGGGTGGCGTTCCTCTTCGACGAGCAGTGATCCGAGGATGGCCATCGCGGGGAGGGCCCGCAGGTTGCCGAGGAGGTTCTCCAGGATCGCCAACGCGTGGGCGCGCGGGGTCAGAGCGGCGGCGGGCGGCTCCTCGACGCGTAGCGAGCCGATCACCGCGGCGGCCAGTTCCGCCTTGTCCCGGTACCGGCGGCGGAGGCTGGGCACGGTGGTGCCCGCGGCGGCCGCCACCGATTCCAGCGACATGCGGGCGTAGCCGAGCTCGCCGAACTGGCGGGCGGCGGCGGACAGGATCGCCGCGTCCAGGGACTGGTTCCTCGGCCGTCCGGCCTTCGTCTGCGAGCCGCTCATTATATTCTGATCGTACATCGTAATGTAATTGCCGAGGGAAGGGTCACGATGACCGAAGCAACCTCTCCGCAGGTGCAGCTCGTCGTGGAGCTGACGACCAGGCCCGGAGCCCAGCGGGAGATGCGCGAGGCTCTCGACCGGCTGGTCGCCGCGACGCGCCGGGAGGACCGCGGGGTGGTGCGCTTTGAGGTGGGAATTGACCCGGACGATGACAAGCGGGTGCTGGGATATGAGATCTGGGCGTCCCAGGATGCGCTCGATGAGCATTCGGCCAAGGCGCATACGCAGGAGTTCAAGGCTCGAGTCCGCGAGCTCGTCGTTGATCCCGCCGCGCCCATGCGGGTCGCCCGCTGGCAGCCGATACGCGCGGAGCGGCCGGCTGCGTACGGGCCGGGCACGCCCGACCTCACTCCGCCCGCGGCTCCGCCGCCCGGGTTCAGCACCGAACGGCGGGTGGTGAATGGTGCGCGAATGCATTACGTGATTGGCGGTGCCGGCCCGCCGGTCGTGCTGCTGCACGGGTTCCCGAACACCTGGTATGCGTGGCGAGATGTCATGCCGAGGCTGGCCGGGCATCACACCGTCATCGCCGTGGACCTACGCGGGCTCGGGGATTCTGATCCAGGGACGTTGCCCAACGACGTCCCCACCGGCGCCGACGATCTGCACGGGCTTGTCGCCGAGCTTGGGCTTGGTCCGGTGCTGCTGGCCGGGCAGGACTGGGGCGGGTCGACGGCGTTCGCGTTCGCCGCCGCCCATCCAGACGAGGTGCGCCGGCTGGCCGTCCTGGAGGCGATGCCGGCCGGCCCGTGGGCGGAGACGGGCCCAGGTCGCGTCAGTGCCTGGTTCGCTGGCTTCCATGAGATACCGGGCCTTCCCGAGCAGATGGTCGGCGACGGGCCGCGGTCGCCGAGAACCTCCGCCACGGTGCGTCTGATGTGCGTCAGGAGATCCTCGCGGATTGCGGGCACTATGTCTCAGAAGAGCGGCCGGCCGAGCTCGCCAGCTTGCTGCTCAGCTTCTTCGACGGGATCTGCTGACTGCGTGACCGCTACCGGCCCCAGTGCCGCCGGAGGTGCGGAATCAGGTCGTCGGGGCGCTCCTCGGGGAAGAAGAGCTTTGCCCCGTCGACCTCGATGACCTCGCGTGCCCCCGGGATCAGGTCGCGCAGGAGGTACGCCCACTTCACGGCGAAATTCGTATCCGCGGTGCCCCAGACGAGCAGGGTCGGCGCCTTCAGGGTGCGCAACTGGTCTCCGGCCGCCTCGATGTCGGCCGCGTCGAGCGAGGCGAGCAGCCGCTCGAAATCACGGGCGCGCTCGATGGTCGCGCCGGTTCCGGTCAGGTAGTCCCGCCGGACGTCCTGAGGGACGCGGTCCGGGTACTGGTAGCCCATGCTCAGCGGGTGCGTCGGCCAGGATTGCGGGTCCGCGGCGAGCCCGGCGATCACGGCCGCCACCTTGCCCTGCCGTGCCAGCTCGATGACCGGCGCGAAGTCGGCCGGCGGGAAGTTGCCCTCGCACTCGCAGTTGGTGAGGGTCAGCGTCCGGATCTTGTCCGGGTGGCGGGCGGCGACGATCTGCGCGATCGCGCCGCCGGTGTCGTTGCCGACCAGGTCGACCTGGCCGAGCCCGAGGCCGTCGCACAGGTCGGCCAGCGCCTCGGCCAGCGCGGCCGGGGACATGTCGTCGCGGGCCGGGCTGGCACCGTGCGCGGGCAGGTCGACCGCGATGCACCGACTGGCATCGCTCAGCTCCGCCATGACCTGCCGCCACAGCGCGCTGCTGGTGCCCACGCCGTGCACGAACAGCGCGGCCGGCCCCGCGCCGAGCTCGGTGTAGGCGATCTGGCCGGACGGAGTCGCCAGCGACCGGCGGTGGGAAAGGTAAGCGTTCACTTCCATGAGCTGTTCTCCTATGATAAGCATACCGACTGTCGGTCTATTAAATCCATACCGACTGTCGGTCTGTCAATGGCGTGAGCGCCGGGATCATCCCCGCCGAAGGCGCACTGCGCAAGGAGGGAACACCGGGTACAAATGAGTCCCATGAGCGAAGAGCAGGGCGTCCTCGGCAAGCGGGCGGCCCAGGGCCGCGCGACCCGCGGGCAGCTCATCGAGGTGGCCACCGGCCTGTTCGCCGACCACGGCTACGAGGGCACCTCGATCGAGGCGGTGCTGACCGCCGCCGGGGTCAGCCGGGGCGCCCTCTACCATCACTTCGCGGGCAAGGAAGCCCTGTTCACGGCCGTCCTTGAAGCACTCAGCGAGCGCATCACGGCGCAGCTCACTGAGGTCATCAGCGGCTGCACCGACCCCGTCGACGCGGTGCGCACCGCCGCCCTGAGCTGGATCGACCTGGCAGGCGACCCCGTCATCCAGCGGGTCATGCTGGTGGACGCGCCTTCGGTGCTCGGATGGGAGCAGTGGCGTGCCATGGACGAGGGCCGGACCGCCAGCGCGATGCGGGACATGCTGCAGGCCGTCAGCGACACCGGCCGTCTGCCGGGGGAACTCGTCGGCCCGTTCGCGCACATGATCCTGGCCGCCCTCGACGAGGCGGCGATGGTCGTCGCCCGCGCTCCCGACTCACGGGTCGCGGTCGCCGAGGAGCGGCGGGCGGTCGAGGAGTTCCTCGCCCGCCTGCTGCGCCCGTAGCGCAAACTCGGACACAACCGATCAAGTCTCTCAAGCGTCTCTGATCGCGGTTCCTGAACTCTTTGAAGGTTCAGGCAACACGGCCTTGTCACGAGATCGGAGTTGCTTACATGCGCGTACGACGAAGAAGGCGACGGCTTGCGGGCGCCCTCGCGCTGGCGGTGGTGGGACTGGTGGGCCTAGCGGTGTCGCCGCCGGCCTCCGCCTCATCGACGCACACTTCCGCGAGGACCGCGGAGACGGCAAGCAAGACCCTTCCGGCCGGGGAGCGTCAGGTGTGCCCGACGCCGACGAGTCCCGGCGTGATGGCCTGCCTGTCGGTCATCAAGAGCGGCAAGCGCGCCGCGTTCCAGCCTGACCTGGTCAATCCGTTCGCTTACCGGCCGGTCGACCTGCAGCAGGCGTACAACCTGGTCGCGGCGTCCAAGGGCCGCGGCAAAGGTATGACGGTCGCCATCGTGGACGGCGGCGACGACCCGGATGCCGCCCGGAACCTGGCCGCCTACCGCAAGGAGTGGGGCCTGCCCGCGTGCGACACCGCCACCGGCGCGGGCTGCGTGGTCAAGGTCAATCAGAGCGGAAAGGCCAGCCCGCTGCCGATCGCGGACCCGACCGGATCGTGGGAGGTCGAGGAGTCCCTCGACCTCGACATGGTCTCGGCGATCTGCCCTAACTGCCGGATCTTGCTGGTCGAGGCCGGCTTCGATCCCGCCAACGTCCCGGAAGAGTACGACCCCGGTATCGCGCAGTTCTCGGCGGCGGAGAACTCCGCCGTGTCGCTCGGCGCGAAGTTCGTCTCCAACAGCTGGGGCGGTCCGGAATCCGTTGCCGACCTGGCCTACAACCAGGCGTTCCAGCACCCGGGCGTCGCCATCACCGTCGCGGCGGGCGATGCGGGCTACGGCGTGTCCTACCCGGCGAGCACCCAGTTCGTGACGTCCGTCGGCGGCACCAGCCTGGTCCCGGCAGCGGGCAAGTCCCGGGGCTGGACCGAGAGCGCCTGGAGCGGCACCGGGTCTGGGTGCTCGGGCATCCAGGCCAAGCCCGTATGGCAGGCCGTCGACGACACCTCACCCGACGGCTGCCTGACCAGGACCGACAACGACGTGTCGGCGGTCGCCGACCCCAACACCGGCGTCTGGATCTACGACACCTACCCCTACCTGGGCCAGACCCTGGACTGGGAATCGGTCGGCGGCACGAGCGCTGCATCGCCGATCATCGCCGCCGTGTACGCGCTGGCGGGAACGCCGAAGCCGGGCACCTACCCGGCGTCCTACCTGTACCAGAAGGGCCACTCGGCGGACCTGTACCCGGCCACCGGCGGCACCAACGGGTGGTGCGAGACCTTCCGCGCCTACCTGTGCCACGGCGAGCCCGGTTACGACGCCCCGACCGGCCTGGGGACCCCGGACGGCATCACCGCCTTCGCGAGCACCACGGCCGGGAACACGATCTCCGTCACCGACCCGAGTACCCGGGACGTGGCCTCGGGCACGAAGCTGACGCTGGCGCTGCAGGCGACGGACTCGGCCCGCAAGACCCTGACCTGGACCGCGCGGAACCTGCCGAAGGGCCTGTCGATCAGCCGGTCCGGCGTCATCTCCGGCACCCCGGTCAAGACCGCGACCGCGCTGACGTCAAAGGTGACGGTGACGGCGGCCGACGCCAGCGGGGCGAAGGGATCAGCGGCCTTCACCATCGTCGTGGCGCCCGACCTGGCGGCGGGATACCGTCAAGCCACGGGCCAGGTGGCCGCGGTCTTCACCAGCATGTGCCTGGACGACACCGGCAACGCCGCCGCGAACGGAACCACGGCCGAGTTCGCGCCGTGCGCGACGACGGCCGAGCAGCAGTGGGCGCTCGTGCCCGACGCGGCGCCCGACGGCAGCCAGACCCTGCAGATCCACGGCCAGTGCCTGGACACCGCCGGCACCGTCGGCGGCAGCGGGGTCGAGCTCGCCGCCTGCGACGGCTCGGCCCGCGAGGCATGGTCACTGGAACAGGGCGAGGGCACCCTGACCAACCCCGCTACCGGCCTGTGCCTGACCGACCCGAACTCCAGCGCGACGGCCGCCCTGGCGGCCGAGATCTTCAACTGCGCCGCCAATCCGGCGGCCGGCGGATCGGACCACTTCCAACTCCCGGCCGGCCCCATCGTGTCGGCGGTGGGCACGATGTGCGCCGAAGACCCGGGCAACAGCACCGTTTCCGGCACGGCGGTGGAACTTGAACCGTGCGACGGCAGCAGCGCGCAGAGTTGGGGCGACTTCTCCGACTTCCTGTTCTCGGCGACCGGGGAGCCGGCCTCGCACCAGGGGCTGTGCCTGACCGCGCTGGCCCAGACGAATATGGCTTATCCCTTCGAATACCTGGAGAACACGCCGGTGGCGGTGAACACCTGCACGCCGACGCCCTCGCAGGGCAGCAGTTCTATCAGCTACCTGAACTCCGACTGGGCGACCAGGCCGAACGGGGAAATCGTCAACACCGACGCCAACCTCTGCCTGGCCGACCGCGGCTCTTCCACCGCCAAGGGCAGCAAGCTCTTCCTCGAGGCATGCGACGGGGACGCCGGCGAGATCTGGGGGGTGGGCTGACCGCAGAACGCCGACGTTCAGGCCTGACGCGCTGAACTAGCTGTAGTACGACGACGGGCGTTCCCGGTTGCGGAACGCCCGTCGTCCATCCATCTAGTTTCTTAGTGCTCTTTCGATGACGCACGTGAGCCTGTCGGCGTCGTACTGGTAGCGGTGGTCGCAGCTCATCTCGAGGGCGTTGAGCCGCGCCAGCTTGCGCAGGTCGGCGGGCAACTCCTGATGCCGCGGTGGTTTCGCGCCCTCGACCAGGACGGGGATCACGCGCAGGCCGAGTTTGAGCGCCGTCCGGATCTCGAACCGCACGTAGTCGCCGGGGTCGTCGAGCCGCCGGCGGCCCGCGTCGTCGGCGAGCGTCGCCCATTGGGGGCCAATCACGGCCACCATAACGCTGCACGAGCTGAGGGCGTCGGTAATGACCTTTGTGAAGTCAAGACCTGCCTCGATGGAGTCCAAGTCCATGAATACGCGCGCGTCGGGCAGCCGCTCGCGCAGGCTGACCTGGAGCAGGCGCGCGTGGGGCAGGGCGTCCGCGTGGCGGTAGCTAATGAAGATCCCCTGCCGCCGCATGTCCGGCACGTCTCTCACCTCGCAGGCTGGCGACCCCAGTCCAAATGCGCGGCACGGCAGCTGGGTGGTGCCGCATTGCCCTGGCCTGGCTGAGGGAGCTGGTCGTCGTCCGGCCATGGAGCACCATCCGCACGTTGGGTCACGATCGGCCCTCGGGTGATGGGGCTGACCCGGCTGGGTCGGCGGCGGCATCCGAAATCGTGGCGATTTTTGCCTAAGCCATATGATGGGCGGGCGTCCGTAGCGGCCTTCTCAGGTTGCTAGCGTTATGGTGCCCGCCTCCTTTTTCAGGCTGCCCCACGAGAGGCCTTGCCTGTCTCGCTGACGGCATTCCCGGTGGGAATCCCACGAAACGGACATGATCAAGACTGAAAACTGTGCTAATGTTCCCGCCGGGACGGGCTTCAGCATTCCCGGGGCAACTTGCAGCGGGATTCTCATTTGGCCTGCCGTTCTCGTGTCGGCTTCGGTTGACGCCCTTCCCGGCTGTCACGCCGGTGTTGGTCTCGGAGGGGCTGAGCCCCGGAGGGGGGAGCGGGCCTTGACCACGCCAGGCAGTCCGACCGTCCGGCGTCGTCGGCTTGCGGCCGAGCTTCGGGCGATCAGGGAACGGCGCGGCGAGAACCTCCAGACGGTCGCCGCGGGCCTGGGCTGGTCCACGTCGAAGCTAAGCAGGTACGAGCTCGGCAGCGGCCTGAAGCTGCGGGAGGTCGAAATCCTGCTGGACCACTACCGCGTGCCCGAGGCTGTGCGTGATGACTTGCTCGGCCTGGCTCAGGAGGCGTCGAGGAAGGGGTGGTGGGAAGATTACTCGGACATTTCGTCTAATGAGTACCGGGAATTTATCGGGCTCGAGGCCGAGGCGAGTTCGGTCGCGGTCTGGCACGTCTCAGTGGTGACGGGGCTGTTGCAGACCGAACGTTACGCTCGCTCGCTTATGGCTCATTGGCCAGAGCCGATGGCCCCGGCGATCGCCGAGCGCCGGGTTGAACTACGAAAGCGGCGCCAACAAGTGCTTGGGCAGGTTCCGCCGCTCAACCTCCTGGTCGTGTTGGACGAGTCCGTTCTGAGACGGCAATTTGGTGACGAATCGGTCATGTACGAGCAGCTGCAATCACTTGCAGCTGCGGCGACTCGACCAAACATCAGCATCCGCATACTTCCCCTCCGTGCGCCGCATCCTGTATCCGCTGAATCGTTCGTTATATTCAGCTTCGGCCCGCAAGGTAATGCCATCCTCCACGATGTCGTCGTATCTGAGGGGCTGAAGGAAAGCTTTTACATAGAAGACCTTCAACAGACCTACCTGCACCTACTTGTTTTCGATACGCTGCTCGAGGGCGCACTTGACGCCGAGGCGTCGAGGGAACTGATCATTCAGACTGCCGAAGACTACTGGCGCGGCTCGCCATGACGGCCGTCTGCCAAGGGGTCGGCCCAGCCCCGAAATAGCCAGGACTCGGCCCGTAATCGGGCTCGCCACTAGCTCAAGGAGTTACTATGAACGACCTCCCCCGCACTGAGGAGACGGCAAGGCCCGACGCCGGATCGCCTTGGACCAAGAGCTCGCTGAGCCATGTGAATGGAAATTGCGTCGAGGTCGCGGATATCGACGGAGGGCAAGTCGGTATGCGCCATAGCAAGGATATCACAGGACCAGTGCTGGGATTCCCGTCAGAAGAATGGCGGGCGTTCCTCGGCGGGATACGGAATGGGGAATTTGATAGGTTCCTCGGGTAACGTGCCGTGGGTCGTCCGGGTCATAAGGTGCCGGCGATCGCCTGGGTGTCCTTGCTGAACAGCTTCTTGTTGCTTCGCTCGATCTGATGCGCGCCCTCGGTGCCGAATCTTTCTTCCAGGTAGCCGTGGCGCCGCTGCTCGGCTTCCAGCACCAAGGACCGGAGCTGGGCCGGGTCCACGGGGTGCGCGGGCTCGAAGTCCGGCCCGTCGTCTGTCTGGACGAGCTTCCAGTGGAAGTTGTCGAGGGTGACGTCCTCGCGGGCGCCGAACTGGTGGAAGAGGTTGCAGACCCGCTCATCGGGCAGGCCGGAAACCGCCGTGTCGAACACCTCGGCCGGGGCCAGGCCGAGCTGCCGGGCAACGTAGTGGTGCAGGGCCAAGCCGATCATGACGTCACGCGGGTCGTCTGCGCGGACGATGTCGGCGATCGCCGTGGCCTGGAGCGCGTCGTGAAGCAGCACGGTCGAGCGGGCGCGCAGGGCCACGGTTGCCTGCCTGGTCCCGTACCGGGCCAGGGCGATGGCGTCCCGGCGCACCAGGCAGCCCAGCAGGTCAGCTGTCACCCCGTCGCGAGCCAGCGCGATGATCTCCTCGGCCGCCGCGTCCGCGTCCCCGGGGATCCGCTGCAGATTGGCGGTCACCCGTTCATTGTCTCCCAAGGCCAGGCAAGCCGGACAGGGCCGACGCGCGGCTTGCTGTCTGTGGGTCCCGGTGAGCCCGTAACCCTTCCTCTTCGTGCGCTTTCCCCGAGAGTCAGCCCGCGAACGCAGAAGCACGATAAGCGATGCTCAGCGAATATCGCCAGTCGGGCAGGGACAAGGGGACTGACCAGAAATCCGGCCAGTCCCCTTGCTGGGTTTCGCGGCGGCTCAGCCGCATGTGATGAGGACGACTAGTTGGCGCGGACCCAGGTCGCGCTGAAGTTTTCCTCGCTGCTCAGCGACGAGACCGTGTCCCTGGTCCTCCCGCTGCTGTCGGTCATGTAAATCTGCACCGGCGATAGGTCGCCGATCGGGGAGCCGTCGACCACCGAGTCGGACAAGTGCACGGTGCCGAAGTCCGCCAGCGGGAGAATGCCGCCGCTGTTGGTGCAGCACGGTGCCTCGATGATTACCTCAGCCGAGGAACGGGCCGCGCCGGAGACATCCTGCGTTGTGCTGCTGCTCCAGCCGCGGGTGGTGTCAGCCAGCGTGAGTTTGAATTCGTTGCTGCCCTCGTAGGTCACCGACGCGGTTAGCGTGTCACCGGGCTCGACCGTGCTGCCGAAGCTGTAGGAGGGGTTCGGGTACGTCTCGTACCAGCCGTAGTACTGCGGCTTGCCGTTTACGCAGTCGGTGTCCGTGCCGTCTTGCTCAACGCTGTCGCTGCTGTATCCGTCGAGGCCGACCCAGAAGCTGGAGTACTGGTCGGTCTTCGACGCGCAGGTGCCAGTGGGCTGGACCCAGCTGGCCGACACGCTGGTGTAGGTGCCGCTGTCGGCGGCGTAGCCGGACCAGTTGGTGCTCGAGGTCTCGTTGTGCAGCCCGCTGCGCGCGCTGAGCGCCGCGGTCCCGGGCTTGATGACATGCTGGGCGATGCCGCCGGACTGGATGGCAAGCGCCCCGTTTGGGTGGGCCGAGGCGGAGGCGGTGGTCGAGGCCAGGGCGGGCGCGATGGCTATTGCCAGGGCGGCGAGTGGGATCAACCAGCGTCGTCGTGACATGCAGGGCTCCTCGGGTTGTTGCTTGTGCGCAGATGCGCGGTACCCGAACATTAACCCGACATGTTATTTTGTAATAGATGTATTTTTGTCCAAACTTTCCGGCGCCCGCCGCCTCCAGGCGAAATTCGCCGAGTTCCGTTAGCCGGGGTACACCTCACAGGCGGCTCGCAGGCATTCCAGGGTCCAGAGAGCTTCGGGGCAGAAAGGGAAATAAGGGAATGCGAGACTGGCCCAAGGAGTAAGACACTGGAACAAGTCTTCGTAGTCCGCGTCTGAATGGCCGATCTGGCCGTCCCGTTGCGCGACGCGTGGTGGGAGTTGCTTGCAGCGGCCGGTGCCGCAATGTCAGCGCTTGCAGGCTTACTCTTTGGCACGCAACCTCCCTGCCGGTCCAGTCCTCATCGGCGGAAGGAGGCTAGACCGACGGCCCATCAGCGCGAAGGCGAAGACCCGCCGGATGCCGTACCAGACTGCTCCCTCTGAGTCGTCGACGGGCCGCTGGGCGCGGCGCAGCGCGGCGGCCAGTGCGGATGCCGTATCGGCGGGGACCGGCCCGTGGGCCGGGATCAGCACGCGCGGGGACAGGCCGGCCAGGCGCTGCAGGGATGCGAGCGCGGTCGCGGCGGCGGCGGGTCCGTCGAGTGCGGGGCAGATCCAGCCGACGTCGTAGTCGGACAGGGCATCGCCGACCACGAAAAGCCGTTCGTCGGGCTGCCACAGGCACAGGTGGCCCCGCCGTGCTCGACTTCGGGGTAACCATGCGGAACGCAAAGCGGCCGGTCGCCTTCTCGGCGGGGCCGAGCCAGGCCAGGCGGATCCAGGCGAGCATCCGGGAACTGGCAACCTGCCTGGGGACCGGCCCCGCCGACCGGTCTTTTCCTTCCGGCAGGTCATGAACTTGGTGCTGCAGCGCGGCATCGCCCTCACGGACAACAGGAGGCTGCCTCTCCAGCGTCGCTTCCCGCTGTCGGAGCTCGGCGGCCCGGTTGACCTACGCGACGGCGCAGCGGTGGGCGGGGAGATCTTCCGCCTGAAGAACGGCGACTTCCAGGAGAAGGAGCGTTTCCGGCGGATCCAGTCGACGTTCCGGGGCCTGACCGGCCGCGGCTTGGACGTGCGGGCACGGCCGGCCGACGACGGCGAGCCCGCGCTCGTCATCGAGCCGACCGTTACCGGCAGCGCTCCGAGCGGCCGATCGATTTGGCAGGGGCCTGCATACAGGAAGCCCTCGTGCTGAGCACGCTCCTGAACGGGGTGCCAGGAAGGATCACGGTCCTCGATGAGCCGGCAGCCCGGGTGACGTGCTGGCGGCCGCCCGGCGAGTGATCGATTGCCCGCACCACGTCGTTCGCGCCTGTGCTCCGGGTCGGCGGGCGCCTCAATAGAACGATTGTTAGTTCGGTTCGTTGCCTATCCTGCCCGGGTTTCATCGACAACAGCCACCCGTGCTTCATGAGCGGGCCTAGCTGCCACCCGAACAAAAGTCCCCTCACGTGTCGTCTCCACGGAGAAGATGAGCTCAGCTAAGGTACTGACGAGTCTGTGACCTGGGGAATCACTTGATCAAGGCGCTTGGGGGAAAATGTTGATCTCCTGCGGCCAGCGCAGTTTACGGTATCCGACGGCGGGCTATATCTCCGCCGTCAGATTCACCGTCAGCAGAGGATGGGAAATGGAAAATGTGAGTCGCCGCGGGCTCCTGCGGAACGGTTCGCTTGCAGTCGTGGGAGTAGGCCTCGTGGCCGCCGTCCCGGCGGGCCTCGCGCCCAAGGCGCCAGTCGCCAGCGCGGCAGATCGCTCGCCCGCGTCGGAAAGCGCTGCCCTCCCGACGGGCGCCAGCCTGGACGGCCCGCTGGTCGCTCACGTGAAGGATCTCAGCACCGGCGAGATCGGCGTGTACATGGGCACCAGCGAGGTGACCTTCCGCGATCCGCACCTGGCCGCGAAGCTCTACCGGACCTTCGGCTGATCGTCGCGCCCGGCTAAGGACACCGCCGGACCGCGCCGCTCTTGAGACCGGCTCGGAGTATCTGCGGTCTCTGCCCCGCCATCTCGGGGCCCTGCCATCTCGGGGCCCTGCCATCTCGGGGCCCTGCCATCTCGGGGCCCTGCCAATTGGGCCTGCTACCAGTTCCAGCCGTACGACCTACCCAGGGGTGAAACGTGTCATCGCATCGTGAAGCGCCGTACATCTCCAGCGACCCGGTCGCCGACAACACCGACGTCTACGCATTCGTCAGCCCGGATGCTCCTGACACGGTGACCATCATCGCCAACTTCATCCCACTCGAAGCGCCCGCGGGCGGGCCGAACTTCTACCAGTTCGGCGACGACGTCCAGTACGCGATCAACATCTCCAACTCCGGCACGCAGGACGACATCAGCTACCAGTTCTGCTTCAGCACCGCGGCCCCGGACCCGGCGGCGGGTTTCCTCTACAACACCGGGCCGATCACCTCGCTCAGCGACTCGACCTGGAACCGCAAGCAGACCTACGACGTGACCAAGGTGCAAGGGGGCAAATCGACCACGGTGGGCTCCTCGCTTCCGTGCCCGCCCTGCAACATCGGCCCGCTGTCCACCCCGGACTACCCGTCGCTCGCCGCCGCTGCCGTCCAGACTCTCACTACTGGGGAGAAGGTGTTCGCCGGCCAGCGGGCCGACGCGTTCTTCGTCGATCTCGGCGCGGTGTTCGACCTCGGCGACCTGCGGCCCTTCGCCTCCCTGCACGCCGGCGGCGGCGCACTCGGCATGCACGACGGGATCAACACGCTCGGCGCCTCGAACGTCCACACGATCGCCCTCCAGATCCCGAAGACGATGCTGACCTCCGACGGCTCCAACCCGACGGACCCCGCCAAGCCCGCCGCCGTCATCGGCGTCTACGCCTCCGCCAGCCGCCAGAAGGCTCAGATGTACGACTCCTCGCAGGGTCACTACAACGGCTCCGGACCCTACGAGCAGGTGTCGCGCCTCGGGATGCCGCTGTTCAACGAGGTGCTGGTCTCGCTCGGGACGAAGGACATGTGGAACGCGAGCAGCCCGTTCAACGACAGCCAGTTCGTCAGCGACGTCTCCTTCCCCGCGCTGGCCGACCTGCTGCCGGCCTTGTACCCGGGCGTGTTCCCCAACCTCGAGGCGCTGAACGCCAAGCTGGAGTCGATGCCGCCGGCCAAGCAGCGGGCGGACCTGGTGGCCATCTTCCTGACCGGCCTCCCGGCGGGAATCGTGCCAGGCTTCCAGAACCTCACCGACGGCGGCAACACCCAGGCTGACCTTCTCCGCCTCAACATGGCCATCCCGCCGGCGAAGTCCCCCAACCCGGCCGGCCTGGTCGGCGGGGACGCGGCCGGCTTCCCGAACGGCCGTCGGCTTCAGGACGACATCGTCACGATCGAGCTCCGCGCCCTGGCCGGCGTCACCTATCCCCTGGTCGACCCGAGCTACACGCCGGACGCGGCGGCCTCCAAGGTCACCGACGGGGCCACCGGCGCGGGACTCAACCTGCTTCCGTGCTTCCCGTACATGCCGCTGCCGTACAGCGGCTACTACACCCCGTCGAGCACCCCGGTCGGGAATGCCGGCGAGGCGATTCCCGCGGGCGCGCCCCAGACTGGCGGCGGAGGCGCCGCGGGCCTGGCCGACCGGGGCCCGCTGGCGGTCGGCGCGGCCGCCGTCGCCGCCGCCGGGGCGGCCGCAGTCGTCCTCGGGCACCGCAACAGCGGTCGCACCCGGGTTCTCGCGAACGGCTCCGAGGCCATGGCGGTACCCGGCCCTGCCGATGAGGCCTAAGGACTCGCGGCTGGCCCGCCGGGACCGCCACGCATCGCCCCGCCGAGCTTGGCTTCTGGCCGAGCTCGGCGGTGGCGGGGTGGCGGTGGCGGGGATCGCCGTCCTCATCCTGGTCCTGCGGGCATCGGGCGGCCCGCCCGGTCCCAGCGCGGCCGCGTCCGCTCCCCGCGCTCCGGTGGCGGGCGCCCCGGCGGCCGAGGCGGCGAAGAGGCTGCCGTCACATACGGCGCCTCCGATACGACTGCGGATCCCCGCCATCCATGTCTCTACCAAGATCGTCGACGAGGGACTCGACGCCGACGGCGCTCTCCAGGTGCCGCCTCTCACAACCGCGGGCGTCCACGAGGTCGGGTGGTATGACCTCGGGCCGACGCCGGGCCAGGTCGGGTCGGCCATCATCGTCGGCCACGTCGACTCCTACCAGGCGGCCGGGGTCTTCTACGATCTCGGCCTTCTGGTCCCCGGCAACGCGGTCGAGGTAACGCTCGCCAACGGCACGACGGTCCACTTCACGGTGACCTCGGTGCACGAGTACTCCAAGGCGCACTTCCCGGCCACGGAGGTCTACGGGCCCGAGCCCTACCAGGCCCTGCGCCTGATCACCTGCGGCGGCGCCTTCGACGCGGCCACCGGTCATTACCTGTCCAATATCGTCGCCTACGCAAGGATGAACTGAGCACATGCACATGCCACACCCAGAGCAACCGCCCGACGCCGCCGGCATCGTCATCGTCGACATCGGCGGCGACAGGGGCGCCGCGGTGATCACCACCCCGTGCGAGCTGGCCGGGGCGGAGATCGAGATCCGCGCCGCGGGTACCGAGTGGGACGGCTCCCACACCGCGGTGTGGGAACGGCAAGGGCCCGGAATTACCACCACCGCGGCCGTATTCGGCTCGCTCCGGGCCGGGCGCTACGAGCTGAGGATCAAGGACGCCGCCGGTACCCAGCATCCCGCCCCGGTCGTCGTTGAGCCTGCCCAGGTCACCTGGGTCACCTGGGCAGGGGCAACTCCAGTGCGCTCGCAGGCCTGAGTGCAACCACGTCTGTCACTACCCGGATCAGCTGGACCTCTAAGGCGGTTGGCCGCGCTGGATCGATAGCGGCTTAGCGTTCGATGGAGGCCTTCGCCAGGCATAGCAGGGCATCGTCGTCGAGGCGAGAGCCGTCCCAGATCGACTCGAAGCTGGTGATCAGGCCCTGGTCGTCCAGTTGCAACACGTTCACTCCGCGGGGCACGACGCCGTTGGCCTTCCACTCGTAGCCGCCGCCGACGTCCGAGCCCACGACGTGGCGTACCGCTACGCCAGATCCCATGTACGGCAGCGTTCTTTGCGCCGCTGCCAGGAAGGTGGTGATGTGGCGCGGCCCGGTAATGCGCAGGTGGGCGGTCAGGTGAGTGAAAGTCGCGTCCGGTGCGAACAGCGCCGCCGCTCGTGCTGCGTCGTTCGCCGCCAGTGCCTGGTTCAGGCTGGCTGCCACCTGCTTGATGCGGGCCGTCGCCACGTCGCCGACGAGGGACTCCTTGAAGTCCGCCGGGAACTGCTCGTCCGGCAGCCTCATTCCCTTGAGGTTGGCCTCGCCGATGTGGTTGTAGTCCCAGTAGTCGAGCCAGCGTGCGATCTTGCCGTCGATGAAGTTGACGACCCTGACTGACCGCATGTCGGCGGGGAAGAAGATGCCCGGGTCGTTCGTGAAGTACACGATGGCGCTGTTCTCGTCGCCGACGATGCGGGTCAGGTAGGAGTTCGCGTCGGCGGGCCACTGCGGCATCTGCTGCGCGAATAGGTCGCGGAGGTTGTCGCGGGTTTCGAATGGCCAGCCCAGGGTCGCGTCGATGTAGACGAACGGCTCCTTGCAGAAGTGCGCCACGGTGCCGTCGATGTCGCGTTTGGCCTTGTCCCCGAAGTACGCGGTGAGGGACCGCACCACCTCGGGCGAGGCGTGCGACGTGTCGATGACGCTGGTCACGCCGGGAACCTGTCCCGCTAGGCCGTCCGCTCGGGTCGTAGTCATGACGCGGAAGTCCTTTCCGAACCCTAATAGCCCAGGGTGAAACGGGCCTGGTGATGGGCAGGCTTCTCTACAGGGAGACGGGAAGACACGCTGGGCGTGCGCAACGGGGCGGACCCGATACCGCGCCCGTTTGGCGCCGGCTACTTAGCCTTGTCTGCGGCTGCCGATCGTCGCCTTCGGCCCCGCCGTTGTCCAGCCAGTTGCGGCTGAAGGTGTGCCGGAATTTGTGCGGGTTGACCTCAACGCCGGCCGCCCGGCCGAGCCGTTCGATCAGCTGGTAGATGCAGCTGGCGGTCATCGGCCCGCCGCGCGCGCCGAGCCAAAGCCCCGAGACTCGCGCCATGCGGTGCCGGGACCGCTCTCGAGAATCGGACGCTCGACAAGCGCTGTGCGCACCGAGCAGATGGCGCATCCGGGGCCGACTGGTCGCGTTCCGCATTTCAAAGGAACTGGGAGCCGGTGAGCGATTCGAACCGCTGACCGTCCGCTTACCAGGTGTAGCGGCCCCCCGGAGCGGGCGTGTTCCCCCTGGATAGAGGGTGACTGGGGGACGCTGGCGATCGGTGCCGATTGCCGTCGTTGCCGTCAGCGTTGCCGTCATTCCTTCTGCACGCGTACCCGTCCTAGGGATGGCAGTCGGGGTGGCGCCTCCGAGACTGGCCCTGCTGCTTGCTCGGTATTACCCGGCGGCCGGCTGCGGCTGCCCGGCGGAGCGGCGCTCTGCCAGGTTCATGGCCCGGCCGGCGAACGGGACGAGCGCAGTCAGCAGAACGCACAGGGCAGCGCCGGTGAGCCAGACCACGGGTACGCCGATGGACAGCAGGTGAGTCCAGGCAAGTGGCCCGACAGTCTGCGCGATCCCCCAGCAAGTGCCGTACGCCGCCAGGTATCTCGCACGGGAGACGTCATCCGCAAGACCGGCCACAACGGCGTACGGAGGTCCGAGTAGGAAAACCTGGCCTAGCGCGACGGTGGCGGCACCGAGGCAGAGCAGCGGCATCATGTCCGCGAAGGCGACAACGGCGAATCCCGCGGCAACGATCGCGATCCCGGTCGCCATCAGGAAGAACGGTCGTGACGCAGCGCCTCGCAGGAATCGCTGGCCGGCGATTGTCACGGCAGCCGCGACGGCGAGAAGCCAGCCCGTTTCCGCCGGGCCGAGGCCGCGGGCGGCAACCGTCAGCGGAAGCGCGGTGACCGAGAGGTTCCAGGCGAAGGCGAACCCCGTCCCGATGCCGAGCATCACCAGCAGGCGTCCATCGCGCCACGGGTTGCCGCCGGACGCGGCCGGACGCGCCGCGGCCGGTTCATGCACCCACAGCAAGATCAATGCTGCCGCTGCCACGCAGGTGACGGAGTCGGCGACAAATAGCAGGCGCAGGCTGACGCCTCCGAGCAGCACGGCGAGGATTCCCGCGCCTACGCCGGCGGCGGCCAGCGCGGCGCCGAGCAACCCGAAGGCCTGCGGACGCTGCTCAGGCGCCACCATCTCGGCCAGCAGCGCCTGGCTGGGCGGCTCGTAGATCTCGAAGGCGAGACCGAGCAGCGCGGCTCCCGCCGCCGCTCCGCTGACACCCGGTGAGACGGCAATGATGAGCAGTGCGACGCTGCAGCCGAGCAGCCCGAGCACGATCGTCGGGCGTCGCCCGAGGCGGTCAGCCATCCGCCCGCCGGCCAGCCGCGATGGAATCGTAGCGAGGCCAAAGAGCGCGACCACCCACCCGGCGGTGATGAGCGAGGCGCCGTAGACGTGGACGAGCATGACGGCCAGGAATGACATTGCGAAGGCGCCGAGCTGGTTGACGGCACGGGCCAGCACGAGCGCCCGTACGGGACGCGGCCAGCCGCGACCTTCGTGACTGGCGAATGGCATAATGGCCGTCATGGGCGAGACGGTACTCGACGGACGAATGACGGGTCAAATACATTTCGACAGTCATTTGTGGGTGGTCACTGACGTCGCCTGCCGCCTGGCCAACGCGCTGACGGCGGGGCACGACGGTACCCGGCCAGTAGCGCCGCCGCCAGCCGGCCAACGGGCTGACGCGGTTCGCGCGGTGCTCGAGCGCGACAACTACCGGCCGGTCCTCACCGAAGAGGAGGCAAAGGCGCTAACGGACCTCGCAGGGCGAATCCGCGAGGTCTTCACGGCAAGCTCGTCCGGCGACGTGACCCGCGCCGCCGGCCTAGTCAATGGCCTGCTGCAAGAATTCGGCGCGGCTCCCCGCCTCGATCTTGCGCGGGGAGGCGGCTGGACCCTTCACTTTCACGGCAGCGACGCCGGTATCGTTACCGGCTGGGGCGCAGGCATCGCGGCCGGCCTCGGAATGGCCATCGGCTCCGACCTCGCGGGCCGCCTTGGCGTCTGCCAGGCTGACCCCTGCGACCGGGTCTACATCGACACCTCGCGCAACCTCGGAAAGCGGTTCTGCTCCACGCGCTGCCAGAGCCGGCTCACGTCCGCCGCGCATCGCACCAAGAGCAAGACCTGACGGCGCAGCCCGGGTAAAAGCAGACGGTCATTGCTGTCAGCGTTGCCGTCAAACGCCCCGTGCGGAGTAATCCGCCGGGGCTTTTCGGCTGGTCAGGATGAATGGAGCCGGTGAGCGGATTCGAACCGCTGGCCGTCCGCTTACAAGAAGGCCGGTAGCTACGGGCCTTCCACGGGGCTCCTACTGCCAAAATCCCGCCTGAACTGGGCAAACTTCGCCGGTGTCAAGACAATTTCCATGCTACCAGCCGTGCCGCCGCGTACCGGGAATGCCGTTTCGTCCGTGCTGGAACCGTGTTAGCGGACCCTCCTCCATCGGCACGATTGTGTTGGTCTTGTGTTGCTCGGCTAGTGTGGTGTCTCGTTATTAGCCGGTGATTGATGCGAGTGCGACCGGCCTTCGTGCAGGGGTCTGTGCGGCGTGCCAGAACCGGAAGGGCGGCCAGCAGGGAACCCGCAGTTATCCGAGGCGCCGTAGCGCTGTCTCGATAGCGACCTCGACCCGGGAAGTCATGCCGGGCACATCGACGGGACGGCGCCCAGCGACCTGACTACGGATCCACTTCGGCCCGCTATCGTCATAGTGCAGCAGGGCATACAGGTCCCACCACGGATCGAGAGTCACCCCGGCGATCGACTCATAGAGCGACCGAAGCTGCTCCGACCACTCGGGCGTGTAGAGCGCCGCCAAGTATCGCCGACAGTGCCCGACGTCAATCGCGCGCGCCCCCCGATGGATGGAGTTCCAGTCGGTCAGCCCAGTAATCCTCCCGCGCGACCACAGCATGTTGACAGGCAGGAGATCGCAGTGCAGAAAGACGGCAGTGTCCTTTGGCGGCGGCGCCGCCATGACACCAAACGCCGCCTTCCACACAGCCGGCTTCTGTGCGTCGACCGGCACCTGAAACCCGTCTAGAGGAGCGATCCAAGAATCCGTCCAAGGTCTGAACAGCTTCGCGGGGAGATCGAGGGAATGCAGCAATACAGCAATCTCCGCGATCCTCGTCATCCACGACCGAGGTTCCGCCGGATTGAGGTGAACATGCCCCTGCAACCGTGTCATCAGCAACGATGGCGCGCCGCCCGTTGAAGCACCAGCAACATCAGTAGCCAGGATGCCCGGAACCGGGAGCCCGCTTCCCGCCACCACACCAAGGTTGGCGATCTCCTTCTCCAAGCTCCCGTGCAGGCCAAGCCCGCCCGGGTACTGCCGCAGTACGACGAACGTTCGCATTCCACGTCGCTCGACAGTAAGCCGATTCACGGCGGAGCAGACGCCACCGGTCAATCGGCGATAGCCAACGATGCGACTGCCCCGACCCATCGACGCCGC
>Ga0302324_100007914_pt1 | contig 22506 bp, 15 predicted proteins | sample Palsa_T0_1_FD_201949 | JGI IMG/M metagenome (GOLD analysis project Ga0302324, IMG submission 201949) | Peat permafrost microbial communities from Stordalen Mire near Abisko, Sweden - Palsa_T0_1 | ecosystem: Environmental > Terrestrial > Soil > Palsa > Peat permafrost | place: Sweden: Abisko...
AAGATGCACTCCGCTCCGAGGAGATGCAGCAGGTAATCCAACGCGCGTTGGCAACCATCAACGGCATCGAAGGGGATCCGCACAGTTTCGACCGTCTGCACCTGCTGCTGGACGCACAGCCTTATCGGTTGGCCTCCTGGCGCACATCTGCCGAGGAGATCAATTACCGCCGCTTCTTCGATATAAACGACCTGGTTGGCCTGCGCATGGAGAATCCCGAGGTGTTTGCGGCCACCCACTGTTTGATTCGCTCGCTGCTTGCATCACGCCAGGTGACTGGATTGCGCATCGATCACTGCGATGGCATGTTCAACCCTCGTCAGTACCTGATCCGGCTGCAGCTGCTGTATCTTGCCAGCCAGTGCGCAGGGGCGGCGCCACAGCAGGAAACCGCAGCCAACGGGATCGAACGCAGCGTGCTCGATCCGGTGCGCGGATACGATTGGTCGCAGAGCCAGGGGCCGCTGTACACCGTGGTGGAGAAGATCCTGGAGCCGCGCGAATACCTGCCACCGGAATGGCCGGTGCGCGGCACCTCGGGCTATGACTTCGTTTACCTGGCCAACGGGATCTTCATCCAGAGCGCCAACGAAAGACGCTTCAACATCCTTTATGCGCAGGTGATGGGGCACCCGGTTGATCCGGACGACATCATTTACCGGTCGAAATTGCAGGTGATGCAGACCGCACTGGCCAGTGAAGTTTATGCCCTTACCAACCTGCTCAGCCGGATTGCCGCTTCCAACCGGAAGGCACGCGATTTCACCGACAATATTCTGGAAACGGTGCTGCGACATACCATCTCCGCCTTCCCGGTCTATCGAACCTACATTGACGACCGGGGTGAGTACGGTGCGCGCGACGTGGCGTTCCTGCGCTTTGCCATCGCCCGGGCCAAACGCCTGAACCCGGACATCGATGCCTCCGCCTTCGATTTTTTGCGCGAGACACTGCTGCTGCAGAGCGCTTCTGCCCCAGCCAAGAAGCCGGATGCGCAAATTCTCTACTTTGCGCTCAAATTCCAGCAGCTCACGGGACCGGTGATGGCCAAGGGTGTCGAGGACACGGCTTTCTATGTCTACACCCGATTCCTTTCTTCCAATGAGGTGGGTGGTTCGGCAAAATCGTTTGGTATTTCGCTCGAGACCCTGCACCAGAGCAACCAGGAGCGCTTAAACCACTCTCCCGACACGATGCTCGCCACCTCAACCCACGACACCAAGCGCAGCGAAGACGTGCGCAATCGCCTCAACGTGCTCTCCGAACTTCCCCAGGTTTGGTCGTCCTCCGTGCACCGCTGGCAACGGATGAATGCCAAGTTCAAGCACAAGATGGAAGACGGCCGCACGGCGCCGGATAACAACGAGGAATACCTGCTCTATCAAACGATTCTGGGTGCCTGGCCGTGGCAGATGGCAACCGCGCATGACCGCGAAAATTACCTGGAGCGAATCAAGCAGTACGCGTCCAAGGCTTTGAGCGAAGCCAAGACCAACCTGAGCTGGATCAATCCTGACCCTGAGTATATGAAGGCGGTTCATGGGTTCATCACCTCCATCCTGATGCCAGGGCCGCGAGGAAAAGAAAGTCCATTCGTCGCTTCGCTCAGTGGTTTGCTGCCCCAGCTCCAGCTATTCGGGGCGGTCAATTCCCTTGCCCAGGTGGTGCTTAAGGCTGCGGTTCCCGGAGTACCCGACTTTTACCAGGGAAACGAGTTGTGGGAATTGAACCTGGTCGACCCGGATAATCGGCGCCCTGTCGACTATGCCCAGCGCGCCGCCTACCTTGATGCGCTGCGTGAGTTGTCAGAGCGAGAAGGTCCGGCTGCGGTGTGCCGCGACGTGCTCAGCAACCTTGGCGATGGCCGAGCCAAGCTTTGGACCACGCATCGCGCGCTCGAGCTGCGGCAGCGGGAACACGTTCTCTTTCGTCGTGGGGAGTACATCGCGCTCGAAGTCTCGGGGGAACGCCAGGAAAATGTGATTGCGTTTTTACGCCGGGATCCGGTGAGCCAGCGAAGTGTTCTGGCGGTGATGCCGCGTTTCGCGTGCACGCTCATGCGGGGCAAGGTGGAACTGCCCCTTGGTTCAGCGTGGGGCAGCGACCAGGTGCGCGTTGCTGGCGTATCCGGGACGCGGTATACGAATGTTTTTAGCGGAGAGTCAGTGACTGTTTCAGAGCAGCAGAGTCTGCCACTGAGCGCAGTTTTTGCGACGTTTCCGGTTGCGCTTCTGGTCAGCGAGGAGTGAGGATCAAGGGGAAATGGTAGGGCTTCGCGCAAGCGCCAGCCCCGTGCGGATCGCCCTTCCCCATGTTCCGTTCGTAACAAATGAGTGGGGTAGTGCTTTCAGCGAGGATTGGCTTGTCGATGAAAGAAACCGCAGATCCCTCCTACGCTACCCCGGACAATAGGCTCTGCTTTGTATCAGGGCACGACTTTAGTCGTGCCGTAAGGGCGGGCAAAAAGGTGGGGGCTTTAGCCCCTGCGCTTTTCCAATAGATTTCGTAAAGATTTTACGGTGGCAGGGGCTGAAGTGTCTGCGTGAGAACTCTGCACTTTAACTCCAAAATTTGGGAAGTCCGAGAGGCGCACCGCAGATCCCTCCACTACGCTACGCTCCGGTCGGGATGACAATTCATCTTGGAAACTCTCCTTAGCGTTCCCAAACAAAATGGATTTCGATCAATTTGTAGAGTCGGCGCTGCAGCTCAGTCTTTACTGGGCTGGGTTGAACATGCCGGCGCCTTTGAAGGAAGCATAATGAAACCAGCCCATTACGATCGGGGACTGCTCAGGCTTTCGGCGGCTCTACCCATCCGTCGCGGTCAGTCAACTCCGCTAGCTGCGCCAGCCCTTGAGCCTGTTCGCTGCCGAGCGCATCGGGAGCCATACGCCAGGTCCAATTATTCTCAGGGGTTGACGGCGTGTTCATGCGTGCCTCCGAACCCAGGGCCAGGACATCCTGTACGGGAAAAATACAAACGTCGGCAACGGAACTCGAGGCCGCACGAATCAACGTCCACACCACGTCATTCGGAGCCGGATTGAGATAACAGTAAACCGCATGCCTCTCTGTCTCGGTCACACCATGTTGCCACCAGCCCAGCGTGGTGTCGTTATCGTGGGTACCGGTATAGACGACAGTGTTGGTTACATAGCGGTGCGGCAAGTAGCTGTGCGCCGCCCGCTCGCTGAATCCGAATTGCAACACCCGCATGCCAGGCAAATTGAATTGCTCGCGCAGCGCGTCCACTTCGCGGGTGATCAGGCCGAGATCCTCGGCAATCAACGGCAGCTCGCCTAACTTATCTTTTAACGTGGTAAACAGAGCGGCACCCGGAGCCTTGACCCATTCCCCGTGAATGGCGGTGTCATCCTCGGCGGGAATTGCCCAAAACGCTTCAAAGCCGCGAAAGTGATCGAGCCGAATGATGTCGTAGAGCGCGTGGGTACGGCGCATGCGGTCCACCCACCAGTCGAAGCCACGGCTCTCGAGCACCGCCCATTTGTAGATCGGGTTACCCCATCGCTGGCCCGTCGCACTGAAATAGTCAGGGGGTACTCCGGCCACGCGAATGGGGGTAAGGTCTTCACGGAGCTCGAAAATCTCCGGATGGGTCCACACGTCGGCACTATCGTAGTTGACGAAGATGGCCACGTCGCCGATGAAGCGGATGTCGCGCTCAGCGCAATAGCAGCGCAGGGCTTTCCACTGCTCATCGAAGGCGAACTGCACGGCCTGCTCGACCTCAAGATCGTCCCGGCTCTCCTGTTGCAATTTGAGAAGCGCTTCCTCATCCCGGTGGGCGAGTTCTTTCGGCCAGGATGGCCAGTAGCCGGATAAGAATCGCTGCCGCAGAACGCTGTAACGCGCGTAATCGAGCAGCCAGAAAGCATTCTCTTCGCGGAAGCGCTGAAAGCGGGCCCACTGCTGGTCGTCGTGGTGAGACAGAAAGTGGCGTGCCGCCTCAAGAAGAAGCGGCCACTTGCGCTGTTCCACCTCTTCAAAGCGCACGTTGCCATGATGGCCCGGAAGCCCGGCGATGCGGTCGGCAGAGAGCCAGCCCGCTTCTACCAGTTTTTCCAGACTGATCAGCAATGGATTGCCGGCAAAGGCGGAAAGGGCGGCGTAGGGTGAATTGCCGTAGCCGGTCGGACTCAGGGGTAGAACTTGCCACAGCCGCTGTTTCGCAGCGGCGAGAAAGTCAGCGAAGGCGTAGGCGGCAGGCCCGAGGTCTCCAATACCCCCGTAGGAAGGTAAGGATGAGATATGTAAGAGCAGTCCAGAGGATCGTTCAAGGGCCATTCAGTACCTGGGGGAGGGCAAAAAGACAATGGCCATCTGCTGGAAGAGATTCCAAAGCGGCGGCTCCGGTTGCTTGGAGCCCTCATAGGGATAGAGCCTACCAGCGTCGACTGTTGGCGAGGATTGAAAATGGGTTGATATAGTGTGCTGGGCTATCTTCAGGAAACAGCTTCGTCTGTTTGAAACATTTCCAGGAAAGTTGGCAGAACTGCAGATCCCTCCACTGCGATCTTTGTCTTGTATCAGGGCACGACTCTAGTCGTGCCCTGATCAGACCAACAAGCGTCCTAGGGGTGAGGATTAGCTTTGTAAGCCCTGGGGCAGGCCGGTTTGGGCACGCTTGTTCATGCGGATGCCTCCTTGCTTTTGGTAGCGATCCGTCAGGGCGGTCACGAAGACGGCAAACATCTGCTCGCGCCGTTCACTGAGCAGGGACTCGCGTGTGGCATCGAAGTTTTTAGCCGTCTCCTCTGCGGTCGGTTCCTGCTTTTCGTCGATCTTCGCCACGATGCCGTTGCGCCCGGTGTTGATTGCTTTGCTGATCTGCCCGACCTTCAGGTCGAACAAATCAGGAGCGCTGGCGGATAAATCGCCGATATCCGGCACCTGCCCGGTGTGGCCTACGAGGTCGCTGCTCTTGAGGGTTGCGCCGAGCTCCTTGGCTGCCTGTGCGAGGTTATTTTCCGCGTGTGCCTTGTCCGCCAATTCGTTGGTCTTACGCGCCAGCAGTTGGGGCAGTTGCTGCTCTCGGAAATCGTCCACCAGATGCGTCTTGTATTCCTCGAACGTGGGGGGGTGCGCCGCCTTGGTATCTTCCACCTGAAAAACGGCAAAGCCCTCACCGGTTGAGCTCACCTGCGGAGCAGCCCCCGCCTTGGCAGCAAAAGCCAGGGTCAGCAGCTTGGCTCCATCGGGAAGTCCGGGGAGCACCGCGCTCTGCTGTACGTAGTCGGTGGTCACCACTTGCAGGTGGTGCGCCTCAGCGGTCTTAGCCAAGCCCGTCTTGCCTGCTTCCGTAGCCAACTGCTGCGCGTAAGCGGCTTGCTGGTCTCCCTCCTGCTGGCGGGTCAAGGTCGCCAGGATCTGCGCCTTCACCTCTTCCAGAGGCTTCTGGTGAGCCGTCTGCTTTTCTTCGACCTTAATGATGTGATAGCCAAACTGGGTCTTGACCAGGTCGGAGATCTGGCCAGGCTGCAGCCCGAAGGCCGCAGTTTCAAAAGCAGGCACAGTGACCCCGCGTTGGATCATGCCCAACTCGCCGCCCTGATCCTTACTACCGGGGTCATCGGAGTTTGCCTTGGCCAGTGCGGCAAAATCCGCGCCACCCTTGATCTGCTTCAACAGATCCTCAGCCTTTTGCTTCGCGGCCGCATCGGTTTTTGCATCGGCACCCTGCGCTACCTTGATCAGGATGTGCCGCACCTTGACCTCTTCAGGTACCTGAAAATCCTTTTGATGGCTCTGGTAATACTGCTCGACCTGCTGGTTCGTCACCGGGGTTGCGCTTCCCGGCACGTCGGTCTGGTTCAGCGCGATATAGACAATCTTCCGGGTTTCAGGAATCGCGTCCTTGTAGCGGGCTGCATTCTGTTTGAAAAACGTCTGCAGCTCGGCATCCGTAGGATTGATCTGCTTGCGCAGGTCTTCGGAACTGATCACCGCATAGTCAAACTTGATCTTGGTTCCCTGCTCTCGATAGGCGTCGCGCACATCCTGCGGTGAAACGGTAATGCCGCCGGTCACCATGGCTTCGAGGCGGTTGATCTCAATCTCTTTTTTGACCTGGGCTTCGAAGTCCTGAATAGAGGTGTGGAAGTAGTTCGATACAAAGTCCGCATAACGGTCTTCGCCGATGAACTGTCCGCCCGGGAAGAGCGCTTGAGAAAAGGGACCGGTTTGCATGGCCCGGCGCAGATCCGTATCTCCCACCTGGAGGCCGAGGCGGTTTGCTTCCTGCAGCAGCACTTCGCGTTGAATCAGCGCCTGCGCCGCTTGCGGCATGATGTAGGGCAGCATCATGTCCGGATAGCGCTTTTGCTGCAGAATTCTTTGGGCCACCTGCTGCACCTCCGGAGTGGTGATCGCGGTGGTGGTGCCGAAGTAGCGCCCCAGGAAGCCTCCGCTGTGCACGGTTGCGTAGTTATCGGAGGAGGTAGCTTCATCGGCGAAGATGCCCGGCACCAGGGTGATGACCATGGTGACTACGGCGACAGCGATGATAACGATGAAGATGATCTTGACGACGCGGTTGTCTTTTTGCAGGAAACGAATCATGGGGTGATGGCGACCTTTGAAGGGCAATTGCGAGTGGAACGCAATTATTAAGTATAGATCAGTCGCGTGCACCCAAGAAGAATTCGGGAGGGCCGAGAGGCGCACCGCAGATCCCTCGGCTTCGCTCGGGATGACAATTTTGTTTGGGACACGAAGCATCGTTCCCAAACAAAAATGTCCGGCGCACGTGCGCCGGACATGGGAAAGGCTTGCTCATCTGTAGCGGCGGTAGTAGTACGGGTATCCGTAAACATAGGGCCGTGGGTAAGCGTAGACGTAGGGATATGCATATGGGTAGCCATAGGCATACGGATAGGGAGCGTATCCCGGCGGCGGCGGAGCATAGGCTGCTCCGTAACCGTAGGAAGGAGGCGGTCCATAGCCACGCCCTGGCCCCGGTCCCTGCGGACCAGCGCTTGCCTCGATGCGCGATGCGTCCTGATAGGACACGGGCTGGACCGTGGCCGGGCTGGTCAGGTGGAAATTCAGCAGAGCTTCCGGAGGAACAATGCTGCGCGGACCCGGTGTGGCCGCCGAAGCGCCCAGTCCAACACCTGTGCCGGCGACAGCACCAATCGCAGCGCCAGGACCGCCTCCAGCTACTGCACCGATGGCAGCGCCCAGTACGGCCGCGCCCACCGTGTTGCCGGCAGTGTAACCGCCCTTGCCCGGACTGCTGGTATCGAAGACGTCAGTCGCCAGCGAGTAGGAATTGCCGCCGAGATTCAGGGTGGTCAATTGCAGCGCGATACTGGCTCCGCCCTTCAACTCACCTGGCTTTTTCACGTCCACGATGCGGCCAGTCACCTGCGCCCCGCGCGGGATCGCGAGCACATTGCCCACGTACACGCTCCGGGCTACTGTTCCCTGGAAGTAGTCTCCGGGTTTGACTTTTTTCGAGTCCAGCGGCTCACTGGTGCGAATCGGCAACAACAACCCGCTCGCCAGGGTGACCGGTCCCGAAGGAGGCGCTGCCGGGGGAGCGGCCTGCCCCTGGTATCCGTTCGGCTGGGACTGGTTCGGCTGGTAGGGAGGCCGAGGCGATTGTCCGTAGCCTACACCGGGGTCGCCCGCAGGCGCGGGCGGAGGCGGCGGTGCCTGGCCAGGATATTGGCTCGGTCCCTGGTTTGGATCCTGACTCGCGTTCTGGCCCGGATATTGTGGCGGACCCTGATCCTGATTTTGGTCCTGCGCCGCATCGGGCGGGGGAATCTGTCCATTCTGGGCATCGGGCGGCGGGCCAGCCTGGCCCCAGTCACCCGGTTGGCCCGGCGTCGGAGTCTGTTGTGTGGTCTGTTGAGCAGACGCAACCAAGACCGGAGCCAGCGCCAGGCTAGCGCCCAGAGCTCCAGAAAGCACCCATTGCAAACGACTTCTACTGATATCCATCTCTAAAACCCCCTTGCCGAGTCGAGACGCCCGATCTGTCCGCAACCGGCATACTGCATAGACGGCAATACGCACAGTCCGTCATAGTGCTCTAACCCAGTTCTACGGCAAAAGTTACCCAGCCTGACTAGCCCAACCATTATTTTTCACCTGCGGTAACCGGCCATACCCGCTCCAGGCCTGGCCGTTGACTAACTTGATATTCATCCGCCGTTCGCGGACTATTCTCAGTCCGTTCAACTTGTGTTATATGACCTGCCGCATGATGGCTGCAACAATGACCAACCATGGTGATGTTGGTGCTCGCAGCTTGGCCGCACTATCTTATGGCGGGATCCGAGGAGAGGTTTCAGCCTGCCAGCCACTGACGGTGGCGCAGCAGCTCCAATGCTCCGCTTTGGTCCCGCCGGTTGCGACCGCCGAGCCCCAGCCTTGGCCCGACAGCAGCACGCCGGATTACGTCTCCGGAACCTTTGGAAGGTACCGGCTACGCCTGGCAGAGAACGCCCATGATCGCTTCGCTGCCTGCCGCCTCCGCTTTAACGTGTTCAATGTTGAGATGGGAGAGGGTTTGTCGTCCTCCTACTCGACTGGCCTGGACCGCGACCGCTATGACGCGGTTTGCGATCATCTGATCGTAGAGGACCGGGAGGACAGCAGGGTGGTAGGCACGTACCGGATGCAATCCGGGCTCACGGCAGCCGCCACCTATGGCTACTACAGCGCCCAGGAATTCGAGTTTGCGCCCTATGAGTCCATCCGGGACCAAGTGCTGGAGCTGGGGAGGGCTTCGATTGACCGGCAACACCGCTCCAGCGAGGTGCTCACCCTGCTGTGGCGTGGGATTGGCCAATACGCCAGGCACCACGGATTGCGATACCTGGTCGGTTGCTCTTCCCTGACCTCGAAGGATCCCCTTGCCGGCTGGAGTCTGTACCGGCAGCTTACCTCGCAACTGGTTTCTTTCGAATACATTACGGTTCCTACGGCGGCGTATTCCCTGCCCTGCAGCGAATGCGAGCCGGAGGTACCGGTGAAACTGCCCAGACTGCTGCGCACCTACCTCGGGGTCGGGGCCAGGATCTGCGGTCCACCGGCCTGGGACCGGGCCTTCGGCACCATCGACTTTCTGACCCTTCTGGACCTGGAGCAGGTTGTGCCGGCGGCGCGAAGCCGCTTCCTGGTTGAGTAAGCCCGATGATCCCCGGCCGCCGGTACATTCATGGTTGCGTGCGCACCGCCCTGGTGGTCTATTCCGTACTCGAGTCGCTGGTCTGCATTGTTCCCCTCTATCTGGTGGCCGGGGGACGCCTCTCTACTGCCCGGCGCGCCGAGTGGCTTCATGACTCCTGCGCGCGGCTCGCCAGGCGGCTTTCGCTCACACCCTCGGTTCGCTTCTCAAGCGGCCACGACGCCGCCGGCCTGGTCGTCTCTAACCACCTGACTTATCTGGACATACTGCTTTATAGCGCGGCTCGTCCCTTTCTCTTCGTGGCTAAATCCGAGGTCCGGCGATGGCCGTTTCTGGGCACCATGGCCCGGTTAGGTGGCACCATTTTCGTCGATCGGGGCCGCAGCCTTCAGGCCGCGGAGGCGAGCCGCCAGATTGAGCAGGGATTGCGCGAGGGGATGCCGGTACTGCTTTTCCCCGAAGGCACCAGTTCGGACGGCAGCTCGGTCCTGCCCTTTCGATCGCCGCTTTTTGACCCGGCGATCCGCACCGGCGCCGTGGTCACAGCAGCGGCGATTCGCTACCACGCCGACGATGCAGTCGAGGACCAGGTGGCTTATTGGGGAAACATGGTTTTCGCACCTCACCTCTTCCGGACGATGTGCATTCGAGGCCTGGGGGCGGAGATCAGCTTCGATTCCCCGCGCAGGTTTCCCGATCGCAAGAGCGCGGCGCGCGAGGCCTGGCGGCAAGTGCAATCGTTGCGCGAGCAGGTAGTGGTGGCTGAGTTGGTATGAGTTCAAAAGCTGACGATTTGTGAGGTTCCCTCTTTACAGGGTCCCCCGTTGCCGTGGTAGACATGCTTTCATGCCTGCTACCACGGAGAGAAACCTTCACCTGAGCCAAACGGCTCCCAGTATTATTCAATCGGAAATTCGCTCCATGACCGTAGAGTGCGACGCGGTCGGGGGGGTGAATCTTGCCCAGGGGGTGTGTGATACGCCGCTTCCCCCGGTGGTGATGGAAGCCGCCATCCGGGCGATCCGCGATGGCTACAACATCTACACCCGGCTGGATGGCGTGGCGGTGCTGCGGCAGGCAATTGCGGATAAGCTCGCGCACTATAACGGGCTGACCGCCGACCCTGACAAAGAGATCCTGGTGACCTCGGGCGCCACCGGGGCGATGTCTTCGGCTTGCCTTGCCCTGTTCGATCCCGGCGACCAGGTCATCCTGCTGGAACCGTTTTACGGCTATCACTACAGCACCCTGGCTTCCATGCGGGTTGAGCCGGTGCTGGTGCCTATGGAAATGACGACCTGGGAAATCGATTTTGATCGTCTTCGCGCGGCCATTACACCCCGCACCCGCGGCCTGGTCATCAATAGCCCGGGCAATCCGTGTGGCAAGGTGTTTACCCGGCGCGAGCTGGAAGCGGTGGCCGCCCTGGCCATCGAACACGACCTGTTCGTGCTGACCGACGAGATCTATGAGTACTTCCTATATGACGGTCACTCCCACATCAGCCCGGCGACGATTCCAGGCATGGCGGAACGCACGATTACGATTTCCGGCTTCTCCAAGACCTTCAGCATGACCGGTTGGCGGATGGGTTATCTCGCCGCCAGCAGCAGGTGGATGCCCGCCATTGGTTACTTCCACGACCTGGGTTATGTCTGCGCTCCCTCGCCCTTCCAGTACGCCGCTGCAGCCGGGCTGCAGGCTCTGCCGGACAGCTTCTATCAGGACATGGCAGCGGAGTACCAGGAGAAGCGAGACAAGATATGTGATGCCCTCGCCGCTGCGGGGCTTACCCCTGCGGTGCCTGCCGGCGCCTATTATGTGCTCGCCGACGCCAGTCGAATCGAGGGCGATCGAGCCAGCGTCAAGGCGAGGAATCTGCTTCGGGCGACCGGGGTGGGGGCTGTAGCCGGTTCGGCGTTTTATGGCGCCGGACGGGGAGAGAACCTGCTCCGCTATTGCTTCGCCAAGCAGGATGCCGACCTGGAACGTGCCTGTACTGCGCTGCGCAACTTTGGCGTCTGACGGCTGGATGAGGGTCGAGGTCGTTCGGCTCCGCGCTTTGTATCAGGGCACGACTTCAGTCGTGCCGTCACCGGCTCAAAGATGATCCGGGCTTTTAGCCCCTGCGGCGGCACTCAGGGGCTAAAGAGGCTGCGGAAAAACGCTGTTCTTTGAAGGGTACGGGCTCCAGCCCGTACATAAACGATTGAAAATAGGTACGGCTTTAGCCGCTGAGGGACGCATTTCCATTCGTCTCCCGACTTTTTCCGCAGCCTCTAAAGCCCAACTTTGTTTCGGACCTTTGCGGCACGACTAAAAGTCGTGCCCTGATACAAAGCACGCAGCCGAGCGATCCGGGGTTCAGCGGCCCCTTTTGGGAATGCTTTAACCACGCAGACTCCAATAATCGCCTTTTTTTAAGCAACTTAAGCCCGGCCCATGGGTCCCGAGCTGGGTCGATTCGATTCGTGAATCTATTCGGTGAATCCGAGCATCAGATACCTTGACAACGGAAGACTCAAGTGCGAGGCTTAAAAGGTACAATCTCGCACACGAGGACTGTGCGTGCAGGAGCAACGAGGCGATGGCAAAGATTATCGGCATTGATTTAGGCACCACAAACTCAGTGGTGGCAGTGATGGAAGGCGGCGAGCCCAAGGTTATACCCAATGAAGAGGGTGGCCGGACTACCCCGTCCGTCGTGGGATTTACCAAGAGCGGTGAGCGGTTGGTCGGCCAGGTGGCAAAGCGCCAGGCAATCACCAACCCGGAAAATACGATTTATTCGATCAAGCGGTTCATGGGCCGTCGCGCCAATGAAGTAACCGACGAAATGAAAATGGTGCCCTACAAGGTGAAACCACAGGGTGATCACGTAGTGATCGTGGCGCAGGGCAAGGAATACACCCCGCCGGAAATTTCGGCGATGATTCTGCAAAAGCTGAAGAAGGCGGCAGAGGACTACCTCGGCACCTCAGTAAGCGAAGCAGTCATCACCGTACCGGCATACTTCAACGACGCACAGCGCCAGGCGACCAAGGACGCGGGCAAGATTGCCGGTCTGGATGTGAAGCGCATCGTCAACGAGCCTACGGCGGCGGCGTTGGCGTACGGGCTGGACAAGAAGAAAGACGAAACCATCATCGTTTATGACTTCGGCGGCGGAACGTTCGACGTTTCGGTATTGGAAGTCGGCGAAGGCGTGATCGAGGTCAAGGCGACCAATGGCGATACGCACCTGGGCGGCGACAACCTCGACCAACGCATCGTGGATTGGTTGATCGACGAATTCAAGAAAGACGAACAACTCGATCTGCGGGCAAAAGGCAACGAGATGGCGTTACAGCGCCTGAAGGATGCGGCAGAGAAGGCCAAGATCGAACTCTCGACCACACTCGAGACCGAGATCAACCTCCCCTTCATCACGGCAGACGCGACCGGGCCAAAGCACCTGGTGAAGAAGCTGACCCGAGCCAAGCTCGAGCAGTTGGTGGAAGACCTGATCCAGCGCTCGATTGAGCCTTGCAAGAAAGCCATGACCGACGCCCAGGTGGACACCAGCAAGATCGACGAGGTGGTGCTGGTAGGCGGACAGACGCGCATGCCGCGTATTCAGCAACTGGTTAAGGACCTGTTCGGCAAGGAGCCACACAAGGGCGTGAATCCGGACGAGGTGGTGGCGATTGGAGCCGCGGTTCAGGCCGGCGTACTGGCTGGAGAAGTAACAGACCTCCTGCTGCTCGATGTGACGCCGCTCACGCTGGCTATCGAAACCCTGGGTGGAGTAGCGACCAAGATGATCGGACGCAACACCACCATCCCGACTAAGAAGACGGAGACGTTTTCGACGGCAGCGGATAGCCAGACAGAAGTCGAAGTCCACGTACTTCAGGGCGAGCGCCCGATGGCAGCGCAGAACCGGACCCTGGGCAAGTTCAAGCTGAGCGGAATTCCTCCTGCTCCGCGTGGCGTGCCCCAGGTGGAAGTGACGTTCGACATCGATGCCAACGGCATCCTGAACGTGACGGCGAAAGACAACGCTACCGGCAAGGACCAGAAGATCACCATCACTTCTTCTTCGGGTCTAAGCAAGGAGGAAGTCGATCGCATGGCCAAGGAGGCCGATGCGCATGCTGCCGAGGACCAGACAAAGCGGGACGAGGTAGAGGCGCGGAACGGGCTCGACAACATGGTGTACAACGTCGAGAAAATGCTGAAGGACAACGGTGACAAGGTTTCCGGAAGCGACAAGAGCGACGTTGAATCAGCCTTGGCCGAGGCCAAGACTGCACTCCAGGGGAGTTCAAGCGCGGCCGAGTTGAACAGTGCGCGGGAGAAACTGACCGCGGCTTCGCATAAGCTGGCCGAGGCCATGTACAAGTCGAACGCCGGCGGAGCCACTGCTTCGACCGACGGTGCGACGGGTGCTCCGGAGGAGAAGAAGGAAGAAGGCGTGATCGACGCCGAGTACGTGGACGTCGCGGACAAGAAGTAACGGCAAGGAGAAGCAACACGCGAGTTGGTTGCCGATCTCAGTCGGACGCGAAGTCGAACACAGGCACGGGGCGCTCAACCGCTAGGAGCGCCCCGTGGTTTATCAGAGCTAGGGGTGAGCAGCAGCACAAGCAGAAGGCAGGGCAAAAAATGACTGACACGATGTGGAAATATGAACAGCTTCGGGCAGGGCAGATCTATAACCAGGTCATGTTCAACACGCGTGAAGAAGCGGAAAGCTTCGCCGCACAGATGACCCGGGTAGAACCCGATCTGTTCTGGCGAATTGAGCCGGTAGAAGCCCGGTTGTGGTGGAACTGAAGTAAGCCCGGGGTCGCCGTAGGGCGACCCCAACATTTGTAACTGGAATTGAACTGACCAAGCAAACATGGCGACGACACCGACGAAAGATTATTACGCTCTACTGGGAGTGAAGAAAACTGCCACGGCAGACGAGATTCGCAAATCGTTCCGCAAGCTTGCGCGCAAGCACCATCCCGACGTGAATCCCGGGGATAAGAAGGCGGAAGAGCGTTTCAAGGAGATCTCTGAAGCCAACGACGTATTGAGCGACGAGAAAAAGCGCAGGGTTTACGACGCGTTAGGGTATTACACCGATCAGATTGATCCCGCAACTGCGGAGGCGGCGGCGCGTGGTGGCTATGGCGGCGGCTTTTCCGGCGGAAGTCCTGGAGGAGGTTCGGCGCAACAACCAGGCGGGGGGCGCGGCGTTCCCATCGACTTTGGAGGTTTTGACTTCTCAGACTACGCGGCCGGCCAACCGGGCGCGGGCGGAGGCGCCTCAAGCTGGGGCAGCTTCCGGGATATTTTCTCCGGCGCATTTTCCAAGGGACAGAAGCAGCGTGGCCCGCAACCAGGAACCGACCTCGAATATCAGGTACAGGTGGATTTCTGGACCGCGATCCGCGGCGGGGTAGCGCGTATCCAGGTAGTGCGGCAGGACACCTGCCCCACCTGCAAAGGAAAACCCAGCGGGGGTGGCGGAACCTGTCCGGAATGTCAGGGCGCCGGACAGGTCACCCAGATGGGTGGACGGATGAAGTTCAAGATCACGTGCCCGCGTTGTGGCGGAACGGGCAAGCTCGAGGACGAATGTGCCACCTGCGATGGCGAAGGAACAGTGAGCCGCACGGAAACGGTTGAGGTTCGCATCAAAGCCGGCACCCGCGATGGCCAGCGAATTCGGCTGGCGGGCAAAGGCAATGCTGGCATCGACGGCGGCCCTGCCGGCGACCTCTACCTGATCATCAAGATCGATAGCCATCCCGTATTCACGCGATCGGGGGATGATATTCAGGTTACGATCCCGGTGACTGTGCCGGAGGCGGCCTTGGGAGCCAAAATTGAAGTGCCAACCATCGATGGCCGCGCGCAATTGAAGATTCCGCCGGGGACGCAGAGCGGACAGAAATTGCGGATGCGCGGCAAGGGGGTTCCCTCGGCAACCCATGAGGGAACTCGCGGCGACCAGATTGTTACTGTGGAGATGGTTGTGCCGCAGCTCAGGGACGAGCGATCGAAAGAAATACTGCGTGAGTTTGCCAAACTGAATCCAGAAGATCCCAGAGCGGCAACCTTCGCAGGAGTGTAAACCGGGCACTGGCCTGGAGTCACGAGTCACGAGAACGAACATGCCCACGAAGCGTAAATCCAAAGGCGCATACATGATCTCGGCGGTTGCCGAGATGTACGAGATCCACCCGCAGACGTTAAGGCTTTATGAGCGGGAGGGGCTGTTGCAGCCCTCCCGCACAGTCGGCAACACCCGCCTGTACACGGATGAAGACCTGGAACGGCTGGAGTTTATTCTCAATCTGGCGCGCGATCTGGGGGTCAACATCGCGGGCATCGCCATCATTCTGCAAATGCGGGAACGGATGGAGGAGATGAATCGGCAGATGCAGGACTTCGTCAATTACGTACGGACGGAGATGCTGACCAAAATGCAACAAGGTATGCCAGCCAGCGAGGGGGCATTAGTTGCCCTGCGCCGGCCGGTGGTGGTTCCCCCGGTACTGCGTAAGCGCTAGAAGCTAACCTGTTTCTTTAGGAGCCTTTTGGGGCAAAGTGTACTCTAAAAGGGAGTTTTGAGTCGGCTGCAAGCATGATGAACTTTCTGCTCGTACTCAGCATCATCGGCATTCTCACCTCGACCATGTATGCCCTCCTGGTGACGATAGGCGCCGTGCGCCTGGCGCGGCGGCGGCGTGCTTTGCCGCCGAGCTCGTTTGCGCCGCCGGTCAGCTTGCTGAAGCCGCTCCACGGATCGGAACCGGAGCTTGAAGCTCATCTGGAAAGCTTCTTCGAACAGGATTACCCGGAGTTTGAAGTCATTTTTTGCGCGCGCAGCGACCAGGATCCCGGCCTGGAGATTGCCCGCCGCGTCGCCGCGCGCTATCCGAAGATCCGCTCCAGGTTCCTGTGCAGCGGAAATCCTCCCTATGCCAACGCCAAGGCTTGGTCGCTGGAACGCATGCAGAGTGCCGCCGCGCACCGGTTTTTCGTGGTCAGCGACAGCGATGTTTCGGTCACCCCGGGCTATCTGCGAGCGGTGATCGCGCCCTTCGTCGACGTGCGCGTTGGCATGGTTACCTGCCTCTATCGCGGTGTAGGCGGGAGTTTCTGGTCCCGGCTCGAAGCGGTGGGGATGTCGATCGAGATGTCCGCCGGCGTGCTGGTGGCAGAGATGCTCGAAGGTATGAAGTTTGCCCTCGGACCCACAATGGTGGTGCGGCGAGACTGCCTGGAAGGGGCTGGTGGGTTTCGTGCCCTGGGGCCTTACCATGCAGATGACTTCATGCTGGGCAACATGATCGCCGCCAGCGGGCACGAGGTCGTTCTTTCCACCCACACCATCGACCATCACGTCCTGAATTCCTCATTCCTGCCTTCCGCGCTGCACCAGATCCGGTGGATGAAAAGCACGCGGTTTTCCCGGCCCAAAGGACATTTTGGGACGGCGCTCACCTTCAGCATGCCTTATGGGTTGCTGGCGGCCGGCGCTGCGGTGGCGTTGCATCGTCCTTTGGTGGGCGGGTTGCTGCTGTTCTGGAGTTGGGCCTCGCGGGTGACGCTGGGAGCGCTGGTGGGCCGCCTGGTGGTTGAGGAGCCGACCTGGGTGCGGAGCGCGTTGCTTTATCCTCTGCGCGATTTGCTGGGCGCGGGCTATTGGGTTGCCAGCTACGTGAGCAACCAGGTGCGGTGGCGCGGGGAAGGTTATAAGCTGCTGCGGGATGGGTTTATGAGGAATGAGCCCCAGCCTGCAGAGCGTGAGCCCAAGGCCGTTCTCACGGCATAAGTCTGCACTAATCGGGGGGATCTCTACCAGTAGAAGAACCCCGGGTGCCCCATATCTCGCTCGTTTTTTGCGAGATGTGGGATACCGCGGCACTCAATCCCGATTCTTAACTCGTAAGCGAACATTTCGGTTCTTCTACTGTTAGAGATTCCCCGATTAAAGTGGGCGATCGGTGTAGAGGGCTTTGTCGGAGAGCTCCTGCAATAGGTAGGCTCGGCTTCCTAATAGGCTGGCCACGTGGGCGTGGACGTCTCCGGGCACGAAAAGGAATCTGCGCGGACCGGTTCCCCAGAGCGCCAACAGGTCCGAATCACTGATCAGTACACGCGGAGCATCCGGATAGTTCGTGCCCCAGAGCATCGAACTGACCCGTCCATTGACTAACAAGGCTTGCCGCTGGGTGTAGAAGAGGAGCGAGGAACCGTCGGCTACATCTCCGTAGAGGATCAGGGTGGCGTCGGTTCCTGCTGGGGCGATGTGGTTGATGGTGTCAGCCATGGCGCGCGAGGAGAGCATGGGCTCGAAGCGTACCAGGGCAATATGCGCGGCGATGAGAAATACAGCAGAGGTGAAGGCGACGCTCACCGTGGCCTCGAAATGGTGCTTCTGGCGACGGAGCAACCAGGCGACCACCGGCCCCAGCAGAAGTCCGGCCGCAGCCAACCCGGCTGGCAGCCGCAACGCAGCAAACGAAGGCCCGGTGAGGTCGAATAAATGAGACATCGAGAGGGTGTATCCGGCCACATCCCGATGCGCGAGAAGGGCGCCAATGTCACTGCCCGAGGGAAGGTGGCGAGACGACCACAGTCCGTAACCGAGCGCAGCGGCCGCTACAAGACCTATGAGAGCGAGTGCTACCTGAGCCCCGTTGAGCCACTTGCTGGCTCCCTCAGCTTCCTCGTTTGCGAGTGAGCCGGCGGTGAGCAGCAGCAGAGGAAAATATACGGGAAAGGTGTAGTACTCCTGGTTGGTGGAGAGAGAGAAAAAGACCAGGATGACGACGGCGTAGATGGCGAGGAGCCAGGTGGTTCTGGCGCGAAAGAGAGTCGCGCGGGCAGAAACAAAATTCCATCGGGTGCGGGCGCTCCAGGCCCTCCTCAGAACCACCGGCAGGTAAATGCTCCAGGGAAAGAGCCAGACGAGATGCAGGCTCCAATAGAGGACAAAGGGGAGCTTGTTGTAGTCGACTGGATAACGTTTGCCTAGAAAGCGCAGCACTTGTTCGTTAATGAAGTAGAAATAGAAAAAGCCGTGGACGCTGCCCGGGGTGGGTATGTTGCCAATGGGGTGGCCCGCGCCCGGGTTGCGTAACCCGGCGAGGATGTGCCAGGGCGCGGCGATGGCGAGAAAGAGGAGAAGGCCGGAGGGGATGCGGAACTCGCGCCAGCGGCGCCACTCCCGGGTAAGCAACAGGTACAGTGCGGCTGCGAGGAAGAAGAAAACCGGAGCAACCAACCCCTTGGCCAACATGGCCAACGCCAGTGCTGCCCAGGTCAGGTAAAAACGGGAGGGGTTTTCGTCTTCCAGCCCGATGAGAAAATTGTAAAGAGCGAAGGCCAGCAGCAGGGTAAGCAGGACTTCCGGAATGAAGATGCGGGTGAACAGAAAAACTCCCGCGCTGGTCAGGATACTGAGGGCGGCATAGAAAGCGGCGCGCTCGCCATAAGCACGACGGCCCCAGACCCAGGCCAGAATGGCGAGACCAAGCACGCCAAGGGTGAGGGGCAGATGGGTGGCGAATACGTTGTATCCGAAGAGGTGATAATCGGCGGCGGCCAGCCAATACGGCAGCGGCGGTTTCTCCAGGTAACGGACGCCATCTACTTTCAACGTGACCCAGTCGCCACTACGCGCCATATACTGGGCAGCAGTGGCGTGCGTGGCATCAGCGTCATCCAGCAGAGGGGGCGTGAAGAGCGCTGCCGCATGTACCGCGGCGAAGACCAGCAGCAGCAGTATCCAGGCTCTCACGGGAGAGAGGACGAAGGAATTCTCGGGAGGGGCCTCAAGAGAAAGAGCGAAGTGATTCGACATGGTTCAGAAAAACGCGCTAACTAAGCAGGATACCAGCCGGGCTGGGGCCCAATTGACCGCGACAGCGGAGGCCTTCCACACCGCGGTTGACCAATGCGTTCAGGACGCTGACCCGGATGCAGTGCATCGCGTGAGAACGGGCTCACGCCGGCTGCAGGCAATGCTCGAGGCAACGTTGCGCGAGAACGCTGGCAGCGCGCTGCAACAGACGGCGAAGGCATGGTTGCGCCCACTGAAGCAGATTCGCCGTGCAGCCGGCGAGGTGCGCGATCTGGATGTGCATCGCAAGCTGCTGGAAAGTTGGGCCAGCAAAGAATCGCCCATTCCCGAAGCGGCTTCCGCCAGTCGTTTGCATGAGCAGGCGCAAGTGCTCGACACCTGTCTCAAAGGGGAGCGCAAGCACCTGGCGCATGGCATGCAGAAGCAAGTCAGGAAGCGGCAGCAGGGGCTTGCGGAGCGGCAGGCTGCGTTCCTGGCTGCCCTGGGCTCTGTAGCTGCTGGCAGTAGCAGAGGTGCGCGTTCGACCGATGCCGTGGCCCTGGAAGATTTTGTGCGCACGGCGGACGCTATGCCTTTGCTGGATGCGGAGAATCTGCATGAATTCCGCAAAGCGACCAAGAAGGCTCGCTACGTGGCCGAATCCGCCGCGGCGGAACAAGACAGCAGCGTAGCTAAGGCACTGAAACGGATACAGGATGCCATCGGCGAATGGCATGACTGGGTCTGCCTGCGTGAAGAAGCGGAGGCGGCGCTGGGAAAGGATGCGCCGGATTTGATGGCGTTCCTGGAGCGCCAGGTCGAGCGGCATTTTGTGCTGGCAATGAAGACCACCCAGACGACCCGCGCCCGGCTTTCTGGAGAATGGATGGCCGTTAGTAAGGAACCTGCTAAGAGGCCACCGGCGACCGTTGGGATCGACCACAGGCGTGTGGTTTCCGGGTTCTGAACGGTCTTGCGGAAGAGCAAGAAACCGCAGATCTCTCCACTACGCTTCGCTCCGGTCGGGATGACAATTCATCTTGGAAACCATACTTAGCGTTCCCAAACAAAATTGTCATCCCGAGCCCAGCCGAGGGATCTGCGGTGCGCCTCTCGGCCTTCCTAAATTCTGGAGTTCTCACGCAGACTCTTTAAGCCCCGATCATTTTGGCCGCGTAGTGGAGAGATCTGCGGTTTCTTTTTCCTGGCTGAGCCGGCTTAGATCGGGATTCCTGGGCAGCGTGAAGATAATGTAAGAGAAAGTGGTGTATCTTGCATTGCAGACATATCAACTTTGCCCCAGGTGAAACTCCCCCACACGATGCAGACGTACGCCGCGATTGATATTGGTTCCAACTCCTGCCGATTGAAGATCGCGCGAGTCCAACAACATCAGCTGAAAGTGCTCCATGAGGATCGCGAGGTCACGCGACTGGGAGCCAGCGTGTTCGAAACCGGCGTGGTTTCTCCGGAAGCGATGGCGGGCACGTTGCTGGCACTCAAACGTTTCTATCGCACGGTCAAAATGCACAGCGCCGATAAGGTACGAGCGGTTGCCACCTCGGCTCTGCGCGATGCGCGCAATGCGCTGGCTTTTCTGGCCTGGGTTAAATCCGAGACCGGGTGGGAAGTGGAAATCATCTCCGGCCTGGAAGAGGCGCGCCTGATTCACCGTGGAGTGATGGGCGAAGCCGGAACGCAAGGGAAATGCCTGCTGATCGACGTTGGCGGCGGCAGTTGCGAGATCACCCTCTCCGAACGCAAACGCATCGTGGAAACAGTGAGCCTGCCGCTGGGCGCCGTCCGCTTGACCAAGGAATTTCTTCCCGGCGATCCTCCTTCGGAGGACGAGCTTGCCCGCATGAAGCAATTTATTGCGCGCGAGGTGCGCAAGGCGGAACGGCGCTTCGGTGCTTTGCGGGTTTCGCTGGTGGTCGCCACGTCGGGAACCGCGGCCGCTCTGGTCCAGGCCAGCCAGGCGATGCGCGGGACCAAGCCGGCCGGGAAAAATCGCACCACCCGAGGCAAACCGCTGGCGGATACGCGAAACGTGCGCCGGTTAACTACCAAGTTGACCGGCATGAACAGCGCCCAGCGAAGCGGTATCCCAGGCATCGGGCCTAAACGGAGCGAGATCGTGGTCGCCGGCGCCCACGTCTATTCCGCGCTGCTGGAACATTTCGCTCTCCCTGGGTTCGTCTACTCAGAACTTGGCTTGCGGGACGGCATTCTGTCGCAGATGCTGGCTGAGCAGGACGCCAAGACGACCGCCCACCAGGTGTTCGAACGGGAACGTTGGCAGGGCGTGCTGGCGACCTGCAAACGCTATGGCGTGGATCCCCGGCAAGCAGATGCTGTACGCCAACACGCCTTGCAGCTCTTCCGCGATATGCAGGCAGTACACGAGCTGCCACAGGAATATGGCTCCTGGTTGGAAGCAGCGGCCATGATGCGCGACGTGGGCAAATTCATGAACTATCAGGGACACCACCGCCACGCGCAATACATCATCGCCAACTCAGAGCTGTTCGGGTTCACCCCGCAGCAAAGGGCCATCATGTCGGCCATCGCGCGCTACCTGGGCAAGTCTCGTCCCGACCCGGCGGATCGCACCATGCGGCCTATTCCTCCGGAAGAATTCACTCGTGTGCAACGGGCGGTGGTGTTGTTGCGCCTGGCGGTGGCGCTGAACCAGGACCGGGCGAGCGATGTGCTTAAGGTGACACTGCACGTGTATCCCAAGCGGGTGTTGATGGAGCTGAGCCCCGGACGTACCGGCGCGGAGCTCGAACTCTGGTCGCTGCGGAAGGAAGGCGACTATTTTCGCGAGGTGTTTCGCCGCGAGCTCTTTGCGGCGCTGGCGTAGATCTGGCGCAGCATCCGCGGGTCCAGCAGGGAGATCAATTGTCCGGGCCGGCGAGTGCAATCGACGCGGGCAATCGCGCCTTTCCGCATCCGTATACTGGCTGGTCTGGGGGCGCAAATGAGCGAGCCCAGAAACTCGGGCAAGTTGGGATTATGGCCCACCAGCAAAACGTTGTCATAGGCCGAAAAGGTGGTAATCAAGGCCTGGAAGCCGGCAACAGTACCTGCGGGTGAAACCGCCTCGGTAATTTGAATCTTGCTGTCATAAGCAACTTCGGTGCCCACCAGGGAGGCAGTCTGCAGTGCCCGCTTGAGCGGACTGGAGGCGATCAGGTCGAACTGAACCCGCAATGCGTTCAGATACCGGGCAATCAGTAGACACTGCTCCTTGCCTTCTTTGTCCAGAGGACGCTTGGCATCAATGGTAGGAGACGCACGGCGAACTCCGGCACTTGCATGACGCAGAATATAAAGGTTCATCGGGATTGGACTTCTCTTCTCACGCTGCGGGTAGTTGGGGCGCGAGTTCTTTCAATTCATACGATTGTAACAATTCCACCGATGTAAGAGAAGGCCCTCCTCAGTAGACCGGAGCCGGCATCGGCAGCGGATCGATGGGGAGGCCAGGGTCAGGATCAGGAGGCGGAATA
>Ga0302324_100007915_pt1 | contig 22505 bp, 20 predicted proteins | sample Palsa_T0_1_FD_201949 | JGI IMG/M metagenome (GOLD analysis project Ga0302324, IMG submission 201949) | Peat permafrost microbial communities from Stordalen Mire near Abisko, Sweden - Palsa_T0_1 | ecosystem: Environmental > Terrestrial > Soil > Palsa > Peat permafrost | place: Sweden: Abisko...
TGAGGCGATGCGCGGGCCGCCGCCGATTAACTGCCGGGGGAAGTAGCGAGCATCAGGCCTGGTGCCGGAGATAGCGCAGTGACGCCAGCCTAATTGTGCAACACATGCGAACAGACCTTATGATTAGCAGGATGGGATTTATCGGACTAGGCCGGTCACCGAAACGGGGCGGGTAGCGGGACGAGGCGGAGGATCAGCGTGGCACGGTTTGAGACTTCTGGGCCAGCCGCGAGCATTCCGTTCCGGCGGCGAACGGAGAAGGTATCCGGCGTCATCGCGCGCGAGATTGTCTCCGACATGCGCGGCCTGCCACCGATGTCGATGCTCCCGCCTGAGGCGGCAATGCTGGAAAAATACCAGGTTGGCCGGGCGTCCCTGCGTGAGGCGCTGCGTATTCTCGAGGTCCAGGGGATCATCGCGATCCGTCCCGGTCCCGGCGGCGGCCCGATGGTGGCGCCGTTCGAGAGCATGAACTTTGCCCGCATGACGACCCTCTACCTGCACCTGGCTGGCGCCACCTACCGTGAGGTACTGGAAGCGCGGATCATCATGGAGCCGGTGATGGCCAGGCTCGCCGCGCAGCGCAAGGACCCCGATACCGTCACCGAGCTGCAGGACTTCCTGGCGATGACGGAGCCAGCCGACGAGAGTGAATATCTGCTGCACACCGGCGGGTTTCACACGCTTCTCTCCGGCCTTTCCGGTAACGCCGTGCTGGACCTGGAAGGACGCGGGCTCAAGGACATCTACGCCGACCGGATCGAGGGCACGGTGTTCCCGCCCGATACCCGCGAGGGCATTGTCCAGGACCATCGCCTCATCGCCCAGGCAATAATCTCCGGAAACGCCAACAAGGCCGAGAAACTCACCCGCACGCACATGGAGGAATACCTCTTCTATTCGGCCGCGCGGAACCCGGGCGTTCTCGACGAAGTCGTGCAATGGCGTTAGCTCGCTGACCATACACGTCCGGAAGCCCGGCGGGGAGCACCCCCGCCGGGCTTCCGGCTTTGCAGCGACCGCAGTCGGTCGCCGCTGCTCGCTAGTTGTTCGGCATCGGCAGCGGTGCTCCCGACTGCTCCGCGTCCTTTGTCGTCGGGTCCCAGTTGAAGAAGGCGACCTGCTGGATGCCCGAGTGATCGGTCGGCGTGTAGTTCCAGTTGCCGAACGTCAGGCCGCCGGTATTGAAGTTGCTGAGCTTGTCCAGGTTCGCCGCAAGCTGCTGGCCGTCACACGGATAGCCGCAGGTCTTGAGGGCCTGCCCGACGATGTAGCCCTGGACGTAGCCGAAGGCGAAGAAGTAGGCGTCCGCGGTCGTCCCGGCGGCTGCGGCCGCCTGGTTCATGATCGTGACCTGGGGGCCCGCGTTGTGGCCGAATGAGGTCGGGAACAGGAAGTAGATGTTCGGATCGGCCAGCTGCTTCATCAGCGGGAACGAGGAGCCCCCGTCGTACTGGATGATCGGGCCCTTGAACCCGGCCTGCCGCATGGCGCTGACGAAGGACGGCTCCTGGGTCGCGATCAGGCCGGAGTAGACGATGCTCGGCTTCTTGGAGGCGAACTGCTGGGCCTCGCTCGACATATCCGTGGCCGTGAGCGGTACCACCTGGTTGCCGACGACCGGCTCACCAGCAGCCTTGGCGGCCGTCTGCAGGTTCTTGTCCAGCTGGATCAGCGCGACGCTGGTGGTGGTGATCACGACGGACTTGGGGCTGGCCACGCCGGCCAGCTTGGTCTTGCCGAAGTTCACCATCGGGGTCGCCTCGTCCGGCTCCACGACGCCGCCGGCGAAGACATACTGCTGGGTCGGGTGCACGACCGTGGCGTCCACGGCCTGAGTCATGGTGACGACTTTGTTCTGGGCCAGGTAGGGGGCGTTCGCCTCCTGGATGTTGCTCAGGATGTAGTAGATCGCCGACACATGGTCCGTCGTGACCAGCTCCTTGACGTTGGCCACGCCCGTCGTCACGTCGGTCGCGTCGTCGAGAGCCGTGTACTTCACGTCGTGCTTGTTGATGCCGCCCTGCTTGTTGACGTAACTGAAGTACGCCTGGATTCCCTGGCTGTACGGCGTAGCGACACCGGCAATCGGGCCGGTGAGACCGAGGGTCGCACCGAGCTGGTATTCGCCACTGCTGCTACTGCCACTGCTACTGCTACTTCCTCCGCCGCTACTGCCGCATCCCGCCAGCGCGAGAATGGCGACGGCGCTAGCGCAGACTGTCACCCGCCCGCGTGGCGAGCCCAGCCGGTAACGCTGGCGTGCGCTTGCTGACCTCATGCGACCTACCCTTCGGTTCAGATCCGCAACTCAGCCTTCATCCCGATATCTCGGTCTGCAGTTGCGTCGGATCATAGTGACTATACACATAGATTTTTTAGACGTAACGGAAACGTGACAGAACCGTTAACTCCGATCATGATCAACTATGCGGGACAGTCCGCCTGATCAGACGCATGCCTGCTGACCAGCAGCTATCTATGGTGATCTCATGACTTACGAACCTCTTGCCCATAATTACTGCGAATGATACGCTGCGATTTTGTTACGGGCGGGATGCCAGCCGCAGCAGCGCAAACCGGCGGCGGGCAATCAGCCTTGGCTGGCGTCTCCGGCCTTGGCCGTGGCTCAGGACTTCAGCGGAGGTGGACCATCACCGGTTGTGTGATCCCAGATGTTCAGGCTGTGCGTGGCCTGACGCGGGCGGCGACGACCGGCAGCGCCGATCTGCGGCCTGCCGTCACCGAGCCCGCCGCGAGCTGAGCCCGATGCCCCAGCTACTGATCGGACAGCTCGTCCCGGCCAGCCTCTACGCCCTTGTCAGCGTCGGCTTCGTGATCGTCTACCGGAGCACCAAGGTGCTCGATTTCGCCCAGGGCCAGCTTGTCCTGCTCGGCGGCTTCGGCGCGTTCACGCTGGCGCAGTTCTTCCACGGCAACGCGCTCTGGACCCTGCTCACGGCCATCGTCGGGTCACTGATCATCGGCGCCCTGATCTACCTGCTGATCCTGCGGCCGCTGCTGAATGCCGGCCCGCTCGTGCTGGTGATGCTCACTATCGCGCTGGCGATCGTGCTGACCGCGGCCGTCTCCATCATCTGGGGCGTCAGCACCCGGTTCGTCCACCTCAACGTGGGCCAGGGGGCCGTGACGCTGCCGGGCAACATCGTCCTGAGTGATGTCGGCATCGGCACCATCATCGCGGCAGTCGTCGTGCTGGGCGGGGCCGCGCTCGTGCTGCGCTATACCCGGTTTGGGGCCGCGACGAGGGCCGCGGCTGAGAACCCGCTGCTGGCGACTTACCGCGGCGTCAACGTAGCCCAAGTCGCCGCGATCACCTGGGGCTTCGCCATGGCGACGGCGATGCTGGCCGGAGTTTCCTACAGTATGCAGGCCGGCCTGTCGGCCAGCGATGCCGAGACGCTCGGCTTCGCGGCCTTCCCGGCCGTGCTGGTCGGCGGGCTCGACAGCATGGGCGGCGCGCTGGTCGGCTCGATTGTGCTGGCCGAGATCCAGGGTCTCGGCGTCCGGTACTTCGGTGCCAACTTCAGCGCGCCCGTCGGCTACCTGCTGCTGCTGGCGTTCCTGCTCGTCCGGCCGACCGGCCTGTTCGGGAGTAAGGACATCCTCCGTGTGTGACCCCCGCTCCGACCCGACGCCCGAGCTGAAAGGGAACGTCCCAGCATGACGATCTTCAGGCGGCTGCCGGTCCGCGCCGCGGTCATCGGCGCGATGCTCGTCATCATCGTGGTGGCGTTCGGAGCCGGCGCCAACTCGCAGTACCTCTACGTTGGCGACACCGCGCTTGTGGCGGCGATCGCGGCGATCGGCCTCAATGTGCTGACCGGCACGGCCGGCCAGGTGTCCATCGGCAACGCCGCCTTCCTCGGCATCGGCGCCTACACTGCCGTGCTGCTGGACAGCCACCTGCCGTTCCTGCTCGTGATCCTGATCGGCGGCATCGCGGCGGGCATCATTGGCCTGGCGATCGGGATACCCTCACTCCGGCTGCGCGGCCTGTACCTGGTCTTCAGCACGCTGGCCCTGCAGTTCATTGCCAGCTACGCGTTCACCCAGTACGACAGCGACACCGGCGCGATCGCCGGGCACATCATCCCGACACCTAAGATCGGGTCGCTGGCCATCAGCAGCGAGAAGCAGTGGTACGTGTTCCTGCTGATCGTGCTGGTGATCGTCGGCGTCGTCGTCCGCTCGGTGCTGTCCGGGCGACCGGGCCGGGCCTGGGACGCGATCCGCGCGAATGAGGCCTCGGCCGCGATCATCGGCGTTGATGTCCGCCGGGTCAAGCTCAGCGCCTTCGTCTTCAGCTCGTTCATCGTCGGCGTGAGCGGCGTCATCACGGCCTACTTCGTGCAGAACGTCTCGGGCGACTACTTCACCCTCGACATGGCGGTCAGCTACGTGGCCATGATCCTGATCGGCGGGCTCGGGTCGATCGGCGGGGCGATCGCCGGGGCCGTCGTGGTCACCGCGCTGCCCACCGTGACCACGACGATCAGCTCCGATCTGTTCAACGCCAGCAGCAGTACCAGCTTCGTCCAGACGAACCTCTCGGCCATCAACTCCGGCATCTACGGTCTGCTAGTCCTGGTGTTCATGTTCACCGAACCGCGAGGCCTCGCCGGAGTTGCCCGGCGCATCGAGGCCGGGGCCACCCGGTTCCTCGATGCCCGCCGCGGCCGCCGGAATCAGCCCAGGCCGCTCGGTCCGCCGGGCGTCGCCGAGGACGCAGCACTCGCTGGGACGCGACTGCCCGGCGCCGGCCCGGTTCTGCCGGCCGTCACCAAGGGCCCGGCACCCCGGGAGAACGGGCTATGAGCACCACCGCAGACACCGGGAGCGCGCCACTGCTGTCGGTCCAGAACCTCACCGTCCAGTACGGCGGCAGCGCACTTGGCATCGCCGGAATCTCGCTTGAGCTGCGCCAGGGCGATCTGGTCGCGCTGGTCGGGCCGAACGGGGGCGGCAAGACCTCCACACTGCGCGCTATCGCCGGATTCCCACGGCGGGATCCAGGCTCGGCCCGGTGCGAGCAGCTTGAACTAGACGGTCAGAGCATCACCCGGCTGGGCACGCGCGAGCGGGTCAAGCGAGGGCTGATCATCGTGCCCGAGCGGGACAAAGTCTTCGCCGAGCTGACTGTCCGCGAGCAGCTGAAGCTGGCCTGGCACACATCCCGGTCCGGCACCCTGGACCAGCGCCTCGATGAGGTGCTGCAGGTCCTTCCAGAGATCAAGGACCACATGAACCGCCGGGGCGGCTACCTCAGCGGCGGCCAGCGGCAGATGGTGGCGCTGGGCTCGGCCCTCTGCTCCCATCCTCGGGTCCTGCTGATCGACGAGGTCACGCTCGGGCTGGCGCCGAGCCTGGTGAACCGGATGGCGGACATCCTGCGCCGGCTCGGCGGCCAGGAGATGGCGCTGCTCATCGCCGAGCAGAGCCTGGGCCTGGCCCTCGACATCGCCGACCGGGTGCTCGTGCTGGATGCCGGCCGCGTCGTTGCCAGCGGGACACCCGATGAGCTGCGCAGCCGCCCCGATATCGCGGACGCCTACCTCGGCCGGCGGCAGGCCGGAGTCGACCTCGACGAAACGGACGAGTCCGGCGGAGGAGCCGGGCCGGGCGCCGGCACCGACCCCGCAGTTCCCGACGCAGCCAAGGAGCTGACATGACCGACAGCGTGGCGGCGCCGGCTGAGCCGCTCTCCCCCGCCCAGCCCGACGCCGTCACCATCGAGGGCGTGGACATGCAGTTCGACGGCCTCGTCGTGCTCCGGGACATTCAGCTGCAGATCCCCGGCGGTTCCGCCGTGGCGGTCGTGGGCCCGAATGGCTCGGGCAAGACGACCCTGCTCAACATCATCAGCGGCATCTACCGCCCCGCCGCGGGCAAGGTCATTATCGGCGGCCGCGACGTGACCGGCTACAGGCCGCACCGGGTCGCGCGGCTGGGCGTCGGCCGGACGTTCCAGCACAACGAGATGCCGAAGGAACTGCCGGTCCTGCGGGTGGTCATGCTGGGCCGCCACACCAAAATGAAGGCTGGCGTCTTCTCGTACACCTTCGGGATTCCGTATTTTGCGAAAGAGGAGCGGCGGAATAGCGAGGCGGCCCGTGCGGCACTGCGGCTGGTCGGGCTGGAGAACCTCGCCCGCCGGCAGGTCAGCGACCTGCCGTATGGCCTGGCCAAGCGCATCGATCTGGCCCGCGCCCTGGCCGCCGAGCCGCAAGTGCTACTGCTCGACGAGCCGGCGGCCGGCCTGAACGACAAGGAACGCGAGGATCTGCTGGACCTGCTGCGGCGGGTCAAGCAGGAGCGCCAGCTCACCCTGGTCGTGGTCGAGCACGACATGTCGTTCATCGCCTCGCTCTGCGAGCGGGTCGTAGTCCTGGTCAGCGGCAGCAAGGTCTACGACGGGGACAGCGCGTCCATGCACGAGGACGCGGCGGTCGTCGAGGCTCTGCTGGGCACGACCGTGCCGGACAGTTCGGGCCCGGCCAGCTAGGGCGTGACCGGCAGGGTGGCGTCCCGCACCGGCACGTCGGCGAGCGGCTGGACTATCTCTTTGCCGAGCACCGCGAGGTACTCCTCCACCGCCTCGATGTCCATGCCCGGCCACTGGGCCCTGACGATGACCGGATCCACCGGAAGCTCAGCGGCCAGGGTCGCGAGCTGCTCGCGGACGCTGTCCGGGGAGCCGGTGATCGCGGCCGGGATCTCCGAGCTGGCGGTACCAGGGAGTGAGTCTCGCTCGCGGGCGGAGTAGTCCTGGTAACGGGCCGAGGTCATGGCGGTGAATGCGGCGATCGCGTCCTCGCGATCCCGCCCGAGCACAATCTCGCGCCGGATCGGCTGCGCGGTCCGGTCCCGGCCCTCGGCATCACGGCAGGAGAAATACAGGCCGAGGAGCTCGCGTACCTCCGGCAGCGGCATGCGCGGCCCGACCGGCCAGGCGTCGCCGAGCCGGGCTGACCGCCGTACCCCGGCGGCCGCGTTCGCGCCGATCCAGACCGGCAGCGGCGACTGCACCGGCACCAGGTGCGGCGTCGCCCGGACCAGCGGCCAGACCGGTCCGGAGGTCGACACTTCGGGCTCGGTCCAGAGCCGCCGCATGGTTTCCGCCAGCTCTGTGAACCGGGCGATCCGATCCTCGAACGGCACGCCGAACTGGCGGAACTCCTCGCGGCGGTACCCGAGGCCAAGTCCCGCGATCAGGCGTCCCTCGGAGACGATGTCGAGCGTGGCCAGATCCTCGGCGAGCGTCACCGGATGGGCGAGCGGAGCGATCAGCACCGTGATCGCCAGCTTCACGTCCGCGTCGACCTCAGCCGCCAGGCGGGCCAGGGTGGGGATCGGCTGCAGGCAGCGGACGTCGCCATAGAGGAAGTGCTGGCCGATCGACAGCAGCGTGAACCCGGCGTCGGCCGCCGCGTGCACCTGCCGCAGCAGCTGGCGGAAATGCTCGCGCGGGCTTACCGACGCCGGCACGTCTCCGAGGATGAGGCCGAAGCGCACCGGTCTAGGCCGGGACCCACTGGACGAGGGTGGTGTCGCCGCGCGGCTCGAACTCGGCCCGCATGGCCATGCCCATCCGCAGGTCCGGCTCCCCCGGCAGGTAGCCGACCAGGCGGGCGCCCGGCGCGTCGTCCAGATCGACCAGGACCACGGTGTACGGCGGGGTGAAACCCGGCCGCAGTTCCCTGTAGGTGGTCGTCCAGGTATAGAGCGTGCCCGTTGGCTGGACGTCCTGCCAGCTTGAGTCCCAGCTGCCGCAGCGATGGCAGTACACCTTGGGCAGGTGCAGGACGGCCGCGCAGGCATCGCAGCGCCGCACCCGGACGACGCCCTCGGCTGACGCCTCCCAGAAGCCGCCGGTGTCGGCGTCGTCAGTGACGGGGATCGGAAGATCGCTCATCGGGTCAGCCTTTCCGCAGGATCAGGCCGCTGGTGGTGATGGGCAGGCCGGAGGTAACCAGGCAGGTCTCGGCTCCAGCCACCTGGGAGGTCGATTCGCCCCGCAGCTGGCGGGCGCCTTCGACGATGTGGCTCATGCCGTGGATGTAGCCGTCGGACAGATTGCCGCCGGAGGTGTTAATCGGCAGCGAGCCGCCGGGCTCGATGGCGCCACTCTCGGCGAACGGGCCGCCCTCGCCCGGCTTGCAGAAGCCGTAGTCCTCGAACTGGACCAGCACGGTAATGGTGAAGCAGTCGTAGAACTGGGCGACGTCGATGTCCTCCGGGCCCATTCCCGACCGCTCGTACAGTTTGGCGGCAACCTGCGTGGAGGGCAGCAGCATCGGATCGGGGCGCATCAGCACCGGCGAGGCCAGGCCGCCCTGCATATCCGGGATGACGGCCTGGGTGACCGCGCTGATATACACCGGGTTCTTCGGCCGGTCGGCCGCCCGGTCGGCGGTGGTGATCACGACCGCGCAGGCGCCATCGGTCTCCAGGCAGTAGTCCACCAGCCGCAGTGGCGAGGAGATCACCGGCGAAGCGTGATAGCCGTCCATCGTCAGGGGCCGGTCCGACATCTGCGCGTTCGGGTTGGCGTTCGCCCGATCGCGGCAGGCGATCGCGATGGCGCCGAGCTGATCTTCGGTGGTGCCGTACTCGTGCATGTGCCGCCGGGCGAGCATGGCCCACATCTGGCCGGGCGAGACCAGCCCGTACGGGACGAAAAACTCCTCGTAGGTTCCGTTGCCGCCGATCGGCCCGGACGTGGCCTGCAACCGCCCCTTTCCGAGCCGGAAGCCCGAGCGGCCGTTCATCGACCGGTACACCAGGACGTTCCTGGCCTGGCCTGACATCAGGGCGCCGACTGCCTGCCCGACCATGGCTGACGGCGCGGATCCTCCCGGCCCGTTACTTCCCCAGAACGTCAGGTCGGTGATGCCGAGGGAGTTCGCCAGGTCATTGTGGGTGACCACATCGAAGTCGCAGCGCACGATGCCGTCGATGTCGCCCGGCTCGAGGCCGGCGTCGGCTATCGCGGCCAGCGAGGCCTGGGTGGCCAGGGTCAGGACCGACCGGCCCGAGGCGCGTGAATAGTCCGTGTTCCCGGTACCAATGATCGCCGTCGCATCGCGACCTGCCCACGCTTCCGACATCGACCGCACCTCGCTTTGACTAATTTATGCGCAGTATTCGCACAGTATCACCCCGACCCGGCATTGACGAGAGCCGCTGCGGCGCAGGCAGCACCAGCTAGCTCAGGCCGCCAAGGTCGGCGGCCGGCACGATGACCGCCTCCTCGGCTCGCGTGCGCCAGGGCAGCGTGGCACCGGGTAGCACATAACTGACGATCGCGGTGGTCACGCACAGCGCGGCTCCGGTCAGCAACGCCGTCTGGTAGCCGCCGACGGTCGGCAGGGCCGCACCGGCCGGGGTGAACGCGCCCAGCAGCACTCCTGCCAGTGCGCTGCCAAGCGCCATTCCGATCCCCCGCAGCAGCTGATAAAGCCCCATAGCGTGGCCGGTCTGGCTCGGTGCCACCGTCGAGACGATCATGCGCGGCATCGCCGCCCAGCTCAGGCCGCAGCCGACGCCGAGCAGGGCCATGCTCACGAACGCTTGCCAGAGCGCGTCGTGGGCGAAGGTAAAGAACACCATCGTGGTCGCGAAGACCAGGCAGCCGACCGGGAGCATCAGGTGCTGGCCGATCAGGCCGGCCAGCCTCGAGAAGCTCATGCTGGTCGCGAGCGTGCAGGCCGACATCGGCACCAGCACGAAACCGGCCACCAGCACCGATTCCCCGAGGCCGACGCCGTGATCGGGCGGGGTCTGGACGATGTCGATGACGATCGGCAGGTACAGGTACATCGAAGCGGACACCAGCAATGTCGAGATGTCCGCCGTCAGTACCGAGCGGTGAGCCGCGACCCTGAAGTCCACCAGCGGTTCGGCGCTGCGCAGCTCACGCCGGATCCAGGCCGCCCCCAGCAGCAGCGATATCGGGCCGCCGGCCAGCACTGCCGGCGATGTCCAGCCGAGCTGCTGGCCGTCGCTGGCGACCAGCAGCAGGCCGGACAGGCTGACGCACATCAGGACGGCCGACCACACGTCGAGCCCGCCGCTGCCTTCCACGTAGCCACCGCCGCGCGGCAGGTAGCGGATGGCCATGATCAGCGCAGCCGTCGCCACTCCGACGCCGAGCCAGAAGGCCGCACGGTAGCCGAACTCGCTGTCCAGCAGGCCGGACAGCGGATAGCCGAGGCCGACACCTACGGCCGTCGTCACCGACAGGGTGGCGACAGTCCGGGCCGCCACGGGCGCACTCTGATGCCGGCGCGCGATCGCCATGGTCACCGGGACCACGCCGAAGCCAACGCCCTGCAAACCGCGCGCGAGCACCAGGATGGCGAACGTCGGCGCGAAGACCGCCAGCACCGAGCCCGCGATCAGGATGACCAGGGTGGTGAGCACCACCGAGCGCTGGCGCGGGCCGTCGGCCAGATGGCCCATGATCGGCGTCGCCAGCCCGCCCGCCAGCAGGGCCGCGGTGAGAATCCACTGGGCGGTCGCGAGCGAGACGTGCATCGCGTCCGCGATGCTCGGCAGCAGCGGCGCGCCCAGGCTCGTCATCGTCGCCACCACCAGGCAGGTAACGACGAGCGTGGCCGTCAGCAGTGGCGCCGGGCTGGCTGACTCCGGCTGGGACGTCGTCTCGACCAGGCGCCCCGGCCTGGTCAGGCGAGCCCCGCACGCGCCAGAACGCCGACCGCCTTCTTGTAGTCGTGGATCAGGATGGCCTGCCCGTCCTCGAACTGCACGGCCGGCTTGCCGCTGGCGGCGGCCGCGTCGAAGGCGGCCACGACCTTCTTGGCGAAGCTGACCGCGTCCTCGTCCGGCGTGAAGACGTCGTTGATGACCTCGACGTGCGGCGGATACAGGGCGAACAGCGCACTCGCGCCCATGTCCCGCAGTTCCTCGGCCCGCGCCCGGTAGTCGACCAGATTCTTGATGTCCTTGGTGAAAGCGATGTCGAGCATCGCCAGTTCCCCGGCCGCGGCGGCCAGGTACACCCGCGACCGGGCGTGCTGCACCATCGGGTTGATCGAGCCGTCCGGCATCTGGATCGGCAGGCCCATCGCGGCGGTCAGGTCGCCCTCGCCGAAGACCAGCCCTGCGACACGGTCGACCGCGGCGATCTCCTCGACGTGCGCGACGCCGCCCGGCGTCTCGATGCCCGGCAGCAGCAGCGGGTCGGCGCCGTGCGTGCGGAGCACCCGCTGGAACGCCAGCACGTCGGCGGCCCGGGTGATCATCGGCAAGAGGACATAGTCGGCGCCCGCCTCGGCCAGGCCGACGGTGTCGTCGTGCCACCACGGCGTCTCCAGGCCGTTGGGGCGGCACAGCAGCAGGCGGCTGCCGAAGTAGCTGCGGTCACCGAGGACCCTGAGCACCGCGGCGCGGCCCTCGAGCTTGCGGGCCTGCGCGACGGTGTCCTCCATGTCCACCAGCACGGCGTCGGTGGCGGCCGTAGGCACCTTGGCCCATTTGCGCGCATCCAGGACCGGCGTCTCCATGATCGAGCGAACCGTGGCGAACTCCGGGTAGCGCATGGCTCGGTCCTCCGTTGGGTGAGCTCATTCTGAGCGATCTAGGGCTATTATGCTTATAGTAACCATGAAAAGGCCCTCGCAGAAGTGGACCCTTATGACTGAGCAGAGCCAGCCGCTGGCGGATGTACATGTCCTGGACTTCGGGATGAACATCGCGGGTCCGCAGGCGGCCAGCCTGCTCGCCGATCTCGGCGCGGAGGTCATCAAGGTCGAGGGGCCAGGTGGCGACAGCAGCCGCGGCTTCGCGCCGCAGGCCGAGGGCATCAGCGCGCTGTTTGCGACGATGAACCGGAACAAGCGGTATCTCGGTCTGGACCTGACTAAGCCGGACGCGCAGATGGTCCTGAAGCCGCTGCTGCAATGGGCCGACGTCGTCATCCAGAACCTCCGGCCCGGTAAGGCCGGCGGCCTCGGCTTCTCGGCCGCGCAGGCCCACGACCTTAACCCCCGCATCGTCCATGTCGACATCGAGGCCTTCTATCCGCCCGAGCGGATGCGACCGGGCTACGACCTGCTGGTCCAGGCCGAGACCGGCATGATGAGCCTCACCGGGTCACCCGACCGCGAGCCGTCCCGGCTGCCGGGCAGCCTGCTCGATCACGTGACCGGGCTGTGGACCGCGTTCGGGGTCGTGTCCGCCCTGCACGGTCCGCGTGACCGGGCCCGGGTGCAGCTGTCCATGAGTGACATCGCGCTTCACCTTCTAGGCGAGCGCGCCTCCACTTATCTGCTCTCCGGCGAGGTGCCGGCCCGGATGGGCTCCTCACTCGGCACCACGACCGCGCTGGGCGCCTATCCGACCGCCGACGGCGACATCGTCGTCGGCGCCGCGAACGACCGTCTCTTCCGGCGGCTGGCCGCGGTAGTCGCGCCGCAGCTGGTCGACGACCCGGACTACGCCACTCAGGGCGCCCGGCTGGCCCACCGCGACAAGCTCGACGAGCAGCTGACCGAGGGCTTCTCGACCGCGTCCTCGCAGACCTGGCTGGAGCGCCTGGACGAGGCCGGCATCCCGGCCGGTCAGATCCGCGACTTCGCCGAGGCCGTCACCCGCCATCAGGACATGAGCCGGGTCGGGATGGTCGCCATCGACGGAGTCCCGGACCTGCCGATCGTCGCCAACCCGCTCGGCCTCAGGCCCGGGACCCCGCTGGAACGGCCCGGCGGTCTCGGCGCCGACTCCGAAGAGATCATCACCGGACTGCTCGGCCTCGACCCGCAGCAATACGCAGACCTGCAGGCCAGCGGCGTCGTGGTGAGGGGCGCCTGATGCGGGCCGCGACGACGGGCCTGCTCACCGGGTCCTGGCCACTCGGCATGCCGTCCGATCCGCCGGAGTTCTACCGCCGGCTGCCCGGGCTGGTCGAGGAGGCCGGCTTCGACTCCATCTTCGTCGGCGATCACCTGTTCGCGGCCGGCCCCAACCTGGACGCGCTCGCGCACGCGGCCGACCTGGCCGCCCGCACCGAGTCCGTCTACGTCGGCACTGGCGTCCTGCAGCTCGGGATGCGCGAGCCGGTCGGCGCGGCCAAGCAGATCGCGACGATTGACTGCCTGTCCGGCGGCCGGTTCATCCTGGGCGTCGGCGCAGGCGGCGAGTTCGCCGACGAATGGGCGGCGGCCAATGTACCCCGCGCCAACCGCGGCCGCCGGCTCGATGAGTACCTGGAGCTGGCCAGGGAGTTCTGGTCAGGGCAGCCCATCCAGCACGAGGGCGAGTTCCGCTCGGTCCATGATGTGACCGGCTCTCCCCCGCCCGGTCGTCCCGGCGGTCCGCCCATCTGGGTCGGCGGCCGGTCCGATGCCGCGCTGGAGCGCGCCGCCCGGCATGACGGCTGGATCGCCTACGCCTGCAGTATCCGCCGGATCAAGGCCAGCCTGGAGCACATCGACCAGCTGCCCGGCGGCCGGCCGGAGAACTTCCGGGTCGCGGCCGTGATCTGGACCTACGCTTCGACCGACGTTGCCGCCGCCCGCAAGGGCATCGACCAGGTGCTCAGCACCCGGTACCGGCAGGACTTCGACCATCTGATTGACGCCTTCTGCGCCATCGGCCCCGTCGGCGCCATCCAGGAACGGGTACAGCAATTCCGGGATGCTGGCGTATCGGATATCTTGCTCTGCCCGCAGTGCCCGGCCGACGAGTTCCTGGATCAGGCCGAAGCACTGACCGGGCTGGCCGTCTCGTGACCGGCAGCCCGGCCCCCGCCGGCGGTCCGCTCGCCGGCATCCGGGCCCTTGAGGTCGCTGGCCTCGGGCCGACGCCATTCACTGGCATGATGCTGGCCGATATGGGCGCGGACGTGCTGCGGCTGGAACGGCCCACCGGCCGGACGATCCGCTTCGTGCCGGACCGCTATGACGTGCCGTCGCGCGGTCGCCGGTCGGTCGCCATCGACCTGAAGGCGGCCGGAGCGGCCGAGCTCGTCCTTGCGCTCGTCCGGCACAGCGACGTCCTGATCGAGGGCTACCGGCCCGGAGTCTGCGAGCGCCTCGGCATCGGCCCCGCTCCCTGCCTGGCGGCGAACCCGCGGCTGGTCTACACCCGGATCACCGGCTGGGGCCAGGACGGCCCGCGTGCCCACCTGGGCGGTCACGACATCAACTACATCGCCGCCACCGGCGCGCTGTCGGCCATCGGGGAACGTGACCGCAAGCCGATGCCGCCGCTGAACCTGCTCGGCGACTTCGGCGGCGGCGGCATGCTCGCGGTCGTCGGCACGCTGGCCGCGCTGGTCGAGGTAGAACGGCATGGCCGGGGCCAGGTGGTCGACGCCGCCATGATCGACGGAGTCACCTCGCTGCTGGCCACCACCTACGGCTATGCCAGCGCCGGAGTGCTGTCACCAGAGCGCGAGTCGAATTTTACCGACGGCGGCGCGCCCTTCTACCGGACCTACGCGTGCGCTGGCGGCGGGTACGTGGCCGTCGGCGCGGTCGAGGCCGTGTTCTTCTCCCGGCTGGTGCAGACCCTGGGCGTACCGATCCGCCCCGAGGACCAGCAGGACAAGGCGCGCTGGCCGGAGATGAGCCAGCTGATCGGGGACGTATTCGCAACCAGGACCCGCGAGGAGTGGGCAGCGGTATTCAGTGAGGTCGACGCCTGCGTCAGCCCGGTGCTCAGCTTCACCGAGGCGGCCGCCGACGAACAGGTCGCCGCCCGCGCCACACTGATAACCAGGGACGGAGTCACTCAGCCAGCCCCCTCGCCCAGATTCGGAGCGACACCGTCCGAGCTTGGCCGGCCACCCCGCTCCCCTGGTGCGGACTCCGCCAGCGCCCTGATCGAATGGGGCGTACCGCCCGATGAGGTGGAGCGGCTGCTGAAGGCGGGCGTCGTCATCGCCGCCGCCGACACTGACAGTAGCGGCGCCTAGGGCGGCGGCGCCGAAGGTAAGGCCGCCGAAGGTAAGGAGGGCACATGACCGAGCCCAGTCCGGCCGCCCTGTTCGATCTGACCGGCCGGGTCGCCGTGGTCACCGGCGGCAGCCGGGGCATCGGCCGCGCCATCGCGGGCGGACTGGCCGCCGCCGGCGCTGACGTAGTCATCGCCAGCCGCAAGCTGGACAGCTGCGAGAAAGCGGCCAGCGAGATCACCGCGGCCACCGGCCGCCGCACTCTGCCGGTCGCGGCTCATGTCGGCCACTGGAACGAGTGCGACCGGCTGATCGACACCGTCTACGCCGAGTTCGGGCGGTGCGACATCCTGGTCAACAACGCCGGCATGTCCCCGCTTTACGACAACCTCACCTCGATCACCGATGAGTACTTCGACAAGGTGATCGGGGTGAACCTGAAGGGGCCGTTTCGGCTCGGCGTCACCGCCGGAGCGCGGATGGCCGACAGCGACGGCGGCTCGATCATCAACGTCAGCACGATCGGCTCGCTGCGGCCGGCCCCGTCCGAGCTGGTCTACAGCTGCGCCAAGGCCGGGCTGAACGCGCTGACCATCGGCCTGGCCTCGGCCTACGGCCCTAAGGTCCGCAGTAACGCCATCCTGCCCGGCGAGGTGCTGACCGATATCGCCCTGGCCTGGACACCCGAGCAGCGCGCGGCGATGGCCGGGCATTCACCTCTCGGCCGCGGCGGCGAGGCGGCCGACTTCGTCGGTACCGCCGTCTGGCTGGCCAGTGATGCCTCAGCCTGGGTCACCGGCACTCTGACCAGAGTCGACGGCGGCTTCTTCCGGCAGATGAGCTAGCGATGGCGTCCTACGACGGACTGCTCGCCCGGCTGGCCGAGGTGGCACCGCAGCCGGGCTGGAGCGTGCATCAGATGCGCGCCGCCCACGAGGCGGCGGCCGCGAAAGCCCCGCTCCCGCCGGTCACATTCGAGGCCACCCTGGTCGAGCCGACCGCGGGCGGCAGCCTGCAGGCTGAATGGGTGATACCGCCAGGCCTGACCACCTCCCCGGCCCGGCCGAGGGTCGGCCTGTACCTGCACGGCGGCGGCTATGTCGAGGGCTCCCCCGCCGCCGGCCGGCCGCTGGCCTGCAACCTCGCGCTCGCGATCGGCGCCCCGCTGCTCTCGCTGGACTACCGGCTGGCGCCCGAGCACCCATTCCCGGCCGCCGTGCACGATGCCCGCGACGCCATGGGCTGGCTGACCAGTCGCGGTCATGACCCGGGCTCGGTGCTGCTCTTCGGCGACTCGGCCGGCGGCGGCCTGGTTATCGCCAGTCTCCTGGCACTGCGCGACGGCCACGGACCGCTGCCGGCCGGCGGCGTCTGCATCTCTCCCTGGATGGATCTCAGCCTGCCAGCCGGGTCGATAGACCTGCCCGACCGCAATGACCCGATGGTCTCGCGCTGGATGCTGACCGAGATGGCGGACCACTACCTGGCCGGCGCCGATCCGCGCGCCCCGCTGGCGTCGCCGGTCTATGCCGACCTCAGGGGCCTTCCGCCGGTTCTGGTGCACGTCGGCGAGGCCGAACGGCTGCTCGACGACAGCACCCGCTGGACCGAGCGGGCCCGGGCGGCCGGGGTTGATGCCACCCTCCAGGTCTGGCCGGAGATGTTCCACGTCTGGCACGCGTTCGCACCCCGGCTGCCGCAGGCCGCGGCGGCCCTGGCCGACCTCGCGGCCTGGGCCGATCGGATCTTCTAGCGGGGAACGCGCGGCACCATCGGCTCGCCCTGCCGGGCAGGCTCGGCGATAAAGTCGGCCAGGTCCGCGGTCCTGGTCAGGTGCCACCAGTCGACGATGCGGTATGGGCTGTTCACCACGACCCGGCCCCTGGAGTTGCGGTAGTAGGTCCGCATGCCCGGATGGGTCCACACCATCCGCTCGTGGGCCGCGTCGACAGCGGCGTTGTACCGCTCGCACACATCGGCCCGCACTTCGACGGAACGGAAATCCCGGGCGATCATCTGCCCCAGCACGCTGACCATGTAGCGGACCTGAGTCTCGATCGTGGACAGGATGCTGCCGCCGTGCCCCGGCTGGGTGTTGGGCCCGTACAGGCAGAAGAAGTTCGGCAGGTCCGGCAGCACCGTCCCCAGGTACGCGCGCATGTCGTCGCCCTGGTCCTGCACGGGCCGGCCACTGCGGCCGATGATGGTGAACTCCGTCAGGAACCGGGTCACGTCGAAGCCGGTGGCGACGACAAGCACATCGAGCGGATGCTCCCGGCCATCGCTGGTCACAACCGAATGCTCCCGGACCTCGGTGACCCGCTCGCTGACCAGGTGGACGTTCGGCCGCCGCAGAGTCGCGTACCAGCCGTTGTCCAGCAGCATTCGCTTCCCGTAAGGCGGATAATCCGGGAGGACCTGCTGCAGCAGGTCCTCCCGGTCTCCGAGCTGCTCGGTTATGTACTGGGTCAGGAAGCTGCGCATCCGGTCATTTCTCTTGTTCACCGACCGAGCGGGATGCGGCCAGTCCGGATCCTTCTGCAAGGTGGCATGCACCTTGTCGTTGAACGTCCAGCCCAGCCGGAGCCGGTACCAGGCCCGGTAGAGCGGAACCTCCCGCATCAGCCAGCGAACCGCGTCCGGGATCTTCTGGTGGAACTTGTCGAACGGCATGATCCAGTGCTGCGAGCGCTGGAAGACCGTCAGCTCGGCCACGTCTGGCGCGACCGCCGGAACGACCTGCATCGAACTGGCGCCGTTCCCGATAATCCCGACCCGCTGGCCGCGCAGGTCAAGATCCTGCGGCCACCTGGCGGTATGGAACGCGGGCCCGGCGAAATCGGCCAGGCCGGGGACGTCCGGCAGGACCGGCGGATTGAAAATGCCCACGGCTGACACCAGGATGCTGCTGTCGGCGGTCATCGGCCCCTCCGGACTGTCGGCCTCGACGCGCCAGCTCTGGCTGCCGGCCTGCCAGGCGGCCGCGGTGACCCGGGTCCCGAACCGGATGTGCGGCAGGATGCCGAAGTCGGTCGCGACCTGCTGCAGGTACTGGTGCAGTTCGGCCCGCAGCGCGAAATACTGCGACCACTCAAACGGCGCGAACGAGAACGCGTACAGATGGCTCGGCGTGTCCACGCCCGCGCCGGGATAGCGGTTCTCGTGCCAGACGCCGCCGACCTGATCCCGTGCCTCCAGGATCACGTACGGCACGCCCGCGCGCTCGAACGCCACCGCGGCACACAGGCCGGAGACGCCCGCGCCCACGATCGTGGCGCTGAAGCCCGGCGGGACGCTGAGGTCCCGCCCGGCGTCCGCGGCCGGCTCGAGCCCGGCCCCTGTCGTAAGCTCGGCCGTCAGTACGGGCCCGAATTCATCGGGAACCGGCTCCCCCATGGCCACGCTGAGCATCCGCAGCAGCATCGTCTCGTCAGGGCGGCTGATGGCCAGCGGCTGGCCCGCATGCCAGGCTGCGATGGCGGTCGCGGCGGCCGCCCGGATGTCGGCCTGCACTTCCGGCGGCAGGCCGCCGTCATCGTTGTCGCTCACCCCGACCCGCTGAGACGGCTGGTACGGCGGCTCCAGCCAGCGCAACTCCCCGGTCAGGTGGACCATGACCATCAGCAGCACCGGAATGTTGGCGACGGCGACCGCGTCGCGAAGCTGCTCCTCGTAATCCGCCACTCAGGTCTCTGCCAGGGCGTCTGCGAGCATGGCCGCGACGGCCGCCGCCGCCTCGGCCCTCCGGGCGGGCAGGTGTTCCGATGGCCACAGGCCCTCGGCCGGCGCGTACTCGGCCAGGATCTGCCGGGCCATGGTGATCCGGTGTATCTCGGCCGGGCCATCGGAGAATCCGACGACGAACACCTGCTGCAGCCATTCCCACAGTGGCAGCTCGTTCGAGATGCCGAGCGCGCCGTGGATCTGGATCGCCCGCATCACCACGTCGTGCAGCACCGTCGGCGCGGTGATCTTGATCGCGGCGATCTCCTTGCGGGTGCCGGCGGTCGTGCGCTGGTCGATCAGCCAGGCGGTGTACAGCACCATCAGCCGGAACTGGGTGATCTGCGCCCACGAATCGGCGATCATCGTCTGGACCGCGCCCTTCTCCGCCAGCAGCGAGCCCTTGGTGCTCCGGCTGATCGCCCGCTCGCACATCATGTCGAAGGCCCGGTTGCAGAGGCCGACGGTGCGCATCGCGTGGTGGACCCTGCCGCCGCCGAGCCGGGTCTGCGCCACCAGGAACCCGGACCCCGCCTCCCCGAGCAGGCTGTCGGCCGGCAGCCGGACGTGGTCGTAGTGCACGAGCGGGTGCGTTCCCTCATCGGGCGGCTCCGCCGCCGTGCCGCTGCGGCGCTCGAGCACGACTCCCGGTGTGTCGGCCGGCACCAGGAACATCGACATCCGGTTCTTCAGCGGCTGGTCAGGCGCCGTTACCGCGAGCACGATGTACAGGCTCGCGGTCGTGGCGTTGGAGGAGAAGAACTTGTAGCCGTCCAGAATCCAGTCGTCCCCGTCCCTGGTGGCGGCAGTAATGAAGACCCCCGGATCCGAGCCGCCCTGCGGCTCGGTCATCGAGTAGCAGGAGAAGATCTCTCCGTTCAGCAGCGGCTGGAGGTACTTGTCTTTCTGCTCGGCCGTGCCGTAATGCGCGAGGATCTCGGCGTTGCCGGTGTCGGGCGCCTGGGTGCCGAAGATGACCGGAGCCCACAGCGACCGGCCCAGGATCTCGTTCAGCAAGCCCAGCTCGAGCTGGCCGCGACCGCCGCCGCCGAGCTCTGGCGTCAGGTGCGCGGCCCAGAGTCCGTGCGCGCGAACCTCGGCCTTGAGCGGGTCGATCACGCGGCGGATCTCAGGGCTCGGCGGGGTGTAGTGCAGGTGCGGGTACACCAGGTCGAGCGGCTCGACCTTAGTCCGCACGAACTCCGCGGCCCAGTCCAGTTTGGCCTGGTACTCAGGCGGGGTGCTGAAATCCCAGCTCATGAACCCTCATCTCGTTCGGCCAGAAAACTTCGTGACCAGACCTGCAGCTCGGGCAGCAGCGAGGCTAGCCGGGCAGCTACCTGCTCCAGCGGCGCGTCGCGCTGGGCCGCGTGCTTGGCCAGCAGGGCCGTGACCGCTGCCTGCTTGAACGCGGCCAGCGCGCGGAACCAGGCCAGATCCCTGACGTTGCCGCCGGCCCGGGCCATATAAGCCGCGGTCAGCTCGTCGATCGCCGGCAGGCCGACCTCCGGTCCGGCGATCGCGGCCGGGTGGGCGGGATCGCACATCATCAGGAACCAGGAGAGGTCGGCCCGGCTGTCGCCGATGCTCCAGATCTCCCAGTCGATGGCCGCGATGACGTCGGCATCGACGGACAGCAGGTTCCCCAGGCGCCAGTCGCCGTGACAGATAGCGGGCTCAATGGCCGCCGGAACCCTGGCGAGCAGCCGGGCGGCTGTCTCGTCCGCGCCGGGTCGCAGCTCAGCCGGCACCGTCCGGAGCGCGCGGACCCAGCGCTCGACTTCCTGCTGCGGCGTCAGTACCGGCTCCGCCGCTGGCGTTGCGCCCGCCACGGCACGGGACGGCTGGCTCGCGTCATCCGCCTCACCAGCACCCTCCAGCTCCTCGACGGGCACGGCGTGCAGCGCGGCAAGCATCTGCGCGGCCTGGAGTGCCCGGCCGCGGATGTCCTCCGGCGGCACCTCGGCCGCGACGTGCAGGGGCTCCTCGCTGGTGCCGGGCTCAAACGACATCACGAACAGCGGCGGGCACTGCGGCGGATCGCCCGGATCGCGGCCGAACACCTGCGGCACGCGAACCCCAGCATGGCCGGCGAGCACTGACAGCAGTCTGGCCTGCCGCAGCACGTCCCGGTTCCGGACGGGCGGGAGCCCGGCCGGGGCAACTTTGATCACTGCCTCCGCCACCGGCGCACCCGCGAGCCAGGCCCGGTAGGTCAGGCCGGAGGCCCCGCCCTGCAGTTGCTCGACGCCAGCGACCGCTGCCTGCGGCCAGCGGACAGTCAGGACGGTCTCGGCGCGGCCGGCCAGGTCAGCGTCGCCGCTGGCCGTGACGGGCTCGGGTGTCAGCGCCATTCGACGACCTCGTCGAGGGCACTCTGGAATCGCTGGTGCGCGAAGTCGACGAAGTCCTCCATGTGCGCTTGCATCAGTCGTTCCGCCCGGTCGCCGTCGCCATCCTCAATCGCCAGGGCAATGGCGAGATGCTCGCCGCGGATCCTGGACTGTTCCCACTGCGGATAGAGCAGGCCACGGAAGCTGCCGGACCAGATCTCCCGCAGGCACATGCCAAGCAGCGCCAGCACCGGGTTGCCCGCGCACTCCATGACGGCCGCGTGGAAGGCACTGGCCCGCTGCAGATCCTGGGTCTCGTTCTTGCCGGGGAAGCTGGCCTCGTCGGCCAGCGCCATCAGCTGCTGCAGTTCCTCCGAGCTCGCGTGCGCGGCCGCCTGCCGGGCGAAGAACGGCTCGAACCTGAGCCGGGCGTCGGCGACCATGCCGAGCGGGACGCCGTCGATCTGCAGGTGCATGGCCGCGGTAGCGCCGAGACGTCGCGGGCTGCGGCCGACCACAACCGGCCCGCCGCCGGGGCCAGACTTGATCGTGATCAGTCCCTGCACTTCCAGCATCCGCAGCGCTTCCCGCAGCGTGCCCCGGCCGACCCCGTACCGCGCGGACATCTCGGCCTCGCCCGGCAGCTTGAGCCCGGATACCCCATCCACGCCTGAGGTTCTGATGTCGCCGATGATCTGGGCGGCAATGCGCTCGGAGAGCTTCTCCACCCTGGGCTCAACCCGCGGGTCAGGGTCGAGTTCGCCCCCGGCCGCGGTCATCGGGGTAGTCCGAGCCCGCGCTCAGCGATGATGTTGAGCTGGATGTTGCGCGCGCCGCCGTAGATGGTCGCCGCGATCGAATACAGGTACTCCTGGATGTCCCGCGGGACGGACTCGCCTGCCCAGAACAGGCCGTCGTCCCCGGAGCGGGCGAAGATCTCGTTGTAGAGCAGCTGCTCGGTTCTCGACAGGAGGACCTTGCTGACGGCCGCGTCCGGTCCGAGAGGTTCCCCGGCGGCTAGCCGCCCGATCAGGGTGCTGGCCAGCGCGTCGAGTGCGTCGAGCCGCACCTCGATCCGGCCGAGTCGGGCCGCCGCTTCCGGCGCCAGGCCGGCCGGGAGCCGGTCCCGCAGTTGCGTGTAGGCGCGCCGCAGCAAGCCAGCCCGGCTGGCCGGGTAGGAACCTCGCTCGTGGTCGAGGAACTGCATGGTGACGGCCCAGCCCCGGCCGACTTCGCCGATGACCGCGTCGGCAGGCAAGCGGACATCATCCAGGAACACCTCGGCGAAGTGCGCCGCCCCGGTCATGGTCCGAAGCGGCCGCACCTCGATGCCCGGCGTACTCATGTCCACCACGAATGCCGTGATGCCGCGATGCCGGCTCTCCGTCGTGCCGGTACGAGCAAGCAGCACGCCCCAGGTGGCGTAGTGAGCCCAGGTGCTCCAGACCTTCTGCCCGGACACCCGCCAGCCGTCGCCGTCCGGCTCGGCCCGCGTCCGCAGGCTGGCC
>Ga0302324_100007916_pt1 | contig 22504 bp, 21 predicted proteins | sample Palsa_T0_1_FD_201949 | JGI IMG/M metagenome (GOLD analysis project Ga0302324, IMG submission 201949) | Peat permafrost microbial communities from Stordalen Mire near Abisko, Sweden - Palsa_T0_1 | ecosystem: Environmental > Terrestrial > Soil > Palsa > Peat permafrost | place: Sweden: Abisko...
CCGTAGCCCTTGGCCAGCAGGGACGAGGCCGCGGCCAGCGGCAGCCGGGCGAACCGGCCGTCCTCGCCGATCGCGTCGAAGTGCGCGGTGTAGGCGCCGTACCCCTCACGGGCCAGGATCTGCTCGATCGCGACCTGCATCCGCACGTGATCGGTGCGTTCCTCCGTCGACAGCCGTGGGTCGATCTCGAAATGAGAGTCTTCGAACGAGATGACGTCGTCGATCGCGGCCTGGCTGACCTCCTGCATCTCGCGCCACAGATCGCCCTGCGCGACCGAGATGATCGCCGGGCCGAGGGTCCTGACCAGCGCGCTCTCGTCGACGCGGATGTCACCCATCTCGTTCATCGCGTAGCCGAAGATCGCCACCTTGAGCTGCTTCCAGGCGGTGGCCGCAGCCGCCGCGCGGGCCCAGCGGCCGACGTCGGCGCGGAACGAGGCGCTCTTCCAGTCATCGGTCAGCACGGTGAACCGCTTGCCCGCCCGGACCATGGCGTTGGCCGTGTCCTGGGCACCGTGCACGCCCTGGTTGTAGGTCATGTCGTCCATCGTCCAGGCGGGTGTCACGCTGGGTTCCGGCTGGATGTTGGCCAGGCAGACCGGGAGCCGGGTCTCGGCGAGCAGCCGGGCCACCCGCATGGCCGGGCCGTAGGTGAGCATGACCACGAGCACGCCGTCCACGTCCGCGTTCTCGAACTCGCGCATGGCGCGCTCGGCGTCCGCGCGGTACTTGACGGCCTTGCTCGGGATGAACTCGCCCACGTCCGACAGGTGCGCGGCGAGTTCGGCGGCGTACCCCTCCTGCCGCTGCGCGATCCCGGGGATCATCTCGTCGTACAGGTCCTGCATGATCCCGAGAATGCCAATGCGTGGCTTACGGTCGTTCCAAGCGGTCATGTGAAGTCAGTTCTCCTTCTCAGCGCTTGTCAGCGCTGGCCGTACTGGTTCTTGTAGCGAGCGTGCAGGGCGTCCACCTGGTCGGCGGGCAGCGGTACCAGCTCGCCGTAGGCCCGGGCGAGGTGCACCGTGCGCGCCACGTCTTCGCACATCACGGCGGCCTTCACCGCGTCTTTGGCCGAACCGCCGATGGTGAAGACGCCGTGGCTTTGCATCAGCACGGCGGGGGAGCGGTGGCCGGTCAGCGTGGCGACCACGCCCCGGCCGATCTCGTCGCTCCCGATCAGCGCGAACGGGCCGACCGGGATCTCGCCGCCGAACTCGTCCGCCATGGCCGTGATCACGCACGGGATGGCCTCACCGCGCGCCGCCCACGCGGTCGCGTAGGTCGAGTGCGTGTGCACCACCCCGGCGACCTCGGGCATGTGCCGGTAAATGTAGGCGTGCGTGGCGGTATCGCTGGACGGGCTGAGCCCGCCCGCCGCTACCGGCTTGCCGTCCAGGTCGCAGACCACCATCGAGGACGGGGTCAGGTCGTCGTAGGAGACCCCGCTCGGCTTGATCACCATCAGGTCCGCCCCGGGAACCCGCGCGGACACGTTGCCCGACGTCCAGGCGACCAGGCCGTTGCGCACGAGTTCGGCGTGCAGCGCGCAGACCGTTTCGGCCAGCGCAGTAATCTCAGGGCTCATCCGGCCCGCCTTTCCCAACGTCGTCGTGGATCACGCACCACTGCCCGTTCGGCTAAAATAAGCGCGGTCGCGGATCGCCCGCAGCCGATGCATGACCGAGTTTCCTCCGCGCCCGAAATAGTCGTGCAGCTGGACATATTCGGCGTACAGCTCGTCGTACACGTCCGCGCGGGCCGCGTCAGGCCGGTAGACGTCCCGGGAGAGACGGCCCATGACGGCGGCCGCGGCCGGCACGTCCGGGTAGGCGCCCGCGGCCACGGCCGCGTGGATGGCCGAGCCCAGGGCGCCCGCCTGCTCCGAGCCGATGACGCTGAGCGGGCGCCGCAGGACGTCGGAGTAGATCTGCATCAGCGGGGCGCTCTTGGTCAGGCCGCCGGCCACCACGAACTCGGTCACCGGCACGCCCGAGGCGCCGAACTCCTCGACGATCATCCGGGTGCCGAATGCGGTCGAGTCGAGCAGCGCCCGGTATATCTCCGGCGCCGTGGTCGCCAGCGTCAGCCCCACGATGACGCCGGACAGCCGGCCGTCGACCAGGACCGAGCGATTGCCGCCCTCCCAGTCCAGCGCGACCAGCCCGCTGGCGCCGGGCGGGGGCTCGCAGGCCTTCTCGTCCAGCAGGGCCGGCAGCGGCACGCCGCGCCGTCGCGCCTCGTCGGCGAACTCGCCGGGGACCCCGTTGCGCGTGAACCAGGCGAAGATGTCACCGACCGCGCTCTGGCCGGCCTCGTATCCCCACAGCCCGGCGATGATACCGCCGTCGACCGCGCCGCACATGCCACCGATCTCGGCGAGCTCGGCGGCGTTCATCACGTGACAGGTGGAGGTGCCCATGATCGCCACCATCTTGCCGGCCGCCACCGGGCCGGCCGCGGGCACGGTGACGTGCGCGTCCACGTTGCCGACGGCGACCGCGATCCCCGCGGGCAGGCCGGTCAGCGCGGCCGCGGCGGGCCGCAGCCGGCCGGCCAGGGCGCCGAGCGGGGAAATCTGATGAGCGAGCTTGTCGGCGGCGAAGCCGGCGAAGCGCGGGTCCAGGGCGGCCAGGAAGTCACGCGACGGGTACTGCCCGTCCTGGAAGATGCCCTTGTACCCGGCCGTGCACGCGTTCCTGGTCTCGGTCCCGCACAGCTGCCAGATGATCCAGTCGGCGGCCTCGATCCACCGGTCGGCCCGCTGGTACAGCTCGAAGTCCTCGTCAAGCACCTGAAGCGCCTTGGCGAACTGCCATTCCGAGGAGATCTTCCCGCCGTAGCGGTTGATCCACTTCTCGCCGCGCTCATGGGCCGCGGCGTTGATCCGGTCCGCGTGCTCCTGGGCGGCGTGGTGCTTCCACAGTTTCGGGTAGGCGTGCGGGCGTGCGGCCAGGCCCGGCAGCTGGCATAGCGGCGTTCCGTCGGCGAGCGCAGGCAGGCAGGTAGACGCGGTGAAGTCGGTGGCGATGCCAATCACCTGGTCGGGCGGCAGCCCCGCGTCGGCGATCGCGGCCCGCACGGCGGCGCCCAGCGCGTCGGTGTAGTCGCCGGGGTCCTGCAGCGCCCAGTCCGGCGGCAGCTCGCCGTATCCGGGCAGCTCATGGTCGATCACGCCGTGGGCGTACTCGCTGACGGCGGTGCCGACCTCGGCGCCGTCGCTGACCCGGACCACCAGGGCGCGCGCCGATAGCGTCCCGAAGTCCACGCCCACCACGAACTGATCACCGCTGACGTCTTTGTTAGCGCTCACATCCATTTATCCGCCTATCGTCCGGTTCCTATCCGCATTCTTGCCCTCCCGCTGGCGGCTAATCGCCGCTTTAGCGGCTAACCGCCCGGTCAGCGATTCCGCGGGCTCGCGGCGCTCGCCCGCACGATCAGCTCGGGGGCGACCCGGATCCGCGGCCCGGGCGGGATCGCGCCGGACATCCGGTCGACGAGCGCGCTCAGCGCTTGCCGGCCGACCTCGCCGAAATCCTGCCGTACCGTGGTAAGCGGTGGCAAGTAGTACCCCGCCTCGGGGACGTCGTCGAAACCGACGACGCTGACGTCGCCGGGCACCCGGAACCCGCGTTCGACCAACGCCCGTATCACGCCGAGCGCCATCGTGTCGTTGCCGCAGAAGATGGCGGTGAGGTCGGGATCGGTGGCGAGCCGGCAGCCTAGGGCGTAACCGGAGGCCGATGACCAGTCGCCCGCGAGCGCGGGCGGCTCGGGCGCACCGGCCTCGCGCAGCGCCTTGCGCCAGCCGTCGACGCGTTCGACCGCGTCGAGGCAGGTCGACGGGCCGGCCACGTGGTACACGGTCCGGTGCCCCAGGCTGAGCAGGTACTCCGTCGCGGCGCCCGCGCCCGCCTCGTTGTCGATCGCCACCGACGTGACCGCCGCGCGGGTGCCGCAGCCCACCGCGACCAGCGGCACCTCAGCCGGCACGTGCGCCAGCGCGGCCACGGCCGTGTCCTGCGTCGCGATGACGATGATGCCCTCGATCCCCTGGCCGAGGAACCGGTCAACCGCGTCCAGCATCGACCCGCGGTCAAGCGCGGGCAGGCTGGCGATGGACACGAAGTAGGCGTCGTGCGCCGCCCACTCGAAGCCGTACAGCATGGCGTGCGGGCCGTACAGCATGGTGTCGAAGCTGATCACGCCCAGGGTGTGGGTCCGCCGGGTGACCAGCGTCCTGGCCGCGGCGTTCGGCCGGTAGGCGAGCTCGCGGATCGCGGCCAGCACCTTCTCCCGGGTCAGCGGGCGAACGTTCGGGTGCTCGTTCAGGACCCGTGAGACCGTCTGGTGCGAAACGCCTGCCAGCCGGGCCACGTCCGCCATGACCGGCGGCCGGGACAGGTTGCCCAGCCCGCGAACGACCGAGGTTCGCACCCGTCTTTCGGCTTTTTCCCCCGGTGAGGACGTCACATCGTGCCTCTTTCTGCCGCGCGCTGCGTAGCCATGCCGTCGCGGGGGCCGACGTTAGCGCTAACATTCCTGCAGATTAACCGGCGGTGCCTACCATCACCAAGTCAGGCCGCCCGCAGACGTCGCCGCTTCGCCGCCGGGCTTCCTGATGTCAGCCTAGTCGCCCGGCCGCCGCGGCGGTACCCCAAGGTACCCCGGGGCACCCCCGGACGGCCCGGAAGGCCTCCTAGGAGCACCTCAGGACTTGTCGCCCGTCCCGGGACTATCCCGCAGATCGCGGATCGCGGCCTTCGCCTTGCGCCCGGCATCGCTGTCCCGCAGGTCGCGGATCGCCTCGCGCGCGGTGTCGCGCGCCTTGCCCACGACGTCGCTGTCGCGCAGGTCCTGCAGCGCGGCCTTGGCCTTGCGGCCCGTCTCGCCCTCACGCAGGTCCTTGATCGCCGCCTCGGCCTTGCGGCCGACGTCGCCGTCGCGTAGGTCCTTGATCGCCGCCTCGGCCTTGCGCCCGGTCTCGCTGGTGCGCAGGTCCTGCAGGGCGGCCTTGGCCTTGCGGCCCGCGTCGGTGCGCTGCCCGCCCCGCAGCCAGGCGATCACCTTGGCCCACCAGCCCTTAGCCTGCTGCTCAAACTCGGCCATCGCTGACTCTCCTTCGCGCTCCGGGCGATGCGCATTCGATAGCCCATGCCCAATAACAAGATATAACGCAAATGCTAGTCCAGCCAAACCCCGAAGACCCGAAAGAACCCGGACCTAGCGTGAAGGGCTCAGCTGGGCACGGCCCCGGCGGGCTGGATGCCGGCCAGGATCACGTCCACGACCGCATCGATGAAGGCGTCCGTCATCGGCAGGTGGCCGAGCAGCAGACGGTGCTCGGCCGCGCCGAAGAACAGGTCCAGGACCACGTCCGGGTCGACCGTCGCCGGTATCTCGCCGCGCTCGACGGCCCGGTCCAGCATGACCCGATGCTGAACGCGCAGTGGCTCGAGCACCCGGTCTCGCCACGCCCCGCGCAGTTCGGGGTCGTGCTGGGCCTCGGCGATCAGGCTGGTCAGCATCGGTCCCATCGGGGTCTGCGTCACCGCGCGAACCCACGCGCGCAGCGCGGCCAGCAGGTCGCCACGCAACGTCCCGGTGTCGTTGGGCGGCTGCGCTTCGCGGAACGAGGTGACGAAGGCATCCAGCGCCAGCAGGCCCTTGGATGGCCAGCGCCGGTAGATGGTGGTCTTGCCGACCCCGGCGCGCGTCGCCACCTCCTCGATCGACATCGCCGACAGGCCCCGGTCGGCGAGCAGTTCCACCGTCGCCGTCAAGATCGCCTGGTCGGCCTCCTGGCTGCGCGGCCGCCCCCGCTGCGCCCCGCCGCCCCCCACCCCGACGCCCACCGCCTCGGCGCCGACCGCCTCGGCGAATTCCCCCGCCGCTGGAATATCCCCGCTCATGACCCTGTTCTACCTTCTAGAATTTCGAAACGATCCGTTACGTATCTGATTGGTATCATGCCCGCCACCACGCCTCTCAACCGTCGTGAATCCCGGCCCGTTACCGCCCGACCCGTTACCGCGCGACCCGTTACCGCGCCCCCCGTACCCGCCCCGCCCGTTACCGCCCGACCTGCGAGCGCGTCCCCCGCCGCTCCGGCCAGCCGCCGTCCCCTCCAGCTCGCCCTGATCCTGGTCGCCGCGTTCATGGTGGTCCTTGATTTCAGCATCGTGAACGTCGCCCTGCCGTCGATCGAGCGCGAGCTCCACATGGCCGCCGACGCGGTGCAGTGGATCGTGACGGGGTACGCCATCTCGTTCGGCGGCCTGCTCATTCTCGGCGGCCGGGCGGCTGACCTGCTCGGCCGGCGGCGCATGTTCATCGCGGGCCTGATCGCGTTCTCGCTGGCCAGCCTGGCGGGCGGGCTAGCCAGGGACCCGATGCTGCTGATCGCCGCTCGGGTGGTGCAGGGCGCGGGCGCCGCCATCGTCGCCCCGGCCGCGTTGTCTCTCATTACCACCGGCTTCCCCGAAGGCCGCGAACGTACTCGTGCCATCGGACTTTACGGCTCGGTTTCCTCGGTCGGCTTCGTGGCCGGCCAGGTTCTCGGCGGCGTGCTGGTGCAGTACACCAGCTGGCGGGCGGTCTTCCTGGTCAACGTCCCGGTCGGCCTGATCGCCGCCGCGCTGGCCCCGACCATCCTCGGCCCCGTCAGGACCGCCGCCAAGGCCGGCGCCAAGACCGCCGCCACCACGGCCGCCGCTAAGGTCGCCACGGCCCGGACCCGGCTGGGCCGGCTGGACCTGCGCGGCGCGGTGCTAATCACCGTCGCGGTCACGCTCATCGTCTTCGCCGTATCCCAGGGGGTCGTGCTCGGCTGGACCTCACCGCTGGTCATCGCGGCCGCCGTGATCGCGGTCATGGCCGCGGCGATCTTCGCCAAGGCCGAGACCAGGCACCCCGACCCGCTCATCCGCCTGTCCCTGCTGCACCGCAAGGGCCTGCGCGAGGGGACCACGCTGACGTTCTTGCTCGGCCTGTGGAACGGCGGCGAGATGCTCGTCCTGTCTCTGTACCTGCAGCAGGTCCTGCACGAATCGCCGCTGTTCACCGGCCTGGTCATCGCCCCGCAGGGCGTGGTCGGGTTCATGATGGGCATGCTCGGCCCGCGGCTGGCCGGCCGGATCGGGATCAGGCGGCTGCTGGTAGTGACCGCCGCTGCGTCCGCGGTCGGCTTCCTCGTCCTGACTCACCTGCCCGCGACCGGCTACAGCCCGGTCCTGTTCGTGGTGACGCTGATCGGCTTCGGCACGGCGGGCACCGCGATGGGGTCCACCGTGCTCGCCAGTCGTGGCATGGCCGACGCCGATCAGGGACTGGTCGGAGGCATGATCAACACCAGCCGCCAGATCGGTGCCGCCGTTGGCGCTGCCCTGCTCCCGGCCGTGGCCCAGGGCGTCAGCGGAGGGGTTACCGGTGACCGCGCCGCGATGCTCACCGCCGCGGTGGCGGCCCTGGCCGCTACCGCCGTAGCCTGGCGCGCCGCCCATCTGATCCCGGCCCGCGCCGCCAGCTAAGGTCCCGCAGTCCGGCCCGCGCCGGGGACGGAAGTGGCCCAGGTGCATGATGGGCAAATGCCACTCTTCAGCTTTGAGGGCCGCGAGCCCCAGGTCAGCCCGGAGGCATGGATCGCGCCCACGGCCACCCTGGTCGGCGACGTGCGGGTGGAGGCGCAGGCCTCAATCTGGTACGGCGCCGTGCTGCGGGCCGATTTCGGGCCGATTATCATCCGCCGGGGCGCGAACATCCAGGACGGGTCGGTGCTGCACGGCGGCGACGACCCGATCACCGAGGTCGGCGAGGGCGCGACCGTCGGTCACCTGTGCGTGGTACACGGCTGCGTCGTCCACGCCGAGGCGCTGATCGGCAACGGCGCCACGGTCCTCGACCGCGCGGTCGTGGGCCGCCGTGCCCTGGTCGCGGCGGGCTGCACCGTGCCGCCGGGAATGGTCATCGCGGACGGCATGCTCGTCGTAGGCGTCCCGGCGCGCGTCCTCGGGGAGGTGAGCGGACAAGCCAAGGTATGGGTGGACACCAACCCCGCCATCTACCGCGACCTAGCCCGCCGCCACGCCGCCAGCGTCCGCCCCGTCGGCTGACCGGCACCTGCCGGGTCTCCCTTGACTCAGCTCCGCCGGGCTGCTCCACGAGCAGCCTGGGGATTGAATCACGCAGTACTGCCGCAGCGTCCAGTATGACCGGCCAGGATCGGGCCCCGCCCCGGGCACTACCTGTATCTCGCGGCAGAATCCGGCCGCCCATTTTTCCTGCCCGGTTCCGGCCTGTCCGGCCCGGTGCCCACGGGAATGTCACCACCCGCTGATACCATCGAACAAGAAGATGAAAAAGATCATTTAAGCCGAACGAACGCGGCTCCCGGCACCCGGGCAGGAGGTGAGCATCCAGTGGACACCGCCCCGGCCTTCACCGGCGAGACCGACGCGCTCGACATGCTCGACTCGGCCCTGGCCTACCTGGCCGCCGCCGACCCCACCCAGCTGCCCACCGCCCTCCAGGCCCGCTGCCTGACCGCCCTGGAACGCGCCGACGCCCGGATCACCGCCGCCCGGGCCCGGAACCTGGCCGCGTTCATCGCGAGCCAGGGCTACTGCGAAGACGGCGACTACAGCACCCGGTCCTGGCTGATTCACAAGACCCGGGTGACCAAGGCGACTGCGGTCGAGCACGCCGGCTGGTCCCGCCGGACCGAGACCCACCCCCGGATCATCGCCGCGCTGGCTACAGAGGACATCTTCTCCCGGTCCTACGCCCGCACCATCTGCCACTGGACCGACAAACTCCCCGAGGACTGCCGCGACAGCGCCGACGCGATCCTGGTCAGCGCCGCGCTGATGGGGCTGGGACTGCCGGACCTGGCCGCGCTGGCCGCCGAGATCGAGGCCCGGTCCCGGCCCGACGTCCCGAATCAGGACGGCCCCCGGTTCGAGGACCGGGTGGTCAAGCTGGAGACCACGTTCGGCGGCGCCGGGGTGCTGGCCGGCGATTTGACGCCGGAGTGCGCGGCGGTGGTGACCGCGGTGCTGGACGCGCTGTCCGCCCCGCGGGGCGCCGAGGATGACCGCAATCACAGCCAGAGGTACCATGACGCGCTGGAAGAGGCGTGCCGGCGGCTGGTCGCGGCGGGGCTGCTGCCCGAGCGGGCCGGGCAGCCCGTGAAGGTGACGGCCTACATCCACCTGAAGGACCTGATCGACCTCGACGCCGGTTCGGTGCTGCAGAAGAAGTGGACCCAGAACGTCCGGGCCCAGTGGGCCGCGGCCCGCGCGGCCGCCTCTGTAGGCGGGTCGGACGGGTCGGCGTGGCTGGAGGGCAAGGCCGCGGAAGGGTTCGCGTGCGGCGCGTCGATGACCCCGGTTGTGTTCGGCACGGTCAACCCCGGCGTGCTCGAGGAACTGATCCGGTTCTGCGTGGAGCTGGCCGGCCACGGCCCTGGCCGCTGCACCCCGGCCCCCGGCCCCCGCCCGTGCAGCGACGAGCCTGCCCCCGCCGGCCCGGACCACACTGCCCCGGACCACAGCGACCCGGCCGCCCCGGGCGACGCCGGCCCGGACCCGGCCGGCCCGAGTGAACCCATGCCGGCCTCCCAGCCGCTGCCGCCGGGCCTGAGCCGGGAGTCACTCGAGCAAGGCATCATCGGCAAAGCCATCGAGTTGCTGTCGGGCCCCGGCGGGCTGGCGAGCTTCCTGCGTCGCCAGGAGCTCGGGGTCCGGCTCGGCGGCCCGAGCCAGCCGCTGGACATCGGCTTCAGCGACGATGTCCCGGCCGGGATCCGCAACGCGGTCAAGGCCCGGGACCGCTTTTGCCAGTGGGCCGGGGGCTGCGATCAGCCCGCCTCAGCCTGCGAGGTACACCACCTCAAGCACAAGAGCAACGGCGGCGAAACTAGTCTCGATAATTGCATCCTGATCTGCTTCTTCCACCATCAGATAATGATTCACCGGAAGGGCTGGACCCTGGTCCGCAACCCCGACGGCACCACCACCGCGTGGAACCGCGACCGGAGCAAAATCCTGCGCAGCCACAGCCCGCCCGCCCGCGCCGGGTAACAGCCCGGCCCGCTAGTTGTACGGCGAAGGTGGTGAAGTAGTCGCCATTGCCGAAGCCGCCAGCAGGCCCGGATGAACCGGTCGTCAGAGACACGCTAGACGGCGGGGCGGGACTCGGCGATGTGCGCCCTGATGACGGATCCGAAATCCGGGTCCGGGGTCAGGCCTAGCCGGGTGGCCCGGTCGGCGCGGACCCGGGCCGGCCAGCTCGCCACGATCTGCGCCACCGCAGGGTCGGGGACCCAGTCGATCAGCGCGCTGACCTGCGGCCCGGCTACCTCGGCCAGGGCCGCGGCCATGTCCGCGACAGTCACGCTGAGCGCGGGCATGGTGACCGCCGTGCGGCCGCCCCAGGCCGGGCCGGAGGCGGTGGCGGCGCACAGCAGCGCGGCGATGGCCTTGGCCGGCGAGGCGAGCGCGACCTCGGTACCCGGGTCGACCGGGCAGGTGGCCCGCTGGCCCGCGAGCGGTTCCCTGATGATGCCCGAGAAGAAGCCCGACGCCGCGGCGTTGGGCCGTCCGGGGCGCACGCTGACGGTCATCAGCCGGACGGCCCGGCCGTTCAGGAATCCCTTGCGGGTGTAGTCGGCCAGCAGCTGCTCACCGATGAACTTCTGGATGCCGTAGCTCGTCTGCGGGTTGGGCAGGGTGTGATCGTCGATGACCGGGGGCAGCGGGTGCTCGCCGGACGCCCCGAAGACGGCCAGCGAGCTGGAGAACACCACCACTGGAGCGGTGCCGAGCGCCCGGCAGGAGGCGAACAGCGACTCTGTGGCGCGCAGGTTGGCCCGCATGCCCAGGTCGAAGTCCGCCTCGCATTCCCCGCTGACCGCCGCAGCCAGATGAAAGATCATCTCGGCCCCGGCCAGCGGACCGTCCGGACCGGCCGGACCTGCGGGGTCCAGCAGCTCATCCAGGTCGCCCTGGAACGCGGTCACCCGTGCGTCGGCGGCCAGATCAGGCGGCACCGGCACCTGGTCTATGAGGGTGATCCCGGACAGCGGACGCGGGCCTGCGCCCGCCACGTCCAGCGAACCCGCCGCCAGCAGTTCCCGGGCCAGCCGCGAGCCCAGGAAACCGGCACCCCCGGTTATCACTACATTGACCACAGCGCCTCCGTCTCGGACACCGCGATCCTAGAGCCAGCGACGGTCCTGGAGCCAGCGACGATCCCAGGGCCAGCGACCTCAGACCGCCACGAGCAGCAGCCTGCTGGCCATCGCCGTCGAGGCGGCCAGGCTGTCCAGCAGCAGCCCGCGGGCCACCGGATCATGGCGGACCGCCCACAGCAGGAGGCAGTTTTTCCAGGCCACATCCCGGGCGCTGTTGATCGACCAGTTACCGACCAAAGTGGCGACGGCACTCAGATGGTGATCGACGGCGAGTTCGGGCGCTGATTCGAAAGACTGCCGTACGGACTGCTCCGCCGCGTCTAGCAGCCCGTCCACCTTCTGATAGTCGGCGAAATGCGAGCTGGTCTCCGGTGCGGTGGCCAGCGTCGTGCACGCGTTGACCATGGCTACCGGCAGGTCGTGATTGATGTGGGCGTTCATGCCCGCCAGCGCGAACTGGACCGGCTCGATCCCCGGCGTGGCCCGCTGCTCCACCAGCGGCCGCCAGGCCAGCGGGACCGCCGCCGGATTACTCGCCGCGTCGGCCGCGCCGAAGTACAGGTTGGCGAAGGCCACGTCCAGCTCGGTCATGAACGCCGGGTCGGCGAAAAAGCCCTGCCCGAGCCTGCTATCCACTTGCCTGGTGACGTCCAGGTACATGCGGTTGAAACAGGCGAGCCCATCCGCGGCAGGCAGCGCCGCCGCCATGGCCTCCATCTGCGTAATCGCCGCGGCGATCGAGGTCACCGACGTGTCCAGGGCTGGCAAAGCGGCCGACATGCCAGCCACTATACGATTCAACCAGCGAACAGCCACCGAAGGCGAGCTCATCGCCACTGCGAGCCGGGCCGAGGGGCCGAGGGGCCGAGGGGATTTCTGCCATGGACAAGGATCTAGCCGACCAGGTCGTCGATATCGCCCAGCGTGTCGTCGTCAGCGGGGCGATCTCGGCGAACGGGCACGGCAACGTGAGCGTACGCGTGCCAGGGGCGGAGGAGATGTACTTCACCGCGGGTCCGTCGCTGCGGAATCACCCCGCCTCCGCCGTCGTACGCGTCGCCCTGGACGGAACCCTGCTAGAGGGCGAGCTGCCGCCCATCCAGGGCGCCGTGGTGGCCATGCACACGGCCATGTACGCCGATCATGCCGAGGTCGGCTGCGTCCTGCATACGCACTCGCCCTACGCCACCGCCTACGCGGTGGCCGGCCGTCCGATCGGGTGCTGGGTGGAGGCCCTGGCGATGTTCGGCCTGGCCGCCGGGGTGCCGGTGTCCGAGTACGGCCCGCGCGGCTCCCAGCAGGCGGTAGCCGGCATCCGGGCCGCGATCACCCCGGGGGTGCCCGCGGTGCTGCTGGCCAACCACGGCGTGCTGGTCTTTCACCGCACTCCCGAGTTGGCCATCCTGGTCGGCGGTGTCGTCGAGGAGGCCGCGCAGGCCGGCATCAACGCGGCCGCGCTTGGCGGCCCGGTCGAGATCCCGGCCGAGCTTCGCGCCGCGGCCCTGCAGCGCGCCATGACCTTCGACCGCCAGGGCACCATACGCGCCTAGCCTTCGCCCAGCTCGACCACCCCGTGCCCCGGCGGCGCTTCGTTGGCGACCGCCCCGCCTGCCAGGATGATGGCGTGGACGTATTGAGCAGCCGCATTTTGCTGCGACCCGCCGACCTGGACCGAAGCCAGCACTTCTACCGTGACGTGCTGGGCCTGGCGACCTACCGGGAGTTCGGATCTCCGGCTGAGCGCGGGATGGTGTTCTTTCTCGGCTCGGGATTTCTGGAAGTGTCCGGTCACGCCACCGGCTCTGGAGGAGCTCCGGTGGTGATGATCTGGCTCCAGGTGCGGGACGTGCACGCCGAGCACGAGCGGCTAACAGCGGCTGGCGCTCGCGTTCTGCGCGCACCCCAGACCGAGTCCTGGGGCCTGACCGAGATGTGGATCGAGGACCCGGACGGCGTACGGATCGTCCTGGTCGAGGTCCCCGCCGATCATCCGCTCCGGCGCGACTCCCGATCCTTCGCGCCGCCAGCCTGAGGAGCCCGTCGCGCACCGTCCGGCAGCTTGAGCCCGGCCTCCGCGGCAGCGGCGGTTTCGGTGTCGATGACCGGGTGGGAGTAGATGTCGAGCAGCCCGAGGGTGAGCAGCCGGTCCCCTTCGGGTCCGAACATGTCGGTGCCCATCGCCCGGGACACCTGCTCGTGCAGCAGCGGGATACCGGCCGCCATCGCCGTGACCAGTGCGGCTCTGATCCTGCGGTCGACGGGGGGCGGATCGGGGCGCCCCTGATCGGCCCGGGCGAGCCAGAGCTCCGTCGCGGTCACCATCTCGTCGAAGATCGGCCCGGCCGTGGCGGAGCCGTCGGCCAGGGCCCGCGCGACATACCGCCGGAACCGCTTCGCGGCACGCTGAGCGCCCGCCGTATCGCCCGGGTCGTCGAGCAGCCGCGCGTTGACACGGCGCAGCTGCCCGGCCACGTATTCGTCGCAGCCGCGGCGTAGGTCCTCCTTGGACCCGAAGTGGTGGCGCAGCAGCCCGGGTGACACCCCGGCGGTCCGGGCGATACCCCGGATGGTGGCACGCTCGTAACCCTCTTCACCGAAGTGCTTCAGCGCCGCTTCGCGGATCCGGGCCCGGGCCGTGAGATCGGAGAACGCGACCTCCTCAAGCGGGCGAAGCGGGCGAAGCGGCCGTGCGCCCGGCTCCGGCTGGCCGGTGGTCATTTTCCCTGCAAATCCCGTCGCTTGAACGCGATGCCGCCGATCAGGGCGCCCGCCACGCCGATGGCGGCCATGACGCCGTTGGCCTCCCAGCGCGGCGGCACGGCGGGGGCGGACGCCATCTGATGGAAGACCGAGGTGTCGAGAACCCAGTGGCTGGCGCCGACCCCGCCGATGACGACCACGAGCAGCGACCAGGCCAGCAGGGCGTACAGGACGATCGACGTGCCCCGCGGCCACACCCCGAGGGCCAGCACCCCGGCGCCCGCGATGGTGGTGGCGGGCGGGACCAGGTTCACCCCCGCCTCCGCCAGCGCGGGCAAGCTCACCCCGGCGTGCTGGCTGGCCGCGCCGGCCCAGGCGAAGACACCGGCCAGCACGCCGCTGGCCAGCAGGACGACGACCGTCACCAGCAGCCTTCCGCCGAGCCACCGCGACCGGGACACCGGACGGGTCAGCAACTGGTCGAGCCGTCCGGCTGACTCTTCCGACCGGGCCGCGGTGATCTGCCCGGCGGCGGTGAAGGCGACCAGGACCGCCAGGATGATGAAGCACACGCCGAGCACCGCGTCCGTGCCGTTCCCCCGCGAACCGAGCCTGGAGAGGACCTGCACCGATGATCCGGAAATCGTGCCGCCGGCCGACCGGGCGATGAGCCCGAACAGCAGTCCCGAGACGGCGATCGCCACCCACCAGCTGGTGACCGCGGGCCGGACCAGCTGGACCGCCAAACCAATCGGCCCGCCGAGCAGCCGCAGGTGCGGCCGGCGGCTCGCCCGGTCCGGCACGATGCCCGCCCCGACGTCGCGGGTGCCGGCCAGGTGCACGGCGGCGGCGAGCAGGACCGCGGTCAAGGCGGCGATCGGCAGCAGGGCCAGCGGCGCGGGCGCGGTCAGCGGCCGCAGCTCCTCCACCCAGCCGAGCGGCGACGCCCAGATCAGCCCGTGCAGGCCCAGTCCCGCGTCGGCGACCAGCCGCACGGCGTAGCTCACCCCGAGGACCCAGGCGGCGTAGGCGGCCGCCTGACGGCGGGTGGCGGCCAGCTGGCTGGTTAGCGCGCCGACCGCCAGGAACATGACCGCGGTCGACGCCATGGCCAGGGCGAAGTAAAGCGCCGGCCCGGCTGCGATGTGGACGCTGGCGTCCAGGCCGCTCGCGACGGTGATGAGGCCGGTGAGGGCCCACAACGCGACCACGCCGGCGCCCAGTCCACCGAGTGCCTGGACGCCGGCGCGTCGCCTGGTCGTCTGGCCGGCCAGCAGCAACTCCCAGCGTCCGCTGTCTTCCTCCCCGCGCAGCAGCCTGGTGCTGGTCAGCAGTCCCCACACGGCCCCGAGGAGGATCAGCGTCATGGAGATCTTGAAGACGGTGAAGCCGGCCACCGTCTGGAGCTGCGGCGCCGGCCCGAACAGGGCGCTCGTCGCCTGGTTCGACCCGTAGGCCGCCGCCAGCGCGTCTCGCTGCGCCGCCGTCTTGTAGAACCTGGTGTAGCTGATCGCCGACGACGCGATGGCCGCGCCGAATATGTAACCAAAGATGACCCCGGAACGGACCGCCCTGCGAGCGGTCAGCCAGGTGATCACGCTCCGCCGCCGTACTGGGCGAGGAACAGCTCCTCGAGCGACGGCTCGCGGCTCAGCAGCTCCGTCACGTCCGCGGCCGCCAGCGCCTTCAGCAGCGGCGCGACCGGCCCGCGGACCTGACAGCGGACCACCCGCCCGTCCACCTGCACCGAACTCACCCCGGGCACGCCGGACAGATCGGGGATCGCACCCGTAAACGTCGCCTCCACCGTGAGCGCGGACAGGTGCCGCATCTCGGCCAGCGTGCCCAGCTCCACCAGCTTGCCCTGGCGCAGGATGCCCACCCGGTCGCAGAGCGCCTCCACCTCGCTCAGGATGTGCGAGGAGAGGAAGACGGTCTGGCCGCGGTCGCGCGCCTCGCGCACGCTGCCGCGGAACGCCTGTTCCATCAGCGGATCGAGACCGCTCGTCGGCTCGTCAAGGACGAGCAGGTCGGCGCGGGTCATCAAGGCGGCAATGAGGATCACCTTCTGCCGGTTCCCCTTGGAGTAGGCGCGGACCTTCTTGCCCGGATCGAGCTCGAACCGGGCCACCAGCTCGTCCCGGTACGCCTCGTCGACCCGGACCCCAGAGCCCCGACGGCCCCAGGCGCGTCCGAGCAGCCGAAGGGTCTCGGCGCCGGTCAGGGACGGCCACAGGTTCGCCTCCCCGGGCACGTAAGCCAGGCGGCGGTGCGCCTGGACGGGCTGGCGCTGGCAGTCCAGGCCGAAGATCTCGCCGCGCCCCCCGGTCGGGCTGATCAGCCCGAGCAGCAGCCGGATCGTCGTGGTCTTACCCGCCCCGTTGGGGCCGAGGTAGCCGACCACCTCACCCGGCGCCACCTCAAGGTCCAGATGGTCCAGCGCGGCGACGTCGCCGTACCGCTTCGTCAGCCCCTCCGTGCGGATAGCCCAAGCTGCCACCGCGGCCGCCTCCTGCCCCGCTCGGCTATACAAAAATATAGAAAACTATCCATCTGTATAGTACGCTCCCGGACACCAGGGGAGCGGGCCGTAAGGATTACAAACATTGGGCCGAACGAGGCGTGGTCCCACCCCCCAGTCACGTTTTTCCTGCCGACGACGGGTAAGACTGGCCGCATGGAATATCGCGCACTAGGTCAGTCAGGTCTGCAGGTGTCCGTGCTCACGATGGGCACGATGACGTTCGGCGGCAGCGGACCGTTTAAGAACGTCGGGTCGACCGACGTGCAGGAGGCTCGCCGCCAGGTGGACATGTGCCTGGACGCCGGGGTCAATCTCATCGACACCGCCGACGTCTACTCCGGCGGCCAGGCCGAGGAGATCGTAGGGGAGGTCCTGAGCGGCCGCCGGGACAAGCTCCTGCTCGCCACCAAGGTCCGGATGTCCATGGGTTCCGGCCCGAACGACGCCGGCCTGTCCCGCCACCACATCATCTCCGGCTGTGAGGCCAGCCTGCGCCGTCTGGGTACCGATCACATCGACCTGTACCAGGTGCACGAGTGGGACGGCCAGACCCCGCTCGAGGAGACCCTGAGCGCACTGGATCTCCTCGTCCAATCGGGCAAGGTCCGCTACATCGGCGCCTCGAACTACGCCTCCTGGCAGCTCATGAAGGCGCTGGGCACCTCGGCGCGGCTGGGCCTGCCGCAGTTCGTCAGCCAGCAGATCTACTATTCCCTGCAGGCCCGGGAGGCGGAGTACGAGCTGATCCCGCTCGCCGTCGACCAGGGCCTGGGCGTGCTGGTCTGGAGCCCCCTGGCCGGCGGGCTGGTGTCCGGCAAGTACCGCAGGAACCACGAGGCTCCGGTCGGCTCCCGCCAGCTCACCGACTGGAACGAGCCCCCGGTCTACGACCAGGAAGGCCTGTACAACACCATCGAAGTCCTCATCAAGATCGCCGAACAGCACGGCGTGTCAGCCGCCCAGGTAGCCCTGGCCTACCTCCTCGGTCGGCCCGCCGTGACCTCCCTGGTCATCGGCGCCCGCACCGGCGACCAGCTGGCCGACAACCTGGCCGCCGCGTCCCTGACGCTGAGCGCCGACGAACGAGCCCAGCTCGACCAGATCAGCGCCCCGCCGCTGATCTACCCGTACTGGCACCAGGCCAAGACCGCCCGCGACCGCCTTTCCCCCGCCGACCTGACTCTTCTGGCTCCCTACCTGGACTGATCCCTGCCTGCCGCGACCAGTAGGCTGTGGCGTCAAACCCGGTGCGGCTACCCGAATGTCGCCAGGTGCTCGTCGCGAGAGAGCATGCGCTCAAGCAGTGCCGTCAGGCGGTGTGCGTCGGCTCGGGTGAGCGTGCTGGTCATGGGGGACAGGGCGCGCGCGATCTGGGTGGCGCCGCGTTCGGCGAGTTCCATCCCGTCGGCGCTCAGCATCACGTCTACGGCGCGCCCGTCGACCGGGTTGGGTGTCCGCGCTAGGAGCCCTCGTTTCTCGGCCCGGTCGACGAGGCCGGTGATCGTTGATTTGTCCAGTCCGAGGTAGTCGGCCAGCTCGCTCATCTTGACGCGCCGGTTTCGAAGGATGGCGAGCATCCGGATCTGGGTCAGGGACAGGTCGTGCTCGGCGGCGATTCTGTTCAGCACGGCTATGGTGGCAAATGACGCCGTGACCAGGGCGTCGATCAGATGCCGCTGATCGGGAGCGGTCGGTTGAGCGGCCGAGTCAGAGGTTGCCATGCAGGAAACCTACTTGATTTGGTTGGTAGTAGCAACTAATATAGTTTGTATTACCAATCATATTAGCTCTGGAGGTCACCCATGCATGCCGCTGTTGTCACCACGTTCGGCGCCGCTCCGCGCTACCAGGAGTTCCCGACCCCCGTTCCGGCCGACGGCGAGATGCTCGTCGATGTCCTAGCCTCCGGGCTGCACCCGCGGGTCCGATCCCAAGCCGACGGGTCGCACTACACGAGCACCGATGAGCTGCCGCTCGTGCCAGGCATCGACGGTGTCGGGCGCGGGCCGGACGGGCTGCTGCGGTACTTCGTGCTGCCGGATACCACGATGGGCGCCATGGCCGAGCAGACGGTCATCGACATCCGGCGCAGCCTGGTGCTGCCCGGCACCGTCGATCCCGTCGCGGTGGCCGCGACGATGAACCCGGCGATGTCGTCCTGGGTCGCGCTGCGCCGGCGGGTGCCGTTCCAGCCCGGACAGGACGTGCTCATCCTGGGCGCGACGGGAAACGCGGGTCAGCTGGCCGTCCAGATCGCCAAGCTGGCCGGCGCGAACAACGTGATCGCGGCCGGCCGCCACCCGGACCGGCTGGCCGCCCTGCCCGCCCTCGGCGCCACCGCCACGGTGCTGCTCGGCGACACCGCCACCGACCCCGCCGACCCGGCCGACCGTCTCGGGCCGACCGCCGCCGATGTCGACGTGGTGCTCGACTACTTGTGGGGCGAGCCCGCCGCAGCCGCGCTGACCGCGGTCCTCACCAACCGCGCCGACCGGAGCAAACCGCTGACCTGGATCCAGATCGGCTCGGTGGCCGGCCGGACCGCACCGATCCCGTCCGCCGCCCTCAGGTCGGCCCGCTTCGCGATCGTCGGCAGCGGCCAGGGCTCGGTCGGCGCCCGGGAGTACCTCGCTGAGCTTCCCGCGCTGATCGAGGAGATCGCGGCGGGCGCGCTCAAGGTCGACGCCCGGGCGATGCCGCTCGCCGACGTCGAGCAAGCCTGGGCCGCCGACGCCAGGCAGCGCATCGTCCTTATCCCGCAGCCGTGACTGACGGGACGCCAGCGCCGATCCTCACCGCTGCTCGCGGTACACCTGGAACGGCGCGAAGCTCTGCGCGACCGGCATCATCTCGATCGTGTTGATGTTGACGTGCGGGGGCTGCGACACGACCCAGTACACCGCTTCGGCGATGTCGGCGGGCACCAGCGGCTGCATGCCCGCGTAGACCGCGTCCGCCTGGCCCTGGTCGCCGCCGAACCGCACCGTGGAGAACTCGGTATCCCCGCTCATACCCGGTTCGACCGACGTGGCCCGGACACCGGTGCCATGCAGGTCAGAGCGCAGGTTGAGGCTGAACTGGTGGACAAAGGCCTTGGTCGCGCCGTAGACGTTGCCGCCGGGATAGGGATAGGTGCCCGCCACAGATCCGAGGTTGACCACGTGGCCGCGGCCGCGTTCGACCATGCCCGGCAGGATCGCCCGCGTGCAGTACACCAGGCCCTTGCAGTTGGTGTCGATCATCTCCTCCCAGTCGTCAAGATCAGCCTCCTGGGCCGGCTTCAGCCCCAACGCCAGCCCCGCGTTATTGACCAGCACGTCGATCTCGGCGAACCCGGCCGGCAGGCCCGCGACCACCTCCTGAACCGCTGCCAGGTCCCGTACATCGAGCCTGACCGGGAGCACGGTGTCGCCGAGTTCGGCGGCCAGCCCCGCCAGGCGGTCCTGCCGCCGCGCCAGGGCGACGACGCGGATCCCTTCCGCCGCAAACCGCCGCACGATGGCGGCTCCGAACCCGTTGCTCGCTCCGGTCACGAACGCGGTCATCGGTTTTGTGCTCACCAATATCGCCTCCCTCTAGCTGCACCCCGATGCTATAGACCCGGCGGCCTGCGCACCCGGCGGGCTGGCCCGCGAGGGTAAGCGGGGAAGCGCGCTACCATCTGTTGCGCGCCAGCACCAGCACGACCCAAGGGGCGGGCGATCGCCAAGCAGTCAGCTCGCCGCGGTCAGCAGGTCGCGGTGATGCCGCTGGCACCAGAGCCGCGCCCGGGCGGCTGATCCCGCCACCGCACGCCAGTGATCGGCGAAACCCTGGTGGCCGGCGGCCGCGGCCTCGGTGACAATCGCATACATCCAGTCGTGATTGGCCAGTACAGCCTCGGCCACCTGACGGCGGCCGGCCCGGGGCAGCCCGCTGGCACGCAGGAAGATCCGGAACCTGTCGACCGCACGGCCCTGGCGGCTGTCGGCGATGTCCCGGTCGTCCCACAGCGGCGCCCAGTAGCGTGCGGCCGCGGCGAAGTCCCAGGCGGCACTGCCAGGGCCGGCCCAGTCGAAGTCAATCAAGCCGATGGCCCGGCCGTCCCGGAACACCAGGTTGGCCGGGTGCACGTCGTTGTGGCTGACGAGGCCGGTCCGGAACCGAGCCGGGATCGGCCGTGGCCACCGGTAGCCGGCTGGGTCGAAGGACGCCGCGGCCAGGTGGTAGCGCCTCAGCAGATCCGCCACGCTCACCAGCGCGGCGTCGGTGAGCGTGTCCTCAGTCAGGGGCGGGACCGCGGCCTGCCCGTCGATATAGGTCAGCGTCTCGTTGATAGGCCCGGCCGCTAGGACGCGGGGGGCGCCGTCGAAGCCGGCTGCCGACAGGTGGGCGAGCAGGGCATGGGTGGCCCGCCAGCAGGGCGCAATGGGCCTTACTACGGTGTCGCCGACGCGGACGACCAGGCCGCGGTTGGCGCAGCCGCCGCCTAGCGGCCCGTCTGCCCGCCGCCCGCCGGCCAAAAACATCTGCGGGCTAGGGGCCACCGTCGCGCTGGCCGGCCAGGCTGAGCAGGGTTCGGGCGAGTCTTGCGTGCGTGACCAGGCCATGGACTAGGCCTCCTCGGATTGCGGCGCGTACCGCAGGGCTCTTGGCAACGCCGTAGGCGACGGCGAGGACGAACGGGATCCGCTCGAGCGCGGAGCCGGGCGTCACGATCATGCGGTGGTCAAGAGGCGTCGCGACTGACCTGCCGTCCTGGCCGACGAACACCCCTGCCACCTCGGCGCATACCCCCAGCGAGGCCAGGGCATCGCGCTCGGCGACAGAGACGGCGTCATAGACCGTCGACAGCCCAGGTGCCCAGGCGCCGATAGCGACCACGGCTATGGTCACCGAGGGGACGAGGGCGAAGGCCCCTGCGATGTCGCCCTGGCGGCGCATCGCCGCGGCCGTTTGCGCGTCGTCCAGGATCATCGGAGCATAAAAGACGTGCGCCGGACCGCCGCCGAGGCGGGCTACGCTGCGGACCAGGTCGAGCAGGTCCCGGCCGTCAGGTGGCGGCACGGCCCCGGTCAGCTGGACGATGGGGCACGGCGGGATCTGGGTCAGCGAGGCCTCTAGCCCTCTCAGCGTGCGTGACCAGGACATACCCAGCACGTCACCGGGCATGATGAGATCCATCAGCGCCTGCCCCAGGGCCTCGCCCAGACGGTATCGCAGCGCCTGCTCGTCTTCGTCGGGAAAGTTGAACACAAAGGCGTGCTTGAGCCCGAAGGCCGAGCACAGCTCCGCTGACAGGCCTGCGTCCAGGCTTCCGCCGGGCAAGCCGATCTCGATGCGGACCATCCCCGCATCACGGGCGGAATCGAGCAGCCGGGCCACCCTGAACCGGCTGATACCCAGCCGGTCGGCGATGTCGACCTTGGAGACGCCCTCGAGATAGAACTGGCGCGCCACCCGGGCGGCCAGGACAACTTCGGACGGCCGATCTGCCGACAAGCCGGCCATTTAGCCTCCAGTCCAGCGGATTGGATCGCTCATTTGAGCGTTCAGGTCTCATATTTGCAGCTTTTCTTGACTTTGCCTAGGGACAAGATCACTGTGAACTCATGGTTCATTTGAGCGGATACCGCTCAAATGAGCACATCAGAATCGGGAGCCGTGACAGCGTAAGGGGCTCTTCATGAGGACCGGAACGCGGGCATTCGCATGGCCGGGGCCATCGCCGCTGCTGCACGGAGGTCGAGGCCCGCAACTGAGGCACCGGGGCTCGCGGAGCAGTGCACGCGGCGGTAACGGTCAACGGCGTGAAGGCCACGACCTGCACGATCGAGCCGCCGCAGTGCTCTCGACTGGCCGGTCATCCACGGATCCTGATCAGTCCCGCCCCGTCACAACAACATTCTCATCGTTGCGGAGGTTCATTATGAGCTATTCCCGTTTCAGGCTCCGTACGCTCGGGGTGGTGGGCTGCGTCGCCGCGGTGGCGGCGCTGGCCGCCTGTTCGAGCAGCGGCACAAGCGCGAGTAGCAGCAGTACCAGCAGCAATTCGGGCACGATCACGGTGGCGGTGGTGTCGAACCCGCTGATCACCGGTCAGATGA
>Ga0302324_100007921_pt1 | contig 22499 bp, 8 predicted proteins | sample Palsa_T0_1_FD_201949 | JGI IMG/M metagenome (GOLD analysis project Ga0302324, IMG submission 201949) | Peat permafrost microbial communities from Stordalen Mire near Abisko, Sweden - Palsa_T0_1 | ecosystem: Environmental > Terrestrial > Soil > Palsa > Peat permafrost | place: Sweden: Abisko...
AACTACAGCCGGCAGGGAAAAACGCGCGAGGCGGTTGCGGCGGCGGAGAAGGCTGTAGCCATGCGGCCGGGCGACTCTTTGACACTTTACAACGCTGCTTGCACGTATTGCGTCTTGAAGATGAAACCCGAAGCTCTCGCGATGTTCCGCCGTGCCATCGAAGCGGGATACCGCAATCCTGAGTACGCTGCTCGCGATGAAGATCTTTCGTGCATTCACGACGATCCCGAATTTCAACGCCTCATTAAAGCTGGTCCGCAGAAATCCTGACTTCGCGCCAACATTTTCGCTGTCGCGCGGGTGTCGACGTCGGAGGGACTTTCACCGACGTCATCGTCGTCAACGACGAGACCGGTGCATTTGCGATTGGCAAGACACTCACGACTCCGAGCAATCCTTCCGAGGCGATCGAAACTGCGCTCCTAGAGACTTTGCAAAAGGTGGACGCTTCAATCGAAAGACTTCAGGTTCTCGTCCATGGCACGACGTTGGTTACGAACGCGCTCATCGAGCGCAAGGGGGATCGCACAGCGCTACTGGCGACGAAGGGCTTTCGCGACGCGATCGAGATCGGCCGCGAGAGCCGGTATGACCTCTACGATTTGATGATCGATCTGCCGCGGCCGCTGGTCCCGCGTTATTTGCGAATCGATGTGCCGCAGCGGACGTTGGCCGATGGCTCTTCGCTCGAGCCGCTCGACGCCGAATATGTCCAAAAGCTTGCGCGCGAGCTGGTTGCGAACGGGATCGAAGCCGTTGCGATTTGTTTTTTACATAGCTCCGTCGATCCGTCGGATGAACGCGCGGCGCGAGACGCCGTGCGTCGCGTTGCGCCCGAGCTTCGTGTCTCCATTTCTTCTGAAGTTTCTCCCGAAATCCGCGAATTCGAGCGCGGCAGCACGACGATCGCGAATGTCTACGTTCAGGCGCGAGTCGAGCGCTATCTGGGCGACCTGCAAGCGCGGCTGAAGAGACTAAGCTTTTGCGGCACATTTCTTCTGATGCTATCAAACGGCGGCTTGGCAATTCCCGATACCGCTGCAAGATTTCCGATTCGCTTGCTGGAGTCCGGACCGGCCGCTGGCGCGCTTGCCGCTGCAAATTACGGTGCCGCCTGCGGGCGACCCGATCTCGTTTCGTTCGACATGGGAGGAACGACCGCAAAGTTTTGCGTGATAGATGGTGGCGAGCCGCCCATCGCGCACGAATTCGAATTCGATCGTGTCTACCGGTTCAAAAGAGGCTCCGGTTTGCCGGCAAAAATTTCCGCGATTGAGATGGTCGAGATCGGCGCCGGCGGCGGCTCAATCGCGCGCGTGGATTCGCTCGGTTTGCTAAAGGCCGGACCTGATTCCGCTGGAGCAGAACCCGGACCTGCTTGCTATGGCCGCGGCGGCAGCGAGCCGACGGTAACGGACGCGGATCTTGTCCTGGGTTATCTCGACCCAAATTTTTTCCTCGGCGGACGGATGAAACTCGATCTCGAAGCCGCACGGCGGGCGATTCACGATCGCATTGCTCGGAAACTGGACATTTCACTCGAAAAGGCAGCTTGGGGAATCCATCAAGTCGTGAACGAAAATATGGCGAACGCTGCACGCGTTCACATTCTCGAACGCGGCAAGGATCCACGGCGGTATCCGCTCTTTGCATTCGGGGGCGCGGGTCCCGTGCACGGAGTTCGAATCGCGGAGGCATTAGGATCGCCGGAATTCATTGTGCCTCTCGGTGCCGGCGTCATGAGCACGATCGGATTTCTCGTTGCGCCGCTAGCTTTCGATTTCGCGCGTTCATGGCGCACGCCGCTGGCGAGTCTCGATTGGGAACGCGCGAACGCGCTGCTCGCCGAAATGGAGGCCGAGGGCCGCGCGCTGCTCGAAGCCTCGGGCGTGCCATCGCATGACGTGCGCTTCCGTCGCGAAGCGGACATGCGATATGTCGGGCAGGGCTACGAAATTCCTGTGCGCTTACCGGATGAAAAGCTGGGCGAGCATTGCACCTCCGAAATCTTAGCTGCGTTCGAAGAATCCTATCGCCGGCTTTACGGACGCTTGGGGCCGCCTGTTGCGATTGAAATCACGAATTGGCGCGTATCGTGTAGCGGGCCGAAGCCGAAGTTGCGCCTTGATATCGGTCCGCAGGGGAGTGGCGGCGTCCATTCGCAGAAAAATGTGCGGCAAGTTTATTTTCCGGAACTTGGCGGATTCGTCGAGACCTCTGTGTTCGATCGCTACCGACTTGCTCCGGGCGCGATAGTCGAAGGGCCCGCCGTGATCGAAGAGCGCGAATCGACCGCGATCATCGGGCCAAATTCGCGCGGCCGCGTGGATGAACACTGGAACTTGATCGTGGAGTTGTAATGAACGCGAAATTGGATGCCATCACGCTCGAGATCCTCTGGAACCGGATCATCTCGGTTTGCAACGAACAACAAGTCACGCTCATGCGCACGGCATTCAGCACGATCGTGCGCGAATCGCAGGATCTGGCGTGCGGCGCCTTCGACACTCGCGGATTCATGATCGCGCAATCTCTCACCGGCACGCCCGGACACATCAACGCCATGGCGACCGGCGTGAAACATTTTCTCAACGCGTATTCGGCGAGCACGTTGGAGCCGGGCGATGTGCTCATCACCAACGATCCCTGGCAGACGGCGGGGCAGATCAACGACCTTACCGTTCTCACGCCCGCATTTCGCGGCGAACGCGTCATCGGATATTTTGCCAGCACGTGCCATGCCCCGGATTTCGGCGGGCGCATCCTCTCGGCGGAAGCGCACGAAGTTTACGAAGAGGGACTGCGCATACCCATCACCAAGCTTTTTGACCGCGGCGAACCCAACGAGGAGCTATTGAAAATTATTCGCGCGAATGTACGAACCCCAGAGGAAACGGTGGGCGATCTGTACGCGCAAGTGTCTTCCAATGCCGTCGGCGTCCGAAGCCTGCTCAATTTCATGGATGAATTCGGGTTGGACACGATTGACCCGCTCGCGGATCAGATCATTTCGCGTTCGGAGCGAGCATTGCGCGAGGCGATTCGTGCCGTTGCAAATGGCCGGTACGAAAATGAATCCTGGAGCGACGGATTCGAGGAGCCAATTCGCATTAAGGTTGCGGTAACTATCGAAGACGAAGACATTTTCATTGATTTCGCAGGTTCTTCAGCGCAAGGCGCGCGAGGAATAAACGTTGTATTGAATTACACGCATGCCTACGCGTCATTCGCGATCAAGGCAGCAATCAGCCCGCACATACCGCACAACGAAGGCTCGTTCCGGCCCATCCACGTCGCGGCTCCGCGCGGTTCGATTCTCAATTGCACCGAGCCGGCGGCTGTCGCATCGCGTCATCTGATCGGCCATCTCTTGCCAAGCGTCATTTTCGGCGCCCTCGCAAAAGCTATGCCCGGCAAATTGATGGCTGGCGGCGCGGAACCTTTGTGGATAACAATTTGGCGCGGAGGTGCTCCCGCTTCGACAGACCCATTCCTTTTCACATTGTTTCAGCTCGGTGGCGCGGGGGCCCGGGCCACGAAGGACGGATTGAGCGCAACTGGATTCCCGAGCGGCGTCGGCGGCGTTCCTGTCGAGGTGATCGAAACGCTTGCGCCGCTGGTGGTCCATCACCGGGAACTGCGCGAGGATTCCGGCGGAGCCGGCAAATTTCGCGGCGGCCTCGGACAGCGCACGGAGATGAGTCGCCTCGGCGATGCGCCGTGGAGCGTATCCGCGATGATCGATCGCGTTAAATTTGCAGGCGCTGGACTCGAGGGTGGAAATCCAGGCGCGCTCGGGGAATTTATCGTGGACGAAGATGCCCGGCCGCAGCCGAAATCGTTGGTACCGCTTCGACCGGATTCGAGAGTTCAACTCAATCTCCCGGGCGGTGGTGGCTACGGTAATCCGTTCGAGCGGGATCCGGCCAAAGTGCTTGACGACGTCGCGAAAAGTTTTGTTTCGCTAGATTCTGCCGCGCGTGATTACGGCGTCGTTGTCCGGTATCTCGGCACCCCTGGCCAACTCGTGCGCTTGCCGGAGCATTTTGCAATCGATGAATCCGCGACGAAGAAATTGCGTGAGGGGAATAAAAAGTAGGCTTGGGTTGCGTACGTTATGTGATGCGACTGACGAACCAGCAACTTGCCGCGCGCTTCCGCGAGGCTCGTACGTTGCTAGTCTCCGTTGCCTGACAAAGTAACGTATTGAGGGCTGTTTCGAGCGTTATCGGTGATCTTCACGCTGCCGCTCTTTTGTCCGCGGGTCGCCGGCGTGAATGTCACGTTAATTGCGCAATTCGCGCCGGGCGCGAGCATTGTGGCGCTCGTGCATCCGCCGGAAGCGATCGCAAAGTTGCCGGTGACAGACAGGCCGGAAAGCGTCAGCGGCGTCGTTCCTAAATTCGTCAGGGTGACTTTTTTCGCCGCGCTTGTCGTTCCCGTCTTCTGATTTCCGAAACTCAAATAATTCGCCGATAGATACGGTTGCGGATTGATGACCGTTGCGCTCATCGGCACGGTTTGCGGACTGCCCAAGGCGTTGTTGGTGATCAGCAAATTCGCCGCATGAATCTTTGTGACGTTCGAATCGGCGGTGAAGCTCATAACAACGACGCAACTCTTTCCGGCATTAAGCGTTCTGGGGCAGAGCTCGATGCCGAGGAAGCCCGAGGAGTCGTCGCCCGAAATTGGCATCACATCGAAGTTTGTAAACGTGATCATCGTACTGCCGGTATTGGTCAGCGTGGTCTCTTGCAGCGTTGTAGTGCCGGCATAGACCGTCCCGAAGTTGAGCGTCGCCGGCGAAATCTTTAGCGTTGAGCCGCTGCTTCCCGCGTTCACGGTCAGCGTGAAACTTTGCGTTGCGTTCGAGCCAACGCCGTTGCTCGCAGTAAATGTAATCGGGTAGGTCCCCGCAGTGCCCGATGCGGGCGTTCCGCTCAGGACGCCGGTCGAAGTGTTGAAAGTCACACCGCTGGGCAACGTTCCCGACTCGGTGATTCCCGACTTCGGGAATCCCGATGCTATTACGGTGAACGATCCTGCAGTGCCGACAGTAAAAGTTGTGCTCGCGCCACTGGTGATTGCCGGCGCCTGATCCACAGTCAGTGTGAAATTCTGCGTGATTGTCGCGGCGCTATTTTTTGCCGTGAACGTGATGGCGTAAGTTCCGCCCGTGCCAGCGGCGGGTGTTCCGCTGAGGACATACGTAGAAGAGTTGAACGTCACGCCACTCGGCAATGTTCCTGATTCGCTGATTGTTGGAGTCGGAGATCCAGTCGCCGTGACGGCAAATGTTCCAGACGAGCCAACTGTAAACGTTGTGCTTGTAGCGCTTGTGAACATCGGAGACTGGCTAGCGGCTACCACAGTAAGTGTAAAACTTTGGACCGCGTTTGCGCCCACTCCGTTGTTTGCCGTAAACGTAATCGGATACGTTCCCGACGTGCCTGATGCCGGAATGCCGCTGAGGACACCGGCGCTGAAGGTCACACCGCTCGGCAGCATTCCTGATTCGCTGATCGCCGGCGCCGGGAATCCCGTCGCCGTCACGTTGAATGTTCCGGATGAGCCGATCGTGAACGTCGTGCTCGTCGCACTCGTGATCGCAGGAGCTTGATCCACGGTTAGCGTGAATGCCTGTGTGGTATTTGAGCCGACACCGTTATTCGCGGTGAACGAAATGCTATACGTTTCGCCTGTGCCAGCGGCCGGAATACCGCTGAGCACACCGGCGCTGAAAGTCACGCCGCTTGGCAATGTTCCTGATTCGCTGATAGTTGGCACCGGGAATCCAGTCGCCATCACTGTGAATGATCCCGCCGTGCCGATTGTGAATGTCGTGCTAGCACCGCTCGTAATCGCGGGCGCCTGATCCACTGTCAGCGTGAAGTTCTGCGTTGTTGATCCCGCGCTGCTCGTCGCCGTGAATGTAATCGCGTAAGTTTCGCCTGTGCCTGCGGCAGGCGTTCCGCTCAATGTGTCAGTTGAGGTGTTAAACGTCACGCCGCTCGGCAACGTTCCTGATTCTGTGATTGCTGGCGCGGGAGAACCGGTCGCCGTCACAGCGAATGTCCCGGCCGAGCCGACTGTGAACGTCGTACTCGCGAGACTCGTAATCATCGGTCCCTGATTCACCGTCAGAGTGAAGTTCGCCGTTGTTGTGCCGATGCTATTCGTCGCCGTGAAGGAGATTGGGAAATTACCGGTCGTGCCGGCAGCCGGCGTTCCGCCGAGAATTCCAGTCACGTTGTTTAGCGTTATGCCGCTCGGCAGCGCACCACTTTCGGTCAGCAACGGTGCCGGATAACCGGCGGGTATCACTTGGAATGTTCCGCCCGTGCCGGTGGAGAAGTTGATCGTGCTTGCAGTGTTGACGCATCCCGAGAGGCAAGTGCCGCTAATGGCCGGCGTGGTCGCGGTCGGAGGCGGCTCGACGGGTTGCGTTCCCGCAACAGTTGGCGGGAATGCAACGACAACGTCATTGAACGCCTTCGTCGATCCGCCGATTCCGGCGTCCACCGGCTTCGTCGGATCGTAGAACGTCGTGATGTTGAATTCGAACTGGCACGCGTAGTTCTGATTCCTGCCATTGAGCGTCATTGGCTGACTGCAACTCGTGCCGATTGATCCTATCGAAGCCGGCCCGTCAGGGTCATCGTAGAGCTGAGGCGTGCTGCCGGACCAATAAGGGCCCGGCGGTGTAACAGTGTCGTTGTTCCAGGTAATTTCCCAGTAGACGCCGCCGCTATAATCGGCCGCCGGTGGTTCGTTTCCCTGCGTGCCGTAGTACACGAGATAGTGAACGCAATTTCCGTTTGCGTAGGGATAACACAACGGAACGATAGTGTCGCCGTTCGAATCGGTGCCGTCACCGAAGAAGGTGACGAAGCGGCAATCGAAATCGTTCAGGACGGTATTTCCTTTCTCACAGAGCCCGTCCGCCATTGTTGGCGGTACTTCCGTCGCAAGAACTGTGACGGTGAAGCTCGTGCTCACATTCGGGATCGTGAATTGCAGCGCGTGCGCGTTCGGATCGGCGCACGGATTCGCGGGAGTTGGATTGGCGTTGGATGGGCAATCGAACGTGGCCATCTGAGAAGAATTCGCGCCCGCGGGGAACGTCAAGTTCATAGTCGCCGGGTCAGCCAGGAAATTCGCTGTGACGCTGGTCGAAGTGCTCAACGTAATCTGGCAGGTTGCGGTTGTCCCGGCGCTCGCGCACGCTCCACCCCATCCGGCAAAAGTCGTGGATGCATTTTGCAGGCTCTCCGTGAGGATCACGGTTGTAGGATTCGCATAGCTGTACGAGCAAGTTCCTGATCCAACCCCGCTCGCCTCACTGCAGCTGATCTTTTGCAGATTGTCGGCCACCATGCCGGCGCCGGTTCCCAGTTCCGTCACGCTCAGTGTTACCGTGCCCGAAGCTTGGCTCACAGTCAGCGTGAAAGCCTGTGCAGCGCTTGAACCAATGCTGTTCATCGCCGTGATTGTGAAGTTGTAAATTCCGGCCGTTCCCACGCCAGGTGTGCCGCTCAACACTCCACTCGTCGTGTTGAACGTTACGCCGCTCGGCAGCGCGCCTGTTTCGCTGAATGTGGGCAATGGGAATCCGCTCGCCGTCACATTGAAAGTTCCCAGCGATCCGACAGTGAACGTCGTCGCGTTGGCACTCGTGATCGCCGGAGCTTCGTTCACGTTCAGAGTAAAATTCTGCGTTGCGTTCGGGCTGACGCCGTTGCTAGCCGTCAGCGACAGCGGATATGTGCCGCCTGTTCCCGTCGCGGGCGTTCCGCCGAGAATACCCGTGTCGGTGTTCAGAGTGACGCCACTCGGCAGTGTTCCTGTTACGGTTAGCGTCGGCGCCGGGTTTCCGGTCTCGGTGATCAGGAAAAATCCCGTCGAACCGGCCGTGAATGTGGTGCTCGAAGCGCTCGTAATCGCCGGAGCCGTTTGCGGCGGAATTTCGGTTGTCGGCGGAAAAGCCACTACGACATCATTGAACGCCTTCGTCGATCCGCCGATTCCGGAGTCAACTTTCTTCGTCGGATTGAAGAACGTCGTGATATCAAATTCGAACTGGCATGAATACATTTGTGGCGCCGAGCCGATCAGCATCGGTTGGGTGCACAGCGTGCCGTACGCGGCCGAAGGCGTCGGCGGGGAATCCGGATCATCGAAAAGCCGCGGCGTGCTGCCGGTCCAATAGGGCGCGGGCGGCGTGAAGGAATCGTTGTTCCAAGTGATCTCCCAATTGACGCCGCCGCTATAATTCGCTGGATTCGGTTCAGTTCCCTGCGTGCCGGAATACACAACGTAGTGGACGCAGTTTCCATTCGCATAGGGATAGCAGAGCGGCGTCACCACTCCGCTTGCGATGGTTGAGCCCGGGAAGAACGTCGTAAAGCGGCAATCGAAATCATTCAAGACCGTATTGCCGTTCTCGCAGATTCCGTCGGCTTGCGTCGGCGGCACTTCAGTGGCCGTCACAGTGACAGTGAAGCTCGTATTTACGTTTGGAATCGTCAGTTGTAGCGCGTGTGCATTGGGGTCCGTGCACGGATTCGCCGGAGTCGGATTAGGATTCGATGGGCAATTGAATGTGGCCATCTGCGCGGAGTCGTTCCCGGCAGGGAACGTGATATTTACAGACACTGGCGCCGCCGCAAAATTCGCTGTCACGGATTGAGCCGCGCTCATCGTGACGGTACATTCGGACGATGTTCCGGAACTGGCGCAGGCCCCGCCCCATCCAGCGAATGTGGACGGTGGAGCCGGGCTGGCCGTCAGCGTGATCATCGATCCAGTCTCATAGCTTGCGGAGCAGGTTCCAGTAGTGATTCCGTTCGCCTCACTGCAATCGATCAGTTCGACAGAGTCGGTCACCGTTCCGGCCCCGGTTCCCAATTCTGCGACCGTAAGCGTCTGCGAAGTGGACGTGCCGGTCTGCGCCGTCAACACCACTGCCTGAGGGACAGACGAGAAGTTGTACGTGAGTGCCCAGATGAGGTCACCCGGCAGAGCCGCCGAATTGATTGAGGAAAATGTTCCACTGATGGTGTTCGCCGTGAGCACCGTGAATTGATTTCCGGATAACGGTGTGAAGCCGTTCGCGAAACCGACGTCGAGCGCTCCGCTCAAGTTGGCAGTTCCCGAAATATTGAGCTGCGAATACTGCGTGCCGGCTGCCAGTCCGTCGAGTACGACTCCCTCAGAACCCGCCGATGTCTGGGTTAAATTGTTGCTGATGGAAATCGTTCCAGGATTCGGCGAACCATCCGGCACAATTTCGCCAGAATTCGTGACTGGTGTGCTCAATTGCAATGTGCCGGTTCCGGTTGATTCGAGCAGTCCCTGATTCGTGAGGGCCGAAGTAGTAATTTGAAGTGCTACACCGGCTGTGTTTGCGTTTATCGTCCCCTCGTTGACGACGGCCAAACCGTTGTAGCCGATGATTCCTGTTCCTTGGATCGTGTTGTTGACGTTGGTGAGCGTCGAGCCGCCGTATTGGTAAATATAGGCGGTGCCCCCAGCGCCCGTCGTGGACATCGTCACTGTCCCGCCGCCAGTCAGATTCAAACTGGTTTCGACGATCAGAGCAGTAGTGGTGGTTCCGGCCTCAATCTGGATCACGCCAATGTTATTGATCGTACCAAAGGCGTAAGTTGAAGTGTTGTTCGTCAGGCTGTATGCGCCGGCGATGGTGATAGCGCCATGAGTGCTAGCGTCGAGCGTGGCGTTGTTGCCGCTGACCAAGGTTCCAAGACTTCCGCCACCGATAGTCTTAAGTGTTCCGCCCTGAATGGTTGGGCTGGACAAGAGTTGCACCGTCGAGCCAGTGCCGTTTGCGACGATCGATCCTCCCGCGTTGTTGAAGTTCGCGCCGCCCGCCAGTTGCAACACGGCGCCGTTTGTGGCTTCAACCAGCCCAGTATTAGTCAGCGCAGATGGGTCAAGCTCCAGCACGCTTCCGGTGGGCAATGCGTTCGCGTTAATAACACCGCCGGCCTCGTTGATCACGGCCAAGCCGTTGTAGCCGATGATTCCTGTTCCTTGGATTGTGTTGTTGACGTTGGTGAGCGTCGAACCACCGTACTGATAAATGTAGGCGGTGCCCCCGGCGCCCGTTGTGGACAGCGATACGCTCCCGCCGCCCGTCAAAGTCAAACTGGTCTCGACAATCAGCGCGGCGGTGGTGGTTCCCGCGGCAATCTGGATCGCGCCAGCGTTGTTGATCGTTCCGGTGACGTATGTTGAAGTGTTGTTCGTGATGGAATAGGTGCCGACGATCGTGATGGCGCCATGAGTGCTAGCGTCGAGCGTGGCGCTATTGCCGCTGTTCAAGGTTCCAAGACTTCCGCCGCCGGCAGTCGTGAGTGTTCCGCCCTGAATGGTCGGGCCAGACAGCAATTCGACTATCGAACCGCTGCCGTTCGCGGTGATGTTTGCTCCCTCATTGATGAACGTCACGCCGCCGGCAAGTTCCAGGATGCCGCCGCCGGTCGCTTCGAGGAGTCCTTGATTGTTGAATCCGGACGGGTCCACTTCCAACGTGTTCCCTGAAGTGTTCGCATCGATAATGCCAGCCGGACCATTGATGACGGCCAATCCGTTGTATCCGATTACTCCGGTTCCCTGGATCGTGTTGTTGACGTTTGTGAGCGTCGAGCCGCCGTACTGGTAAATGTAGGCGCTTCCTGCGCCCGTCGTGGACATCATCACTAACCCGCTACCAGTCAAGGTCAAATTCGTCTCGACGATCAGAGCGGCGGTGGTGGTTCCCGCGGCAATCTGGATCGCGCCAGTGTTGTTGATCGTCCCGGTGACGTATGTCGAAGTGTTGTTCGTGATGGAATAGGTGCCGACGATGGTGATGGCGCCGTGAGTGCTGGCGTCGAGAGTGGCGGTATTGCCGCTGTTCAAGGTTCCAAGACTTCCGCCGCCGCCGGTCGTGAGGGTTCCGCCTTGAATGGTCGGACCGGACAAGAATTCCACCATCGAACCGGTGCCGCTCGCGGTGATGTTTGCCCCCGTGTTGTTGAACGTCACGCCGCCGGCGAGTTCCAGGATGCCGCCGTTGGTCGCTTCAAGCAGCCCCTGGTTGGTGAGTCCGGATGGGTCCAATTCCAACGCGCTCCCTGAAGTATTCGCATTGATGACGCCGCCGGCGCCATTGACGACGGCCAAGCCGTTGTAGCCGATCTCGCCGGCTCCTTGGATCTTGTTGTTGACGTTGGTGAGCGTCGAGCCACCGTACTGGTAAATGTACGCAAAGCCTGCGCCTGTTGTGGACAGCGATACAGTCCCGCCGCCCGTCAGAGTCGCGCTCGTCTCGACGATCAGAGCGGCCGTTGTGGTTCCCGCGGCAATCTGGATCATGCTGGTGTTCGTGTTGTTGATCGTTCCGGTGACGTACGTTGAAGTGTTGTTCGTGATGGAGTATGTGCCGACGATGGTGATCGCGCCGTGAGTGCTAGCGTCGAGCGCGGCGGTATTGCCGCTGTTCAAGGTTCCAAGACTTCCGCCGCTGACGGTCGTGAGGGTTCCGCCCTGAATGGTCGGGCCCGACAAGAATTCGACCATCGAACCGCTGCCGTTTGCGGTGATGTTTGCCCCGGCATTGTTGAACGTCACGCCGCCGGCCAGTTCCAGGATGCCGCCGCCGGTCGCTTCAAGCAGTCCCTGATTTGTGAGTCCGGATGGATTAACGTACAACGCGCTTCCGGACAGATTCGCGTTAATGGTGCCGCCGGCGCCATTGACGACGCTCAAGCCGTTGTAGCCGATCTCGCCGGCTCCCTGGATCTTGTTGTTGACGTTGGTGAGTGTCGAGCCACCATACTGATAAATGTACGCGGTGCCCCCAGCGCCAGTTGTGGACAGCGATACGGTCCCGCCGCCCGATAGAGACACACTGCCCGAGATAATTAGGGCGGCGGTCGTCGTCGCGGCGCTGATAGAAATCTGGCCCGCATTGGAGATACTGCCTGTAACCGTCAGCGTCGTATTGTTGCTGATGGTCAGAGTATCGCCGCTGTCTATATACAGATTTCCTACTGTAACCGTTTCATCGAGAGTGACCGAGGAAGTTCCCGGCGTTCCGTCAGCGATACAAACGTTCGCGCCGCTGGCCGGAACGGAACCGCCGACCCACATTGCCGCATCGCTCCAATTGCCCGAGCCGCCGATCCAGTTGGTCGTTGTCCCCGAGCACGCAGTGGTGCCGGTAAGTGAAAATGCAGCGCTAACCGACGTATCGGCCGTAATCGTAATTGTGCACGTGGGCGTCGAACCTGAGCACGCGCCGCTCCACTGAACGAAGCCCGATCCCACGCCCGCGGACTCAGTCAAGACAATCTGCGTTCCGCTTGGATAACTCGCGGAGCAGGTCGGCTGGCAGGCGATGCCGGTTGGGTTGCTGCTCACCGTACCGGAGCCGGTGCCCGACTCGCCAATATTCAGCGTGAAGGTTGGTATCGTGCTTCCTGTGCCCGAGAGCGCGATCGACTGCATGCTACCTGAAACGCCATTTGAATTATCCGTGAATATGAGCGAAGCGGATTCGCTGCTGGTGGTCGTGGGAGTGAAGACGACAAAGACCGTGCATGACGCGCCTGCGGCGAGCGTTCCGCCTTGCGAGCTGCACGTGTCGCCCGGGCCTTCCGTGAAGTCACTGCCATTTGTGCCGGAGAATCCGTAAGTGAACGTCAGCGAAGCTTCGCCTTCGTTTGCGAGGTACACCGTCTGCGCCGCGCTCGATGTGTTTTGGGTTTGAGTGGCAAACGTCAGCGCAGGAGGGAACGCAGTGCCGACCGGCGGAGCCACCAGGAACCCGTAAGCGGCAATCGTCCCAATGAGTGGGCTGCTCTGCCCGCCCGTGTTGACGGACGTGCCGTCCTCGCCGTCTGTTGCAAACGCATAGAGGATGTGGAAGCCCGGCTCGAGCGATGTCGCCACCGTGGCGTTGAAGGCAACGGAATTTCCAGCAGGGGTGCCTCGAACCGCTGCGGTCCAAGGACCAGTCCAGCTATCGAATTGATAGACGAGGTTGTCGGCTGCGTTGCTTGTCAGGCCGTTCGTCGTAGTGAAACTAAACGATGGCGTTTCCGTTGCAGTCTGATTATTCGTGAGCGCGGTGATGGTTGTCTGTAGCGCATTGGATTGAACCTGTTGTTCGGAGACGGCCGTGGCGTTGTCACTGTAATAGTTGGCCACATACGCGTCGTTCGTCACCGGGTTTACGGCGACCGCGAAAGGTTGTTGCGCGTTTGTGTCCGTAACGGCAAAAGCCGTATTCGTAACGCCATCGATCGCCGTGACGTAGCCGTCGTAGTCGGCGACGTAAATCTTGTTTGTCGTCGGATTCACGGCGATGGCATTGGGAGAGAGCAAGCTCGCTGCCGTAATGGTCATCGTCGCATTTGTTGCGCCGTTGATGACGGTCACGCTCCCAGTTTCATTCCCCGCCCCTGCAACATAGATCTGATTCGTAATCGGATTGACCGCCACGGCGACGGGGGAGTTCGATACCGCAACCGTCGTCGTGACCAGATTCGTCGCTCCGTTAATCACAGTCACACTGGAGCCGTCGGCGTTCGCGACGTACACAGTATTCGTTGCCGGGTTCACTGCAATGGCTTGCGGATAGGTTCCGACCGTGATCGACGCCACGTATAAGCCCGTGACGCCGTCGAACACGCTGACAGTGTCGCTGCCCGCGTTGGCGACATACACTTGCCCAGTGGCCGGATTCACGGCGACCGCAGCGGGGCCGAGTGCGGACGGATCGTAAATCACGCTGACATGATTATTGTTGGCTGCGTTGATCGCCGTGACGTTGTTCGTCGCACTGTTCGCGACGTAAATCGCGTTGGTGACTGGATTCGCGGCGAGCGCGACCGGCTGAGACGTGCCCGGCTGTGTGATCGTGGTTACCTGATTACTGTTTGCGGCATTGATTATGGTGATCGTGCCGCTCTTTTCGTTTGCAACGTAAATCGTATTCGTCGCGGGATTCACGGCGATTGCCGTTGGACCAACGGCGCTCGAATCCGTCACAGTCGAGACGCTATTGTTGCTCGCCGGGTTGATCACGCTGACGGTGTCGCTGCCGGAGCTGTCGTTATTCGCGACGTACACTTCGTTCGTGACTGGATTCACCGCAATCGCGTTCGGGCTCGAAAACGACGAATCGGAGATGGAACTAACTGCATAAGTCGCATTACTGATTACGGTGACGTTGGCGCTGCCGTTGTTCGCGACGTAAGCCATGCCGGTGACCGGATTGATCGCGATGGCGATAGGATTCGTCCCGGCGGCGGGCGAGGTCACGACGGCATTCTGCACTCCGTTGATGGCGGTGACATTTGAGCTGCCGTTGTTCGCAACATATACGGTGTTCGTCAAGAGGTTGATCGCGACGGCGATAGGAGCGCTCGCGGTTGCATCGGTTACGGTGCTGGAGGAGTTGTTCATCCCATTGATAACGGCGATGTTGCCGCTGCCGTTGTTCGCGACATAAATCGTGTTGCTCAAGGGATTTACGGCGATGGCGATTGGATTTGTGCCAGCCGCTATGGCAGCTCCTGCCGTGTTCGCGCTAATCGGCGTGACATTGCTGCTGCCATTGTTCGCGACGTAAACGGTGCCGGTGACGGAGTTGACGGCGATGGCGATCGGATTCGTTCCTACGGTGATCGCGGCGCCAGGCAAGTTAGACGATCCGTTGATCGGCGTGACGTTGTTGCTTCCGTAGTTGGCGACGTAAATCATGTTGGTAACCGGGTTGACGGCAATGGCGGTTGGATTGGTGCCTACGGCGATTGGAGAGCCTGCCGTATTTGCGCTGATCGGCGTGACATTGTTGCTTCCATAGTTCGCGACGTAAACGGTGCCGCTAACGGGATTAACGGCGATGGCGACCGGACTCGTTCCCACGGGGATTGCGGAGCCCGCGACGTTTGTGGCTCCACTAATCGGTGTGACGCTTCCGCTCCCTTTGTTGGCCACGTAAATCATGTTCGTGACCGGGTTAACGGCCACGGCTACCGGATCGCTGCCGACTGTAATGGCTGGCCCGATCACTTGGCCCGTGGCGCCATTAATCACGGTCACCGTGCCGTCAGTCGAATTGAGGACGTAGATCGTATTCGTGAGCGGGTTTGTGGCTGCTGCGGCGGGAGCTGCGCCGACGTCGATCGTGCCCGTCACGCTTTGCGCAAATGCGGCGCCACCAAATATCAGCGCGCCTATGAATACCAGCGCGGCTCTGCGAACCAGGCGACGCAGGCGTTCTCTCATTGCACGCTTCCGAATGGGCGCGCGCAACTGATCTGGATCATCGGCTGTCACCAAGCGGTGGCATTTAGAATTTGTCCCTGGCACTTTACTTGGAGCCCATTTCAAACGTAAAAGAAAAAGTGAGTCTGCCGTAGCGAGGTCGCAAGCATTCAACCCGGCCACGCCGCACAGCGGTACAAACGACACAATGACGGCACAACATATATAGCAGGTCACCTACCACATGGAAGTTAAAGTAAATAAGCCAGTTAGGTGCCTTGTCGCGTATGCGTCAGGCAGTAGTTTGCATAAATCAGGCAACGTTGTTCACATCCCAAAACGGAACTTTCTCACCTTTCGCATCGCGACATTTCTGGATTCGCCGCCGATGAATCGGTTATAACCGCTGTTCATGACTTCGCACGCGATTTCCGTGGACAATCTTGAAAAGTACTTTCCTCCTGCGCTCGCAGGTTGGCGCGGGTACTTCCAGCCGTTTGTGCGCGCGACCCAACCCGCCTTGGCGGGCGTATCCTTCAGCGTCGAAGCAGGCGAAGCGGTCGCAGTCGTTGGGCGCAATGGCGCCGGGAAATCGACGCTTTTGCGAATCCTCGCCACGCTGCTCATTCCTTCGGCGGGCCGCGTCGAGCTCGGCGGCTTCGATCTCTCTCGGGATTCCGCGGGTGCACGAGGCAGGCTCGGCTATTACACGGGCGGAGACGACGGATTCTACGGGCGTCTGAGCGCGCGAGAAAATCTCGAATTCTTTGCCATCATGAACAATCAAGCCGGACCTGAAGTATCTCGCGAGATTCGCCGCATCGTGGAATGGATTGGCCTTGGCGATGCGCTTGACCGCCAAGTCCGCACATTTTCGACCGGCATGACGCATCGCTTGGGCCTCGCTCGCGCGCTTTTGCACCGGCCGAGCGTGCTCCTGCTGGATGAGCCGACCCGGAGTCTCGATCCCATCGCCGCTTCGGAATTTCGCCGTTTTCTCAAGGGCGAACTCGTGGGCGCACATGGCACCGCGCTTTTTTTTGCTTCACACACGCTCGGCGAAGTGGAGGAAGTCGCCGACCGGGTGCTCGTGCTCGACTCCGGTCGCGTCGCGGCGTGTGATTCGCCCAGTAATATCGGCCGCGCCGCCGGCAACATTTCCTTTTCCGAAGCGATTGCCAGGCTTATTGGCCACGATCCTGTCGGCGGAAAGTCGACAGCATGAATACGCCGATGGCGCTGCGAAAAATCTTCGCGTTTTTCAGCCGCGACATAGCCATCGCAAAGACCTATCGCGGCGCTTTTGTCCTCGAGCTGTTTGAAGCTCTTTTCGGTGTCGCGTCCTTCTATTATCTTTCGCGCTTTGTCGAGAGCCCCCAGCTCCGGAGCGCATTACCTCAAAACAGCAGCTACTTCGCTTTCGCCCTTGTGGGCTTCGCGTTTTTTGATTACCTAAGCGTTTCGATCAACGCCTTTGATTCCAGCATCGAAAGCGCGCGCCAGAACCGTACTCTCGAAGCTTTGCTCGTCACGCAAACGCCGCTCTGGCTGATCCTTGCTGGTTCCACGATCTATCCCTTCGCGCTTTTCGCGATTCGCATGGTTGTGTACATCGCCTGGGGCGTGTTCCTTTTCGGATTTCCTCTTCAATCCGTGAATTGGCTTGGCGCTGCGATCGTTCTCGTGGCTTCGATACTTTCGCTGGTCGGCTTCGGAGTTTTTTCAGCAGCGTATTTGATTCTCTTAAAGCGCGGCAATCCGGCGAAGTGGTTCATTATCGGTCTGTCGGGGCTCGTAAGCGGACTTATGTACCCGATTTCGATCCTTCCCCGGCCGTTGCAGATCCTCGCGCGGCTGATTCCAGTCAGCTATTCGCTTGAGGGGATGCGCGCGGCCCTTCTCGGCGGAAGTGGATTGCGCGAACTCGCTCCCTCGATCGGGGCTCTTCTCCTGTTTGCTGTCGTGCTGATTCCTGCCTCATTCGGATTTTTCTCCTGGGCGGTCCGCAGAACAAAGATTACCGGCACGCTGACGCACCTCTGAAACTTGAGGCGCGAGGGCGGACTGTTGCAGTAGAGTTGAAAGGCTCCGATGAACGTTTCTGCCACGATCGTCGTTCCATATTTCGATCTCAAGGCCGAGTTCGCATCGCTCCGCGACGAAATGCTAGCGGCCCTCGATCGTGTGTGCCGCGATGCGAGCTTCATCCTGGGCGAAGAGGTCGAAGCTTTCGAAAAACAATTCGCGGCGCTCTGCGAGACGAAGCACTGCGTAGCCTTGAATTCAGGAACAAGCGCCCTTCATCTTGGCTTGCTGGCGCTCGGCGTCCAACACGGCGACGAAGTCATCACAACGCCGAATACGTTCCTCGCCACGGCTGAAGCCATTTCGTATTGTGGGGCGCGTCCAGTTTTCGTCGATATTGACCCGGCTACGGCGAATCTCGATCCGAAACTCATCGAGCGTGCCATCACATGCGAGACGAAGGCCATCGTTCCCGTTCACCTTTACGGCCGTGTGGCCGATATGGATGCGATCCTCGAGATCGCGTCCCGCCATCGTCTCGGCGTCCTCGAAGATGCCTGCCAGGCCCATGGTGCGCGTTATCGCGGCCGTCGCGCTGGAAGTTTGGGCCACGCGGCGGCGTTCAGTTTTTATCCTACGAAGAATCTCGGCGCCTACGGCGAAGCCGGAGCGCTCACGACCAACGACGATCGCATCGCGCAGTTCGCTCGCGCCGCGCGTACTCATGGCCAGACCGGCCGATACGAACACGAATTTGTCGGATACAACTATCGTATGGAAGGCTTTCAAGGCGCGGTGCTGCAAGTGAAGCTGAAACATTTTGCGGAGGCCAGCGCGCGCCGCCGCGAGATCGCGCAAACATATCGCCAGTTGCTCTCGCACGCGCGCCTCAATTTGCCGTATGACGATCCCCGAGACGAATGCGCATATCACCTATTCGTGGTGTATGTCGATCGCCGCGATGAAGTCCGCAGCCAGCTTGCCGATCGGGGGATTGAAACTGCCGTCCATTATCCGCGTCCGCTCCATCTCCAGCCCGCCTACGCCGATTGCGGCGTGCCACGGGGCACTTTGCCTCACTCCGAGCGCGCCTGCAACCGAGTGATCAGCTTGCCGTTTTATCCGGGACTGCAATCCGAGCAGATCGAGAACGTCGCCAACGCTCTTCGCGAAATCGTGGGCGTTGATTAGCTCTGATGGTCAGCTCAAACTGATTGCGCGAGGACCCGGAGACGGGAGCCTCTAAGCTAAGCCGGCGGAACGCAAACGATGCGACGCTAACGAACTCCGAGAGATCAACCCCGACCCAAATAAAAAGGGACAAGCATAGAGCCTGCCCCCTGGGAAATTGGCTTTCTGTAAATCTACAAGCCGGCCCGGTTCTCGCGCTGGCCCGACGGATTTACTAGCGTCGGGCGGGGCGTCGCGCCTCCGCCTGAGACCGGCGGATCCGCAATACTCTGACGCACGCTGTCGGTGACCTCTTCGAGAGCCTTAAGGAGTGAATTGCGCAGGGCCTGCTCGCTCGAACGAGTGAGTGATGCAAGAGCAGCCTGACCGCTGTCGTTGAGTTTGTCCACCGCGACGTTGACCCACAACTCACTCGCGCCGTGTAGCTGATCTTCGTATTTTTGGAGCGACTCCTCATTGGCGTGCGCGAGCCTCTCGTACCAACCGCGGACCTGGTCGTCGCGTTCAATTCGCGCCGCCTCGACTGCTGCCGCAAGCTCTCTCGAGTGGAAGTCCCGTGCTTCGGCGAATTTCTGCTCTCCGTATGCGGCCATTTCCGTACGGTGCCGTTCGAGCAGCGTCCCCGCGGCATGCTCGAAATTCATCCGCATCCCATCTGCGGCTCGCTCGATCTGATGCGTCCGCTCGGTGAGAGAAGCATGGCTCGATTCATTGAATCGCTGCGCGGCGGATTCAGCAACCTGGCGGAGTCCTTCCTCGAACGCACTTGCCATGGCGTTCGAGGCGCCTTCGAGCTGGCCTACGGTACGTTCGATTACCTCCGACGATCTCCCTTCGAGCTCGCGCTTCGCCTCAGCAAGATGCGCCAAATTCTGTTGCGCCAGTTGATCACCGAGGCGATCCGATATCTCTTGGGTTCTCGCCTGGAACACGCCTTCGGTCTTAGCCAGCGATTCCTGCGTGAGAGTTTCGATATACGCCTGCGCTTGTTTTTGGTGCCACTCCGCATTTTTCACGAGATCTTCGATCACCGCGTGGCTCGCGCGCGCACCGCTCGATTCCAACTCCTCGTTCCAGCGTGCTAAAGCTTCGGCCCGGGCGTTTTCGAATTCGGACCGCAACGCGGATAGGGTCGCCGACATCTGCGCTCCGGTGTCGCGCCGGCTGCTTTCGGCCGCTTGGCGGAGCCGCTCGCGATACATCCGGAGGCCCTCTTCGGCCTGTACTTCGTGCGCCGTCAGTTCGCGGACCAACTCCGGCACGCGCTCGAGGTGCGGCGCGAGGCGCGCGTCAATTTCTACGAGTGTCTTCGAAACCAGTTGTTGGCCCGCGGCATCGAGAGCCGGTTGAATACGTTGCGGCAGTTCTGAGGTCAACGCGTCGGCATGGCGGCGCAATTCCGTCACCTGAGATTGCAACGCCGAATCAAGTCGCTGGTGAAGTTGATTGAGCGCGTCGTGGCTCGCGGCATCAATTTGCGCCGAGAATTCCCGCATGCGCTCCGCGGCCCCTTCGATATCCACCAAGGAAGCGCGCGCTCGCTGCAGTTCCGTATCCAGCGCGCTTCGGATCCCGGAGAGAGCCCTGTGCGCTTCAGAAACGGTGTTCGTTACCGGCTCACACAACTGGCCGATCCGCTCGGCCAATTTGCCTTCGGCGCTCTCCAGCGCCGATTGGGAATTCTCACCCAATCGGGAAGCCAGCCGTTGCGCGGCTCCGTCAAGCGACGATTGCAGCAATTCGTTCCATTCGCTGCGCGCCTGCCCCATCTGCTCCTGAAGCTTTTCTCGCCAAGCTTTGCTCAAATCGTCGAGCGCCACTGTTTCCTGTGCCGCGTCTTTCAGCCGGCGCATGCGCTGGTCAACAGCCGCTTCGGCCGATTCAAGCGCAATTTTGATTTGAGCCAGGCGATCTCCCGAGGACGTCGCGGCCTGCGATTCTTCGCGAACAGCCTGCGCACCGCGCTCGAGATCTGCGACGAGCGCCCGCATCTGGTCGATATGCGAAGCGAATTCCTGCCTCAGATCGGCGCGCAGCTCTTCGCGCACCCACGACATTTGTCCGGTAACACCCGCGGAGATCTCGTCCTGCACACTTGCCATCTGCTCGCTTGCGCGCTTCGAGATTTCTTCCCGCGCGGAATCGCGCTCGCGGTCGAGATCGTCTCTCCACTGTTCGAAAAACGATTGGGCGGACGCGATGTGTTCTCGTGCAACGGTTTCAGCGGTCCGCTTTAGCATTTCACTCGCCTGCGCGACCGCATTTTCGGCGGCTCTCGAAGCCTGGGATTCGATGTGCTCGCGCAGTTCACGAAGAAGCGGGCTGTCGAGTGAACCCGCGACTGCGGCTTCCGGGACAACGGTTCCGGCAAATCCGAAAGCCTCGGCGCTTGCAGGCGTTTTTTCTTCATTTGTCGCGATTTCCAATTTCTCGTCCATATGATCAGTCAGGGGAGTCTCCGTTTCACGCCTGTCATTACGTGCAGGGTACTGCTCCGCTTGCCCGCGCGGAGCTGTTTCTGCATGGAGCCATTCGGTAATTGCGTCGTTGGGAGTGCGGTCCGCGCCAGCCGGCGCCGCATTTTCCCAATCCACCGGAGGGGTTGGCAGGCTCCAAATGTTGCCAGGAGTTTCCAGTTCGACGGCAATTTGGAACATCTCGCGAACCGATCGCGGCCGTTGAATCCACACAACGCGAGCTCGAACGCGATGGGGTCCATCGGCATCTTCGGGCGCGGGAATTTCAAGTGTTATCCAGGTGTTTTTCGGCAGGTGATGCTTCGAAGGATATTTGCAGCCGTAGGTGTTAAGCGTGACTGTTGCGGTACGTTCTTCAAACGGCTGACTCAGCAGATCAACGCCGCGAACCGTGAGCGGTATCGAGCGAATGATTCGAGTGCTGCGTCGCCGCTGAGCTTGTGACTCGCTCGCTGCTGCTTCTTGCACCCTGATCCCCCAAGCGGAAGTCAGAGCATAGCACTGTCAACTTGTCGGGTCGAGTCCACAGTAGAATTCGACGCGAGAACTCTGTGGAAAATGATCTCGAAAAAATCGCGGTCGCCCGACCCGGCGATTTCACCGCGCAATGCTAACTGCCCGAGCCCTTTTTCTTTGCTCGCTTGCCCACGGTAGTGTCCACGCCCTGATCGAGCTGCTGGAGTCCGTCGATCGCAGCCTTCGCCTGCGCGGCGTACGGGCCGGCCGGCTTTAAGTCAATGCACTTCTGATAGGCTTCGACCGTCCCGGGCGGAATGATATAAATCATCTTTTCGCCCTGCTGCTTGGTGTCAATCGTCGCCGAGAGCGCGTTCCCGAGCAAATACCATGCCTGATCGTCCTTTGGATCCGCTTGCGTCGCCTTCTGAAGGAAAGCCGCGGCTTCCTTCATCTTCCCGGCATTCGACATAACAATTCCCAGGTTCTTCCAGCACGTCACTGCGACGGAGGGATCGAGCGCGATCGCTTTATCGCACGCCGCCGGAGCATCGTCGGCCTTGCCCGACTTCGCGAGGTCCGTTGCTTCCGCCACGTAGTAGCTCGCGTTCGGCTTCAGGTCAACCGCATTCTGGAACGCCGTCGCAGCATCCGCCCACTGGCTCAAGCCTTCATCTGCCGCTCCCAGATTCGCCCACGAAAGTGAGTGATTGGCCACATCCTTGGGACCTGCCGATTGTTCGGCCTGTTTGAACTCGGTGGCGGCCGTCTGGTAGTCGGCGGCGAGCTTGTCCTTAAGCGATTGGTCGGTCGGCGCAGCCTGCAATTGAGTTTTTACAGCCTTGGCATCGTTCATTGCGGCGACGCCCGCCATAAAGTGCGCCTTCAGTCCCTCGAACTTGCTTTGCTCTTCATCTTTCTTTTTTGCTTCATCGGGATGTTCAGCTGCTTGCTTTGCCATCAACTCTTTGAAATTCATGTTGTAGCTGTTGTCGGAGCCTTCCGTGATCTGCTTTTTATCCTGAAAGTTCAACTTGTCCTTTTCGTTCACTAGCGTTACGGAATAAACGC